>Ga0209542_10009770_pt1 | contig 17500 bp, 19 predicted proteins | sample RifCSPhighO2_01_FD_184028 | JGI IMG/M metagenome (GOLD analysis project Ga0209542, IMG submission 184028) | Soil microbial communities from Rifle, Colorado - Rifle CSP2_plank highO2_0.1 (SPAdes) (version 2) | ecosystem: Environmental > Terrestrial > Deep subsurface > Rock core/Sediment ...
TATTTACGAGAGTAAAGGTGAGTACTGGTTCTGCGAACAGAACGACGCAAGTAAACGCTTCAAGCTTGATCCGGAAGTTGTGGGTGAATCCGGTAAATTTTTAAAAAATAACGCCCTAGTTGATCTCTTGGAATTCCAAGGCAAATTACTGGGAGTGAAGTTACCCATCAAAGTAGAACTTAAAGTAACCGAAGCCCCGCCCTCGATCAAAGGCAACACCGCTCAAGGAGGATCAAAAGTAGTCAAACTCGAAACCGGAGCCGAAATAAACGCTCCCCTCTTCGTAAACGAAGGCGACACAGTCAGAGTCAATACTCAAACCGGAGAATACGTCGAGCGAGTTAGCTAGCGACGTAAGGAATTAAGGCCATGAATCTGGCACGCTTGATCGCTGTTGCTAGTTTGCGTTGATGCTTGGCGCAAACGTTCGTGGTGCGCTTGCGGCCGATTCTCGCATATTGATCGAGATATTTCTTAAGTGTTTCCACGTCTTTGTAGTCTATGTGAGTGGCGTTATTTGTACAGAATTGGCATTGCATATGCGATACTAATTTACGAATTCATGCGAATAAATTAAAAGGGGATGTCTTCGGGGTTAACTTGCTCGTCTGGATAATCTATTGCCCCTGCTGATGGGGCAGCTTCTTCAGGTGTTGATTTGCCCCTGACAGAGGCGACCTCACCAGTGCCCGAGCCAGATTTGGGCCCGAACTGGACGCGGTCTGCTACTATCTCCGTACGATATTTTTTCTCGCCAGTTGATTTGTCGTCCCAACTACGTGTCTGCATACGGCCTTCAATCAGAACTGACTGACCTTTTTTCAAGTACTGCGCAGATGTTTCAGCTTGTTTGCCGAAAACTACTATGTTGTGGTACTGGACATCTTCCTGTTTGCGACCTTCCTTGTCTTTCCAAACCCTATTCGTTGCCACAGCCATAGTCACAACTGCGGCACCAGATGGTAGAGAACGTAGTTCTGGATCGCGCGTCAAGTTGCCAATTACGATCGCTTTATTAAGATACATTGGTTGTGATAGCGCTAGCAATTAATTCTTCGACTTCTTTATCTATTTCGGCCTCGCTCGCTTTATGATCTGATCCGCTCGGATCTGAACGTTGTGGTCTGGCTCGCATGGGTGACAACGCTGAAGTCTTAGTTCCATGGATAAGAAGCTTGCGGATTATAGTGTTAACGCCATCAAGCTCACTATTAATTGCGGGAATGGATTCTGGAAGTGCGTTAAATTTTATCCAACCGAGATAACCTTGATCAAATTTACGGCGTTTGCCACCAATTGATTTTTCGATCGTGTAGGCCAAACCACGCAAACGTGGGTTCTCGTTTAAGACAACAGTAGCCCCATGTTGCTCTAAAAGGATCGAAATTTGTGACACTTCACCCGAAACAGCCTCTTCTTGTATTTGAGGCTCTAATATATACGTCAACTCGTATAACTGCCCGTCCTTTTCATTTTCGTCCATAGATGCAGTATCTTAACAAACAACACCTAAATCTGCAACCCGAGACTGAAAAATTGCTTAGCTGTAGCCGTGGTTTGCTCTGTAATGTGTTCCGGAGTAGTGCCCCGCAAATTGGCAATATGTTTGATTGTTTCGAGCACGTATGTCGGCTCATTGCGTCTGCCACGATAAGGTGTGGGAGTGGCATGTGGGGCATCAGTTTCAATCATATATGAATCTCGTGGGACATTCTTGACAACTTCATCATATTGATTAGTGAAAGTAATAACACCAGAGAATGACAGTGTGCATCCGAGATCAATAAATCTCTTTGCCATATTCCATTCACCAGCGAAGAAGTGAATGTGCCCCCGAACACCATGTTCACGTAAAATATTATATGCATCCTCATAAGTATTACGTACATGGAGCATCAAAGGTTTATTGACCCTACGGGCAAGCTCGATGTGTTTAACAAAAAGTTCCTTTTGGCGAGTCTTACCAGATTCGCTCTTCTCCCAATAGTAATCGAGGCCACATTCTCCTATTGCAACTACTCGTGAGTTTTTGGCTAATTCAAGATACATAGCTTCACTGAATATCTCCTCTGGACTATCGACTGGATGTTGCCCTACAGTGGCCCACATGTTGTTTGCTTCAGCAATGGCAATTGCCTTCTTCGACATTTCCAGCCCAGTACCGATAGTAATCGTCTGCACTTGTGCCTCTTTCATACGAGCAATCACATCCTCTCTATCAGAGTCAAATTGCGAATCATTCAAGTGTGAATGTACGTCAATAATCATATCTTTAGTGTAACATCAATCTCTCCTAGGGAAAAGCGGCTCAACAAAAGCTTTGTTTGCTTTTACGGCATCTTTTATTGCCTGCGAGGTGGCGGGAAGTATGGGATTTAACATACGAGCGATTGTATATAGCTTGTTGGCTTGTTGGCTTATTAGCTGCTTAGCTTTTTCGGGATCAGATTTAATCAACTTAAATGGCTCTGTTTTCTGGATTTCTTGATCAAGCTCACTAATTTTATGCCAAATGTAATCACATGCCTTTTGTATTTCAAATTTATTCATGAGATCAATAAATTCTTGTGGAATTGTCTTTTCAGGAATAGTTACCGGCCCATCAAGATTGCTTTCAGCCATTTTCATAACGCGACTTGCGAGATTCCCTAAGCCATTGGCTAAATTTGCGTTGTATGATTCTTTTATTCTTTCTCGAGTTAAGTCACTGTCTTCGAACATACTCACTTCGCGAGTCAGAATATAACGAACCGCGTCTGTTCCATATTCCGAAATTAAATCTTGGGGGTCGATAACATTACCGAGACTCTTACTCATTTTCTGCCCCACACTTGTAATATAGCCATGTACCAAAACAGTGTTTGGTGATGGCACGCCCGCAGAAAGTAGCATGGCTGGCCAATAGATAACATGAAATCGAGTTATACCCTTGCCGATTAAGTGCAACTTGTTGTCATTTTGTAGCCAATACTTCTTATATAATTCTCCGTCACTACCATAATCTAGAGCGTTGATATAACAAGACAGAGCATCGAACCAAACGTACATGATCTGACTTGCATCGTCAGGCACGGATACTCCCCAACCGCGGGCGCGTTTGACCGAACGAGATATGCTGAAATCCTCTAGGCCGTGCTTGATAAAAGATAACATTTCGTTGCGGCGAGTTTCTGGCACCACGCTTAATTCCTCGCTCTCTATCAATCTCATTAGCTCTCCAGAGTATTTAGAAAGCCGAAAGAAATAATTCTCCTCTTCAATAATTTCTGGGGCAACTTTATGTTCGGGACACAAGCCATCTAGTAACTCATTGGAGATGTAGAACTGCTCGCAACCGACACAATATAGACCCTTATATTCCTTCTTATATATATCACCCTTATCTAAACATGCTTTCCATAGTTTCTGCGCCCCGAGTTTATGCCGCTTATCAGAGCTGGTGCGAATAAAATCATCGAATGTAAGATTGAGTTGATTAGTTTTCGCCAAATCTTGAAAAACTTGAGCATACCTATTAACAAGTTCCTGTGTAGGCACACCCTCTTTCTCGGCCGCTTGAAGATTTTTCAAACTGTTATCATCCGTACCCCAAACAAAACGTACATCATCGCCCATAAGCCTATGGTAACGAGATAGGACATCTGATTCTATTATCTCAAGAGCGTGACCCAAATGTGGACGCGCATTAACATAAGGAATGGCATTGGTAATATAGAATTTACCCATCTAGGTGCTTGCTTGGGCGAGTTTCTTTTTCTCCAAGTCATTAAATAGTTCAACTAATACTGTTGTCAGCGGTACGGCAAGCAGAAAACCAATTATACCTGCCAGTTCTCCGCCAACTAGGATTGCCACTATTACAATTATAGGAGGAATACCAACTATTTTAGTCACAACCAGGGGGTAAATGAGATGATTTTCAAACTGTTGAATAATTATGTATAGGCCGATAACCATAAGCCCAAGTGTGGGTGTAACAGAAAAAGCAATTATCGCTGCCGGTATAGCTGCCATAATGGGCCCGAAGATAGGTATAATCTCAAGCAAGGCCGCCAAGGCTGCAAGTGTGGTCGCGTATGGTACTTGCAGAATCGATAGTCCTAGATAGACAAGAACACCAACAATTATTCCGAGGATTAGTTGCCCTTGGAGCCAGAGGCCAATTTTCTCTTGCGTACGTTTCCAAAGTGATATGGCATATTTTTCATGTTCACGGGGGATAATTACACGTAGGAGATTTTCGATTCCCCGTTCTTCCACAGCAAGGTAAAAAGAAATTACAAGGACTAGTACAGCCGAGAGTGCCCCGCCGAAAATACGTGAAGCGGTCTGGAAGAATCCTTGAGAAAGTCCTGCCAATGCATTATGCAATTGCTCAATCCCCTGCTTAAGTGACAAAGTATCGAAAAGTTCTCCACCCACAAGTTGGGCTCCGTCTGGCAAGGCTCCGGGCAATAAATCAGAGAACTTGAAAGTTTCTATATAGTGAGGTAACACTTCTGACAGTCTTGAAACTTCAGAGAGCATGGGTGGGATAAAAATAATTGTAACTAGGAGGAAACAAGCGATAGTCAGAGAATAAATTCCCATGACTGACAGTACCCGCGGGATCCCCAATTTAGTCAAACGCCTAACTCCTGGTTCAATAGCAGAAGCTATCACAATCGAGGTAAGTAGAATAAGAACTACATTACGTACCAAAAACAAGGCAATAATAAAAACTAAAATACCAAACACTTTCAATATAGCAGCCGTACTTGGTGTTACTACTACCTGTTGGGGGCTATCTGACATATCTCTATTCTAGCAGAAGAACCTGGAAACCGAAATGGTCTGCTATCTTCTTATCATAAAATGGATCTGGCTTAACGGGCAAAACCTCACCCACCCTTTTCTTCAACTCCCTACCTGTATATTTCATATCTTTAGGATTCCATTCGCGCAAAACAAGCGTATCTCCAGTTCTGACCTTAAAATCCGCCAGTCGCAAGTCTAACTTACGCGTCCCATCAAGTAAACCAGCAAACTGCAAAGGCCAACATTTCTTCTCAATCTTCATTCTACCGATATGAGTCTTTGCGGTGGGCAATGGTGGCAAATGTAACTTCTTTCTCTCGCGTAAATATGAAAAGTACCCTATAGCTTCGTGTTACTCTAAATGAGAAGGTGAACTGATGCTCAATAAGTTTTTTAATATGCAATCGCGGATCGTGCCAGCTATTTTTGAATATCCGTTCTTGTTTGTAGAAATTCGATCTTATGCGAGAGGGTAGTTTGTGAAATTGTTTCTGAAACTCTTCAGTATACAAAACTTGCATATTATTCTAGCTTGGAAAACACCCGACCATGTGTATAATCAGATAATGCTCGTTTAAGTGAACTACGAACTGCTACGGGTCGATAATAATCATTCATAGATTCAGTAGACACTCCAAGTTTAATGTTCTTGGCAATATGAGTAAACATCTCATTAATTGTAAGGCCGTATGCAAGAGCCACACGCTTCAAACGGGGTACTTCGGATTTGGGCAAGTCTATTTTTAGAATAGTATTCATGTAAGTATTATATGTGATCATAAAAATACGTCAAGGGGACGTTAAATCCATAATGATCGGATATCTTTTTATCATAAAACGGATCGCCCTTTACTGGCATGACTTCTTTAACTTTCTTTTTCAGCTCGCGGCCAGATTTTTCTTAACAATCCTTCTTGTATCGAAACCTAACGTAACAGACATTTCGAGAGCAAAGATTATTACATCCGCCGATTCTTTCTTTATCTCCTCCATCTTTTCTTTATCAGACTTTGTTTCTTCGACAGACAAACTGACCCACTGGAAAAGTTCCAGGGGTTCTGCCGCCTCAATGCTAATTGATTTGGCAAGATCCGAAGGACGAAGTTTATCCCAGCGTCTGTCCTTTAGGTGCTTCCTTACCAACCTTTCTAACTCTTTCACTCCAGAAGAATACCAAAATTATCTCCTCTTAACTACTAGGTGGTTGATTTCAAATCCCTTTCGGTTTCTGGAGTTCTTGGGATTATAGGAATGCTAAGTTCTCTTGCGAGCAACACTTCTTCTTTCATACCTTTAGAAATTCTATCTCCAAAGAGCTATAACTCGTCTATGTAGCGTCTATGAAAACATTCTAAGTTTGCCTCTATACCCAAAGCACGATCCTCAACCACGGTATCATCTAAGTATTGTAGCGACACAAGGTATGGAGCCACGGGAATTGCGTCACTTTTGTGCACGAGTTCACAAATTACTAAGATTTTCTTGACGTTATTCTCGATATCTCCGGCGACTGGATGGGCAATGAATACAACTTTTTTTCTAGTCATAAATCGATTTTTTCTTTGAGGAAGTTTGGGAGATCTGCGATGTGGAGGCGGTCTTGGATGCCAGTGTCGCGGTGGCGAACTGTTACTGTTTGATCTTCCAGAGTTTGAAAATCAATTGTAACGCAGAAGGGGGTGCCGATTTCGTCTTGAAAAAATTAGCGCTTGCCTATGTTGCCGTTATCGTCCCACTGGATAGGACCTAGAACATAGGACATAGTTTTAAGATTGTTATACACTTCGCGCGCCCTGCTTACCAGTTCGGGTTTATTTTTAAGCAGTGGGAAAACGGCGGCTTTGATCGGCGCAAGTTTAGGAGCAAGTTTCAGGTAGACGCGAGGTTCATCACCCAGTTCATCTTCCGTGTAAGCACTATCAAGAACAGCAAGAAATGTACGCCCGGCGCCGAAAGTTGGTTCAATCACATGAGGTAGAAATTTCTTGTTAGTTTCCGAATCAAGATAATTCATATCTACTCCCGATTTCTCCATATGATTCTTGAGATCGAAATCTGTGCGATAAGCTAAACCATACAACTCCTTGCGACCAAAAGAGAAATCGTACTCGAAGTCTATAGTACGTTTGGAATAGTGAGCTCTATCACTTTCTGAAACCTCTAATTCGTGAACTTTATCTTTATCAAGACCAATTTCTTCTATCCAGATCCACATTTCTTTGCGCCACATTTCGAAATATTTTTCCCAATCACGCTCACGCACAAAGTACTCAAATTCCATGAGATCAAATTCTCGAACTCGAAAAAGGAATTCTCGAGGAGCGATCTCATTGCGATAAGCTCGACCAATCTGAGCTATACCAAAAGGCAAACTTGGGTGCATACTGTCAATGATGTTTTTGAAATTCACGAACATGCCTTGAGCAAGTTCCGGCCTGAAGTAAGCACTGACAGTCTCGCCATTTTTAGCACCTAGACTAGTCTTTACCATGGTATTGAATTTGCCACCGTCAAGTGGATCGGTGAAATTCTCAAGATGACCAGAAGCTGCCCAAACAGACTCTGGCATAATACTAGAATCAGCAATGTGGAGCATGTCATCACGCGAAGAAACAAAGCTCTGCCACCATAATTGCTTGATGTTGTGGAGCAATTCGGCTCCATAATGACCATACGTCCATGTACCAGAGAGGCCGCCGTAGATTTCCGAGTTTGGGAAGACGAATCCCCTTCTCTTGCAAAGCGCTACTAATTTTTCTAATTTGTTCTCCATTTTAAGTCCTAAGTCCTATGTCCTAAGTTCTAATTACTAACCTTAGCCCAATCTTCTTTGAAATTCGGATCGGTGAAAATACGCGTGTCAACAAGTGGTACGTTATCCGAAAGTTTCGCTCCAGTAAATAAATCTCGCCCTGATACGCTCATGCCTGTCATAATTGGAATCGTCTGACTCACTTGAGGTTGTGAAGGTAGGAGAGCAATCTGAAATAAAGCTTCTCTCACTGGAGTTGCTCCGGGCACGGCCCCTACGCGACCTATGTTCCAAGTCACTATGCCAGTTGTAACATCATAACGAAGGTCTGTCCCTGATGGTGAAATATTGCCGAGGAAGCGCGCATGAGACGGCAACGTTCCTCGCACTAATACTCCATCAAGATCATTAGCTGTGTTAACCACGGACCATTTCACTGTATAAGTAGTCTCTTGATTAGGACGCGGTGGCATTGGGCCACTATTGGCAAACGGACCAATCGAATATAGAGCCTCGGTGGAAAAATCAAGATATGAATTAACTCGGACGAGTTTCGAAAGCGTGGCTCGGACTTCTTGGCCTTGCCCTCCATCAACAATGCGAGTGGCTGTTAAAGTAATATCAGCTTTGACGGAAGGATTGCGTATCCCTAGACTACTCAAGCGACTAAAGTCTAGAATGCTGAAATCATAATTAACTTGAGAAGAACTGCCTGGTTCGATCACTGCCAAACTATCATAGTGTTGGCGAGTCCAGACAATGGTGTCATCCGTCGAGCGATAAGCCCCACTGCCCGGCGATACTCTTGCCTGATCAAGAGCATTGCCACTGAAATGAACCGTGATCTCCGCATTCAATAATTTATCCGGCAAGTTATTAGTCCAGTTAACACTGCCACGTATAGTCTGGGCGGGGTCTGTTGTCACTTCACTTGTTGATTCACCAGAGAGTGTTGCAGTCAGATCAACAAATGATCTGCGCATGAGAACGAGAGCATTAGTTGAACCATATGGGACTCCGATTACAGTCTCCTTGCCCGCCGTAGCAGTGCCCGCAGTTGCACGGAAAAGCTTTTTTTCCGCATCCTGCCCTTCCAGAATTCCGATAATTTTGATATGTCGTGGAACTTCATCTTTTAGAGCCCCCAGATTCCAGATATTGTTGCCAAAGGCAGGTTTCGGGCTTGCTTGTTTGAATTTAAAACCAGCGGGATAGTCCATCCGCACCAAGACATTGGCCAGTGTGTTCTGTGCTTGGGCTCTAACATCAACTGATAACTCAATCTGATTACCAACGTTCACCTCCTCTGGAGTAGACAGAGTAAGATTGATAGGCGAAGTAGATATCTGCACATCGTATGTTTTAATCTTTTCGAAGATAACGTTGGAACCTGCTGTCCGATACTCTACTGCCACTTTGATCTCCTGGTGTGCGAGCGCCTCTCCGAAGAGCACTGCTTTTATAGACTCGTTAGTCACCATTCCTTGTTTAAGGGTACCTAGGTTCTTGCGAAAGCGCGTCATTTCCTTCTCCAGATTACCGGCCTCTCTTGTGCCGGCTGGAAATGTCACAACAAGGTCAACAAACTCAATCGGAGTAGTATTATTATTTGAAATAGTAATCCCCAGATTCAATTCTTCTCCACCTTTGATCGAGCTCGGTCCCTTAAGATTAACCTCAAGATTCTCCGTTGAAACTATATTTGAGCCACTCAAGATAATGTACGCCGAAGCACCTAGGGCTAGAACAAAAAAAGCCAGAGCGAAAATAAAAAACTTTTTCAGAAACTTTGGGTTTAATAATCCTTTTGACATTTCTTCTTCGTTTATCTTGCCTTGCCAGTTGGGCTCAACCTGTTCTCGGGGCAACGAGAAATCTGATCGACTTACATCAGCCTTGAAAGTGCCTCTTTTGTAGAGCTTCTGCTTAAGGCCTTCCACAAGTCCTCTATCTTCTCCTGCCATACATTCATTATAACTCTTATAAGTGACTTACGTATATAGCTTGCTCTATCAGTCGCTCTCCTTCCCTTTCTGATTGCACCTTTTTACCTATATAACCCAAATGATTAAAAATTGAGAGTGTCAGTAAATGGTCCGAACCTCCCGCCTGAAGTTCGTCGAAGAGATCCGTATGAAGTTCGTGTGCACCCATAAATCGGCAAATAGTCTGGCATATCTTAGGCGCAACCTTCCCTTGTGAATCTTCCGCTCCCACAATCCGCCAATATTCCCGCCCGGCCACAAGCGAAACGAGGGTGAAAGAATAGAGCGGCAAATTATAGCGCAACTTAGATCGCACTTCGCGCACAGATCGAGCGTAAGCATAAACAAGACCCAACTCCCGAGTAAACAAAGTAAAAACCTTACTAGCCTCTCCACTAGTACGTTCCCCAATAACCAAAGCCGAAGTTGTGTAAATCCTTTCAGACATGCACCAGCTTTTGTATAACATCCAACACTTCTGGAAGATCAGTGACCCCACTGCCCGGATCAAAGTGGAAACGATTGTGAACTATTATAATTTCGGCGCCTAATTCTTTCTTGAATGTTTCTGCGTTAGACAATGGTACATATTGATCATTGTCAGAAAAAATGCAAACAAATTTGTCACTCTTTCTTCGTATCGTTACCCAATCTATGGGAGTTTCCATCCAGGGCTTGGCAATCTCCAAAGTTTCAGGTCCTTCCTCTTTAAGTGTTTTCTGGCTAAGGGCAAGCCAGGGAGCAAGAAGTATCACGGGCCCAACTTTCACGTCCTTCTGCAAAGTTGCCATATATCTTAATGTCGCTTGTGTGCCGATAGAATGACCGACAAAAATAGTATTCTCATCAACATCCCCCGCTATTTTGGATATAGCTGTGATCCAAGACCCTATCTTTGGCTCGTCAGTATTTGGAAGGTCTTCAAAAACCACATCATACCCTTTTTTTATAAGGCGCTCTTTAAGCCAGACAAGTTGTGGTTCGTGTGTCCCGCCTTCCCACCCATGAATTATTATTACTCGCCTCATATTTTCTCTATTTTTATTTCTTCTATCTCGGCTACTTCTATTTTTTCAGCATGCACGGCTTTTTTTATCTCACTTTCGTACTTAGCGGCAAGGCCGCTAAGTGAGGTTGGGAGAGTGATGGAAATCATGTCGCCGGGTTGGAGACCTAAATCTTTGCGCTTTTCTTGAACAGCACGCACAAGATCGCGCATTTCGCCTTCAAGTTTGAGCTCGGGAGTGATATTCGTGTCGAGCTTAATTTGAGTCCCACTCATCACCTCTTTCACATTTACTTCATCTTTTATTAATTCAAGATATTCTTGATTTAGTTTCTGATTGATTTGCAAACTCTGAAGCGGTTGTCGAACTTTTATGCCCGCTTTCTGGCGAGCTTCAAGCGCGAGCGACACAATTTCGCGAGTTATTCTCATATTCTGCAGAATGTCAGAATGTTCATTATCTGATTTTATTTCCGGCCAGTTTTCTAGATGCACACTCTCAAATTCACCCCCCACGGCTTTGTACACTTGCTCGGCCAAGAATGGCATAAACGGGGCAATGAGTTTAGAAAGTTCGAGTAAAACAAATCTAGTTGTCTCGATCGCGCTTTCTTTATCCTTTTCATTTTCACTCTTGAAGCGATCACGTGATCTGCGTATATACCAAGTTGAAAGATCGTCAACGAAGTTTCTTATGGGCCGACCCGCTTTAACCGTATCGAATTTATCAAGATTTTCTGTTACTTCATGATGCAGTTCTCCTAGCCTCGCAAGGATCCATCTATCAAGAATGTTTTTTGAATTATGAATTGCGAATTGCGAATTATGATTTTGGGAATAAAGAGCATAAAACTGGACGCTGTTCCAAAGGATATTCACCAACCGTTGATAGACTTCTTTAACTTCATCATCTCGGAAATTCACATCTTCTCCCTGCATCACTACACTAATCATGAGTGTATGTCGCAGAGCATCAGCTCCGTATTGATCCATGATAATAAGTGGGTCTGTGTAGTTCTTTTTTGACTTACTCATTTTGCTACTATCTGCGGCAAGAATATTGCCCGTAGTCACCACATTCTTGAAAGATTCTTGATCAAAAAGAGCAGTGGAAATAGCGAGCATGTAATAGAACCATGTGCGGGTTTGGGCAATGTATTCGGCAATAAAATCACCCGGAAATCGTTTCTCAAATTCAGTCTTATTTTCAAAGGGATAATGATATTCGGCGAAAGGCATTGAACCGGATTCCACCCAGCAATCCACCACTTCCGGAATCCGTGTCATGATTCCACCACAACTGCACTTTAATTTGATCACATCTATGTATGGCCGATGATAATCAAGTTCATAGTTTGCATTATGTGGGAATGGCCAGAACGGTAGTTCTCCAACTTCTGCATTCTCGAAAGAACGGGGTAAGCGATCCTCATATGCCTTTTGCATTTTGTTCGCTTCAGCTAGGATTCCCACTTGAGTCATCATTGTCACTGCCTCGTGGGTAACAATGAGAATATTTTTCCCGACATGTTTGGCTTCTAGTTCAAAAAGGGCTTCCATGGCTCGTCTTCGTACTGAACCAAGGTTTTCTGCTCCTTCTATAACCACAGATAGCCGATCTTTTCGTCCGCCAAATTGTGGCCAATATTCTGACCATTTCTTGCCAGTCATATTGGTACGGATCTCACCAAGCCGTTCATCTTCAATCATCTGATTTTTCTCTAAGCCGAGAACACTTGCGACAATTTGTGCAGTTTGTTTAGTGCGTTGATAAGGAGAATAGACTATAAGTTCTATTTTTGACTCCTTTAATTTATTAGTTGATTCTCGAATTTCTAGATCACCCTCCTCTGTAACTGGATCAGTATTAGAGGGATCATCACTGATAACACCTGTCCCATTGCGCGCAGTCCTACCATGGCGCATAAAAAAATAGCGATTCCCCGACTTAGTAATCCGATTACTAAGTTCCTCAAGTGAGCCTACCACATCAACTTTTTTGCACTCATTACATTTCCAAATCGGCAATGGGCTTGCCCAGTAGCGATTACGGGAGATCGTCCAGTCTGGAGCATTTTCTACGATGTTCAGGAAGCGCCCGTGCTTAAGGTGCTCGGGCACCCAATTTATTTTTTCGTTCAACTCGATCATCCGCTCTTTTATTTTCTGGATGTTTATGAACCAGCTTGAGAGGGCATTGTATATAAGCGCCGTCCCGCAACGATAACAATGCGGATAACTGTGTGTGTTGAGGGCCTTCGCGAATAAGAGATTTCGCTCCGGCCTCTCGAGATCTTCTATCACCATCTTGTCCGCTTTCTTGATGTACTGCCCACGCAAGAATTCCGGTGCATCTACATTATATGTGCCATTTGGATTGAGGATGGGAACCATGGGCAAATTATTTTTCAATCCCAATTGATAGTCATCCTCGCCATAGATCACGGCCGTATGCACGATGCCCGTGCCCTCTTCTGTACTGACGAAGTCAGCTGCATAAACTTTATAAGATTTATCACTGTGCATCTTTGGAACGTCAAATAGTGGCTCGTATTCAAGGCCTACCAGTTCTTTGCCCAAAAAAGTTTTCTCTATTTTCGCCTCCTTGCCAAAGTGTTTTTCAACTAAAGCCGAAGCCACAATGTATCTCTCCCGGACTTCGTCTCGCCCTCTCTTATCATAAGAGAGGGTTGGGTGAGATACGAGTGCGTATTCTATCTCCGGCCCCGCGGCCAAGGCCACGTTGGCAGGCAGTGTCCATGGCGTGGTAGTCCAAGCCAGAAGATAGGAATTAGAACAATTAGAACCTAGAACATAGGACTTAGTGACGCGAAATTTCACAGTAACTGCTTCTTCGGTTACGTCTTTATACGAGTTGTCCATGGCGATCTCGGCTTTGGCCAGGGGCGTCTCGCAATGTGGACAGTACATGAGCACTTTCCGTCCCTCATACAAAAGCCCCTTTTCGTGCATTTGCTTGAGGGCCCACCAGATAGATTCTGTATAACTCGCATCCATCGTTTTGTAGGAGTTATCGAAGTCAACCCATCGGCCGATGCGATCCACATATTTCTGCCAGTCATGCGCGTACATGAGAACTTTGGCTCGACAAGTTTCGTTAAATTTCTCTATCCCTATTAATTCAATATCTTTCTTGCTCTTTAAGCCCAAATCCTTTTCAATCATATTCTCAACGGGCAAACCGTGTGTGTCCCAGCCCCAGCGTCTACGCACATAGTAGCCACGCATAGTCTTATAGCGGGGTATAACATCTTTTATAACCGAGGCTAAAAGTGAACCTGTGTGTGGTAAACCAGTGGCAAAGGGGGGTCCGTCATAGAAAACAAATTCTTTTTTACCCGAGTTTTTCTCAAGACTTTTCTGGAAAATTTTGTTCTCTTTCCAGAATTTAAGCGTTTCTTCTTCGCGCTTAGCTACCTCTGACTTATTTGGATCTTCTCCCATATAGGAGATACTATATCATGTAGCGATATGGTGCGAGTAGTTGGAGCAACACTGATAGCGCAGACGCGGGCAACAGTAATCTTGACTGTATCGAAAGCACTTTTGCCACCTCTTAGTACCTCAACTCTTGCTGTGTACGTACCTTGAACTTCGTAATCGCACAGATCTAGATGTTCGCGGATATGCGGGTTGTCAGCAGTATCAATCGTTTCTGTAATAGTCGGGATTGTTTCCCTGGCATCACAGAAAAATTTGTATGTAATAGGACCAGTGGCACTACCAGAAGTTACAGCTCGTAAATCTAGATCATGTAGAGGCCATACGCCAGTGACCGGTCCGTCTACATAACCAGAACCTAAATTTGCCTTGAGGTCCACGGATAGATCTGGACTGGCTGGAGGCTCGGTCTTAGTGATTGGTTTGACTGTAACGGAAGCGGAAGCGGAAGCCGTGCCACCGGGGCCCGTACAAGTGATTGTATACGTGGCTGTAGCAACAAGTGGCAGAGTTGTCCAACTTCCCGAGATGGGTCTTGCGGGACTAGTCCAACCAGGCGAACCGCCACTACTGCTACAAGAAGCTGCTTTGGCTGAAGTCCAAGTGAGTACTGACGTGCCACCTTCATCAACCTCTGTGGGCGAAGCGGTAAGAGATACTGTAGGCAGATCTCCGACTGATATTACTTTTTTACAGATCGCGCCGAACCACTTGGCTCCACCAAGACCTTCTTGAATCATCTGCCAATCGAAATCATAAATTCCGGGAGTAAAGGGTGCCTTAGCTCCAATCGCGAATGTAGCTGAAGAGCCTATGCCAATAGGTGAAGTGGGTAGAACAATGCGATTTAAGTTCCAACGTTTGTTGTTGGCTGGATTTTGCGAGCCTAGACTGTGATAATACGGTTGGAAAGTGCTCTTCTTAAACCATGACCCTTTACCCGTATTCTTCATCACTACTGTGGCACTAAATGATGCTCCGGGCGCAATCACTGATGGAGCAGCTATACTTATGCAAGCAGAATTAGGCACAGGGATAGCCTTAACATTAACCGCGCAAGTAGCATCGTGAAATTCCTCCGAGACTTTAACAGCATATGAACCAGCCTTGGAATAAGTTGTGGTAAAATGCTCCCCGTCTCCAGAGCCTGGACTACCGCCCAAGGCTGACCAATGATAGCCGTGACCACTGCCACCGGAGACTGAGAATGAAACCGGATCACCCTCGTAAGTATCCTGACGAGCAGGATTACAAGCAAAGGTCTGGGCTTGAGCTACATCAGAACTATTTGGCAAAAATATGCTTAGTATGACCAGCGTTAAGAGTAATGTTTTTTTTACATTCATATTTTATTCACATGTCCCTTGTGTATTGATTTGCCCACGGCATAAATAGCCACGGCAAGTAGAGTGATGGCGACGGTGAACGGGAATGTCCAAGATAATCCAACTACACCCATCACGTTGTCATCGGAAAGACTTATGGCTGAACCACCAACATAAACAGTGACAGCGTCAGTCAGTTCCCCAGAAGAAGTATCGACGCCAAGTTTGGCTGTGTATACCCCCGGCATCTGATACTCGCAAAGAAAATCACTCCCAGATATATCATCTATCAATGTCCCTTCATGTGTATCATATGTCACATTGCCACAATAAAAAGTGTATGCAAGTGGCTTACCTTCATTCCCTGAAACCTTCGCCCCAAATTGCACTCGCTCGCCAGCCACACCTAGGTTCACTTCCGACACATCCATCAAGCTCCCGTCCGAGCCTACAACAAAGAGATTAGACCTAACTTCTGTCAGCGTATTGTCCATGTGCCCTAAGTGTACTACATATGCTCAATTACTGGTACACCCAATGTCCACAGCCTATCTAACGCCTAAGAAGTCGTGGGCAAGTCTGCTTGCTTCTTCCTGGAAGTACTTTTTGATGGAGGGCCAAGTTGTGGGAAAATTCAATGCCGGCATTGGATCCTTTTCGGCATCATCGAAATATGTAAACGATTTGATAACGTGATGGTAATTGTGAGCTACGTTGGGAATTTGATCCTTGAGTTGACCGATAAACCATGAGAGTTTCTCGACGTTGTGACATAGCCAATATAAATCCACGAAATCACGCTTCCTACCACGCTGACTCATTGCCAGAATCTTCATTACGCCGATATCCCTTGGCATAAGTACTTTGACCATGCCGTACTGAAGAAACGACTGGTGGGGAATAAAGAATGGGTAGGAGATAAAGCTTACCTTTGCCCCGGTCAGCTCTCCAAAAAGTGTTCCTTCGCTAACACTCTCTGTTACCCATAGGTTGATCGGGAAATGACTGGCTACAGACTGCTGGTTAAAATTTTTTTTGTCGGTGAAGAAGTCAAGATCGTAAGATTTGCGATGCCCGAACTGAATAGCAAGAGCTGTTCCGCCAGCTAAGTACCAAGGCGCGTCTTGAAACCAAACATCTTCACTGCAAAGCAGTAACGCCTTGCGTGTCGCGCGAGGCAACACGTCAATATTCCATGTCAGGTTGTTGTTAGCAGATTCCATAGAGAGCGAGTTGGGCCTTGTAGCACGCGAGAAGTTTTCACAACTTTCCTAATCAAATCATGATCGTAATATTCCCACATCCAGCGAACCTCGTTGTCGTGGCCGAAATCTAAGATACGTTCTATTACATATTGAGGGTATTTATCCGGATCAAGCTTGCTTGCGTCAATATCCCAAAACAAGCTCTGCCTGAACTCAATAATCTTTTCCCCGTTAGCCATAATTATATTATATCACAAAGCAATACTCTAATTCCCAATCTAATCTCTTGAGAATCAAAGTAATTACATTTTGTCAAGTACCGGCACACCCAATGTCCACAGGCCGTTTGCGAGCGTTTGGGCTAGGGCTTCTGTAAGAGCTAGGCGCATTTCAGTAGTCTGCTTGTCATCTGGATTGATAATCTGATTGCTAGCGTAGAAACTATTGAACTCCCCTGCCAACTCTATCAGATATGTGCACACAGCCTGCGGGACAAGATTTTCCTGCGCTGATCTCAAGATATCAGGCCAGCGCGAAATAATTCTTATTAACTTTTTCTCCCCTTTTCTCCATTCATAATTCATAATTCCTAATTCATAATTCGACTCTTTCGCTTTTGCCAGCACACTCTTTGTTCGCGCGTAAGCGTATTGTAGGTACGGTCCACTATCCCCTTCAAGTGACAGTGCTTTCTCTACATCAAAAATAATATCTTTCCCGGGGGCTTGCCTGAGAATTGCATACTTGATAGCGCCGATTGCTACTTGTTCATTGCCCCGAGACTTTTCTGTCATTAATCTTATAAGTTCTTCGCCTGTAATCACATTGCCCGTGCGCGAACTCATCTTGCCCGTAGGCAGACGCATCATACCGTGGGCAACATGTAGCGTTTTACCAGCCAATTCTGGTATGAGCAAATCAATCGCCCTCAGCACAACTTTGAAATAATCCGTCTGTTCACTTGCTGT
>Ga0209542_10009772_pt1 | contig 17498 bp, 19 predicted proteins | sample RifCSPhighO2_01_FD_184028 | JGI IMG/M metagenome (GOLD analysis project Ga0209542, IMG submission 184028) | Soil microbial communities from Rifle, Colorado - Rifle CSP2_plank highO2_0.1 (SPAdes) (version 2) | ecosystem: Environmental > Terrestrial > Deep subsurface > Rock core/Sediment ...
CCCCGATGCCTGTAAGGCGCTCCTGAGCAATCCGGATGAATTTCGGAAAGTTCTGAAGCAGCTCGGCAAGGTTGCCAAGAACGCCGGTACGGGCAACGTCATTGCCACGGCCGACGCCCAGGAAGTTGCCGAGGAATCGGTGGCGCCCAAGGCCAAGACCAAGGGCAAGAAGAAGCCCGTCGTCGACACATCCGTGGCAGAAGCCACGGCGTAAGCCCAGCCCCTATCGCATCCTTCGGGATGCACGCACCCCCCAGACAGAATGTCTGGCGGGGTGCTTTTCTTTTCCCAAAAAACAAGGAGCGAAGCGACTATGTTTTTTGCCTGCCCCGTAGTCAGCTTGCTGTACTTCTGGGGAGAACCCTGTATGTGGGGTCACCAAAAAATGAGAGACGGATTCTCATGGATAGTTGATGTCTATTTTTATAAAAAATTCTCTCAAAAAATCACCTCCCATCCTCTATGCAATGCTATAGCATTGCATAGAGGATGGGGGTAGCAAACGCTATAAAATTTTCAACTAAATCTTTCATGATATACTTACGTTATATGGACCCCTCGATTATTAATGTCGCCAAAGTGTTTGTTCCTTCTGCTGTCGCTTTTGCAATAGGCATCGCTATAACCCCCGCGCTCACACATTACCTCTATAAATATAAAATGTGGAAGAAAAAAGCGCGTGAAGACGCTTTGGGTGGTGGGGGGACCCCCTTTTTTCATGCATTACATAAAGAGCGAGAGACGAATGTTCCGCGTTTAGGTGGCATAGTCATATGGTTTTCTGCGGCCGTGACCATTTTTTTGTTTTGGTTCCTTGGGACTTTATTTGAATCTCCGCTTTTTGAAAAACTTAATTTTTTAAGTAGAAATCAGACGTGGCTTCCACTTTTTGCCCTCTTAAGCGCATCTCTCGTAGGGCTTATTGATGATGCACTTACCGTCTCTGGAAAAGGTACTGCTACAGGTGGGGGACTCTCTCTTCGTATGCGGATTGCGATAGTTTTAGGAATTGGCGCACTATGTGGTTGGTGGTTTTTTGTAAAACTTGGTGTCATTGGCATAGCTATTCCTTTTGACGGAGAACTTTCTTTGGGGCTTTTCTTTATTCCCTTTTTCATGCTCGTGATGCTCGCTCTTTTTTCCGGCGGAGTTATTGATGGCATAGACGGACTTGCGGGGGGGATTATGGTAACTATTTTTGCTGCGTATGGAGGCATTGCTTTTTTTCAAAACCAAATAGATTTAGCGGCACTCTGTGCAGTACTCGTGGGGGGTCTCTTGGCTTTTTTGTGGTTTAATATTCCACCCGCTCGTTTTTATATGTCAGAGACGGGCATCTTGGGCCTCACCACAACCCTGGCCGTTGTTGCGTTTCTTACTAAAGCAGTGGCGGTCCTTCCTATTATTGCGATTCTTCTTTTTGCGGCGCCGCTTTCCGACATTATTCAAATCATTTCAAAAAAGTTTCGTAAAGGTAAAAAAGTTTTTATCATTGCGCCAATACATCACCATTTTGAAGCTATTGGTTGGCCGCCCTATAAGGTGACTATGCGGTTTTGGATTTTGAGTGCGGTGTTCGCAGTTATTGGAATGACCATTGCACTGATTTCTTGAATATGCACCGCCCCGTTGATAAATGGTTTTTGAGTATTATTGTCACGTTGATAGTGGTCGGTTTTTTTATTTTTTTATCGGCATCACTCGGACTTTTGGCGAGAGATGGGGCTCAATTTTCCGGCGTCGTATTTAATCAGGCGTTTAGTCTTTTTTTGGGCCTTGTAGCTCTCTACTTTTTCTCACGCATTGACTATAGAGTCCTTCGAAAATATTCCTTATATATTTTTCTTTTGGCTGTTTTGGTTACAGCCGCCGTCTTTATTCCCAGTATTGGTTTTGGGCATGGTGGGGCAACACGTTGGTTATCTATCGGTCCCTTTTCTCTTCAGCCATCTGAATTTCTAAAAATTGGTTTTATTCTTTATTTTGCGGCATGGCTCGCTGCGGTAAAGGGGAGAGTGGCTTCGGTCGCATATGGGCTTGCACCGTTTCTTTTGGTGACAGGTATTGTCGGTTTTATTTTGTTGAAACAGCCGGATACCGGAACCTTTGCAGTTATTTTTGGAACAGCAGCAGGAATGTTTCTTGTAAGTGGTGCAAACTGGAAACATATTTGGGGAGTGTTTGGTGTGGCACTATTCGGCCTTGCCACCCTTGCGTTTACGAGGCCGTATGTTATGGACAGAATTCTCACTTTTTTTAAACCGGCCGTTGACCCACAAGGAGCGGGATATCAGATACAGCAATCATTGATTGCCATTGGATCGGGTGAGTTTTTTGGGCGTGGGTTTGGTCAAAGTGTTCAGAAATTTAGTTTTCTTCCGGAACCCATTAGTGACTCTATTTTTTCAGTTTTTTCAGAAGAGTTTGGCTTTGTTGGTGGGGTGCTTCTCATAACCCTTTTTATGCTCTTTGTCCTTCGTGGATTTATGATTGCAAAAAATGCCCCAGACGCTTTTTCTAGACTCGCGGTATTAGGAATTGTTATACTGATTACAGGGCAAGCTTTCGTGAATATCGGCTCAATGCTCAACGTATTTCCACTTACTGGCTTACCATTACCCTTTGTAAGTCACGGTGGCACAGCCCTTATTTTTTCATGTGCTGCTGTGGGTATTATTTTAAACATTTCACGTCACTGTAGGGCCTAATATTATTACCATGAAAATACTGTTAACCGGTGGTGGCACTGCCGGCCATTTTTATCCGCTTATCGCCATAGCTGAAGAGCTACGGAGGATCTGCGAAGAACAAAAGCTTTTAAAGCCGGAGCTTTTTTTTATGTCAACGACTCCGTATGACCCGACCGCACTTTTTGAAAACGAGATTACTTTTAAAGGAGTTTCCGCGGGAAAGGCGCGTATTTATTTTTCGCTTTTGAATCTCATTGACTTGGTCAAAGTGGGGGTTGGTATCATTAGGGCGCTTATCACGGTGTATTTTTTATACCCTGATGTTGTGGTGAGTAAAGGCGGCTATGGCAGTATCCCTGCGGTTGTTGCTGCGAGAATCTTGCGCATCCCCATTATTATCCATGAGTCTGACGCGGCGCCCGGAAGAGCAAATCTATGGGCTTCAAAATTTGCGGAGCGGATCGCTGTTTCGTGGCCCGAGGCAGCACCCTTTTTTCCTAAAGAAAAAACAGCGATCACCGGTCACCCGGTAAGAAGAGCGGTCATGCAGCCGGAGAAGCACGGCGCTTTTGAGTACTTGCATTTAGAGAAAGATGTTCCGGTTATTTTTATTTTGGGAGGATCACAAGGTGCGCAACATGTGAACGATATGATTCTTGAAATATTGCCACAACTTCTTTCTAAATATCAGGTTATTCATCAGGTTGGCTTGAGTAATAGCAAGGAAGTAAAAAATGTTTCTTCTATTGTCTTGGCAAAGACCCCATATGGTAATCGATATAAGATTTTTGGGTATTTAAATAACTTGGCGATGCAAATGTCTGCGGGCGTTACAACTCTCGTCATTTCTCGAGCAGGTTCAACTATTTTTGAAATCGCAGCGTGGGGATTGCCATCCATTCTTATTCCTATTACAGAATCAAATGGAGACCACCAGCGAAAGAATGCGTATGCGTACGCGCGCGAAGGAGCAGCGATAGTGATAGAAGAAAAAAGCATGACGTCGAGTGTGCTCCTTTCCGAAATTGAACACTTGATGGCCGACGAGGCCACACGTACAAGGATGCAACAGGCGGCACGACAGTTTTTCAAGCCAGGTGCGGCAGAGAAAATTGCCCGTGAGGTGATACGAATTGCACTTGGACACGAACGTTAAATGTAGCTTCACTAGCTTTTAGCTTCTCTAGCTTGGCTAGAATCATGTTGTTAATTTATTCATAATTCTAATGGCCAATGAAGCTAACGAAGTCATGAACAAAAAAATTATAACTCGTTTTGCCCCAAGCCCTACCGGTAATCTTAATATTGGTGGAGTTCGGGCTGGTATATTTGCGTATCTTTTTGCGCGCCATAATGAAGGCGAGTTTATTGTGCGTATTGAAGATACGGATAAAGAGCGGTCAAAAAAAGAATACGAAAATAATATTTTTGAAGCGCTTGCGTGGCTTGGGATGGATATTGATACTACATACCGGCAAAGTGATAATGTGGGAAGGCACGAAGAATTGTTGCGTACATTGGTAGCAGAAGATAAGGCCTATGTGTCAAAAGAGGAACCAAAAGAAGGTGGTGGACGAAGTGAGGTCATACGGTTTCGAAACCCCAACAAAGAAGTGACTTTTGAAGACGCAGTGAGGGGCACTATTACTTTTGATACCACCGAACTCAAAGATTTTGTGATTGCAAAAAGTTTTACCGAACCAGTCTTTCATTTTGCCGTAGTAGCTGATGACTGGGATGAAGGAGTGACCCATGTTATACGAGGTGAAGACCATATTTCGAATACGCCTCGCCAGATTCTTATTCAAGAGGCATTAGGCGCAGAACGCCCAGTATATGCGCACCTACCGCTTATTATGAGTAGTGATCGCAGTAAATTGTCAAAGCGCAAGGGGGCAAAATCAATTACTGAATATACAGAAGAAGGGTATTTACCGGAAGCGATTTTTAATTACGATGCATTTTTGGGTTGGCACCCGGGAACCGACGAAGAGATTTTTACGAGAGAAGAGCTTATACGTATATTTGACCTTGAGCGGGTTCAAAAAAGCCCTGCAATGTTTGATGAAACAAAATTACTTTGGTTTAACACACAGCATATCAAAAAACTTTCTGACGTTGACTTTGCATTGCGTCTGAAAGATTTTTCAGGAAAAGAGATTGATCTACGCCTTGCTCCGCTTCTTAAAGAACGGGTACAGACTTTGCAAGAGGGGATGGATCTTTTAAGTGAGTATGATTTTTTAAGCGATGTGTCTCCTTCAGTGGAACTTTTGCTAAAGGGTGCCGGATCAGACGCCCCCACTGTTCATAAGCATCTTGAGGATGTATTTCGGCTTGTGGATGCACTTCCCGAGACATTTTCTGTAGAAGACGCGAAAAAGAGCATTTTTCCTTTTGCGACCGAAAAAGGCCGCGGAGCTGTCTTGTGGCCGCTTCGCGTTGCCCTTTCCGGAAAAGAAAAGTCTCCGGACCCGTTTACACTTATTTTTATTTTGGGAAAAAAAGGAGCGGGTGTTCGTATTACCAATGCTTTCTCGTTGTTAAAAAAGTACAATGGCTAAAAAGAGACGAAACAGTATTTTTGCAAAATATATTTTCGTATTTTTGCTGATGTTTGCCCTACACAACAGTGTGCAGGCTAGTGTTGTTGACGAACTTAAAGAAAAAATATCGGAGCGAAATACCGAAATAGAAAAACTTGAAAAAGAAATAGAGCTGTATCAGGAACAGGTTGAAGAGGCGGGGAAAGAGGCGAGCACATTGCAAACAACCGTCAAACAATTGGATGCGACGGCAAAAAAATTGGGTACCGATATTCGCATAACAGAGCAAAAAGCCGCGGCGACGTCTTTGACCATAGGAAAACTTGAACTTGAGATTGGGGACCAGCAAGACCGAATTAAGGATAATTCGTCGGCGCTTTCCGAGGTCTTACGGAGGATCGCTGAACTTGAGTCGCGGTCTTTAGCAGAAGTTATGCTTTCTAATGAAAGTTTTTCTTCGGCATGGTCTGCAGTAGAAAGCCTTGGGAGGTTTCAAGTCGGAATCAGAGACCATTTGAAAGAAATTCAAAAACTAAAACAGGAAAATGAGAGTCAAAAGGCATCGCTTGAAAAAGAACGAGCAAAACTTTTAACACTCTCATCACAGCTTGCAGACCAACGTTTCATTGTCTCAGAAAATAAAATTGCCAAAAATAGACTTCTCAAAGAGACAAAAAATAAAGAATCCAACTACAAGTCTCTCCTCAATGATCGGCTTGCAAAGAAAGAAGCACTTGAAGCCGAAATACAAGAATTTGAAAATCGTATTCGCGTTGAAATTGACCCCTCCAGTCTTCCGGAAACCGGAACGGGTGTCTTGCGCTGGCCACTTGATAAGGTTTCAATTACGCAATACTTTGGTAACACATCGTTCGCCAGCAAAAACCCGCAAGTGTACAATGGTGGAGGGCACAACGGCATTGATTTGCGGGCATCAGTGGGAACTCCTGTCAAAGCGGCAAAGTCAGGAAAGATTGTTGGTACTGGTGACACCGATAGGCAATGTTACGGCGTCTCTTATGGGAAATGGGTCTTGGTGGAACATGATAATAATATCTCCACATTGTACGCGCATCTTTCGTTGATTAGAGTGAGTTCGGGAGATATCGTGGGGTCGGGAGATTTACTTGGGTATAGCGGCAATACCGGATATTCAACCGGTCCCCACTTGCATTTTGCGGTTTTTGCAAGCAAGGCAGTCCGGGTCACCAGTGAATTTAAAAGTAAAAGTTGTAAAGGAATATTTTTGACACTCCCGCTTTCTTCGCGTAACGGCTATTTAAATCCGCTTTCGTATTTGCCGTCCAGATGAGTTTTTAAAGTTAAAAAGTTCATAAAGTTTATAAAGTTCATAAAATTTGTATGTGTTCTAATAACCTAGTAGCTTTTTACGTTATGAACTTGATAGACTTTTCAGATGTGGGATAATCAATGTATATGAGAAACATGCATAAAAATAAGGGTCTTATCAAACTCGTTATAATTATAATTGTTGCTATCCTCGTTTTGAGTTATTTCAGTATTGATATTCGAGGGGTTGTGGAGTCTCCTCAGTCACAGGCGAATTTTGGCTATGTGGGCGCATGGGTTTCTACCATCTGGAACACTTATCTGGCACGCCCCTTTTCTTATCTTTGGAATGACATTTTTATAGACCTTTTGTGGGAAAGTTTTACCGATAATTTGGAGAAAATAAAGAGGGGAGAGCCACACGATTTTAATCAAAATCCACCGCAGGTTCCCCAAGAAGCGGGGAATGAGGGAGTCGTTGGCAATTAACATTTTCTTCACAGAGTGTACTATGTTGAATAAAACCACAGATGTGGTTTTATTAATGTAGATTTGTTTTGAAAGGTGTGTGGGCCATATGGTCACCCAAGACCAAAGAATTGATCCAGAAGAAGATCCTGAGAAATGTCTCTGGGCTATATATGAAAATGTAACCCATTTTACATATTGGTTGATACAAGATGCAAAAGAAATTCAACTCGCAAAATCCTCCCACGATTCTTTTGTTGAATTTCCATCTCGTTTTCTTAAGGCTTCTCTTGGGACATTCTTTTTTCTTTTTGATCGGAATAGAGATTTTTCGCGAAAAAGCAAGATTGTCCTGGTGGGAATAAAACTTGCGCATTTAGTATATCAAAAAAGGGGAGTAATTTTTAATCCCGAAACGACACTTCATCGTGTTTTATTTGTCCGTCGCGATGTGTTGTGGGTATACTTGATGAGCATATTGGAATTTTTCAAAGAAGAATACAAGAAAGGTTCTTTCGTATTGAATTCACCCAAAGGGCAGTCTTCTCTCGATGAAGTTTTTTTGCAGTCAGTCATCGGACTCCTTCCTCGAGAATGGATAGTATCAAGTGACGCCGTGAGAGATACGAGTGTCATCAAGCAGGCAATGCGTATTAGCCAAGATTTTAGACAAGGATCCGTATTAAATTAATAAAGGGTATTAAACCCTTTGATACGTCTTCGCTCGGACAAGATAAAAGCGTGCTTTCATCTTGCTCCTCGCTCGCCGTAATAAAAACACCCATCCTTTCGGAGGGTGCTTTTTCTTTAAACTATTCCAATCTCTGTAAGCATGAGGCACCACACTGGCTCAATGCCGGGATTTTTAAGCCATTCTGCATCTTCTGCGAGTAATTTGGTTGCGACATCAACATTTGAATCTTCAAGTACAACGCCCCTTTCTTTGAGGAAGGTAAGGGTGTGATTAACAAGCTTTTCAAGGTCATCGGGTTTTACCCAGAATGCTTCTTTTGCATCCGACGACGCCCTCAGGACCCCTTCCCACTTGGTGGCCTCAAAGACTGTCCATTCGTGCCCATGACCACCGTCCCGTTTGCAGGGGTTTTTATAGGTCTTATGAAGTAGCTCTTTTAGCGCCAAGATAATAATATTGGCCTCTTCTCGGGCTTCGTTTTTTGCTTGGTTTTCAGCCGTCTCACCATCAAGGTGCCCTGCAACGAATGCGAAAGAAATGGGATAATTGATGCGTTTAATGATCGTGATGAGATCTCCGTCTCGGATGACGACGCCAACGCTTTTATTGTCGCAAGATTTTGCCATAGCTTTAAAATTCCAGTAGAGTCTGGTTTATAGAATAGGTAATAAGTATCTATTAGTCAATATTATTGCAGTTTTTTGACTAGCTCTTCCGGTGTTTTTACTATTTCAAAAAAGAGAATGTCACGGCAAATTTCACCACCTGCATCATAGGGTTGTTCTGGTTCAAAGGCGTAAATAATCATACCTTTTCCGTGAGCGTATCCAAGCTCAAGGGTGGTATTGACCCCAAGATAGCCATTTTTGTTATAGATATAACAAACATCAGCTTTGCGCACACGTTCAAAGTGGGCATGCACCATGGCAGGGACTTGCTCCCGATAAACCTCGCTTTTGAGTCGCTCTTTTTCTTCTTTTTGAACAAAATCTGCGGTTTGACCTTCAAAATTGGGTTCAAATACCGCCGGAACCCCGAGCCTCTTGAGATCGTTAACAAACTGTCTGATCTCGTCTTTAAAGCGCTGTGAGCCACAAATAACAACAGATTTCATGGGTGTAGACCTTTGTCAGTCCTTTGTTCGGACTGTTTTTGGTCCGATTAATATATATGCTCACTGTACCATCGCTTGAATACTGGCGCAAGAAAGCGTAGACTTTTTTTAGGTTTGTAAAAAAAAGAGATTGGCCGTGAGTCAAAAGTCGGTCTTGATAGGGTATCCGCTCGACGGAGACGACCAATCTGCCATCATAGAGGCGATTGTTGATATTTGTAGTCAGTGGCATGACGCGGATATTGTTCCGTACTCACCGGATGTTTTGTCTCTAACGTATTTTTCCCTGAAAGATGAAATGGGAAAGAAATTTATTAATATTGCGCGTCGGTTAGGGTTGGGTCGTGGTTTCGCGGATGAGCTTTGGCTTTTTGGCGACCATTTAACCCAAGACATGAAAGAAGACATGATGCTCGCGATCACTTCAGGTGTCCCCGTGTATGGGATGACGTACGAGATAAAAAATGAAATCATTGCGTGCGAAAAAGAATATCGTGAAAATCGTCCACCGCCCGGTACTCGTCTCCATTAAAAAATCCAGACTAAAGTCTGGATTTTGTTTATGAAGAGGGGATTGGTGCATCTTTGGTGATATATATGTTGCCAAAAATAATCCTTCTGTGTTACCATCGCGGCAGAAGTTTATTCCAACTGGTGGTAGTATGATACCTCTTAGTGCAATTCAAAACGATAAGAGTCTTTTTGAAAAAGCCCTTTCTCAAGTTACTCCAAAAATTCTTGGAAGCATTATTGACCACACGCAGCTAAATCCCGCAGCCACCGGATTTGATATTGAGGTATTGTGCCGTGAGGCCAATGAGATTGGTTCTTTTATCTGCATAAACGGGTCTCGTATTAGCGACGCAAAGAAATGCATAGAAAAAGAAAAACTTACCAACATACGAGGCATTGCGGTCGTGGTCGGCTTTCCCTTTGGGGCTGAGTTAACACTGGAAAAAGCACAGGGGGCAATTGGCGTCTTGGATGCTGGGGCAGATGAAGTTGATATGGTCTTAAACTACGGCAAACTTCTTGAGCATAATTTTAGTTTTGTACGGGATGATATCATTAAAGTTGCAGAGGCAGTGGATACTTTCTGTGGGGTTTTAAAAGTGATTCAAGAGAATTGTTGTTTGAATGAATCCCAAAAAAGTGATGCAACTGATATTATTGCCATGGTTGCGCAAAAAATACCCCACTTGCGCATGTTCGCAAAGACATCAACCGGTTTTGGTGTCCCCAAAGATAAGGAAACGCCCAAAGGGGCAACTCTTGCGGACGTCTGGACAATGAATGCTCGCGCCGAAACACAAAGAACTCGTGGCGTATTTATTGGCGTTAAGGCAGCTGGGGGTATTGGGGATGCAGAAACTGCGGTCAAAATGATGCTTGCCGGTGGCTGTTTTGACGATACTATCAAGTTATTTGAGGGTAACATCAAGCTACGGGAGAATCTTTCGGACAGATTCAGAATTGGTGCGAGCGCGGGCTTGAAGATTGTAGATGACCTGGCGACACGCTTGGCAAGACGTTAGATAATAGAAATAAAATCCCTCCGCGAGGGGATTTTTTTTGTATCCCATAAAGGGATGAGCGCTTGTGCATCGTAACATCAATATAGTGTCGGAAAATGTATATTGTGCGACATTATACAATGAGGATATTGGGGCTCGTCTGATCCCTTCCCTATCGTAGAGAGGATAGCCCTCGATCCATCTCTGGGAATGGCGACGCTTTTCTGCGTACAATGCAGATTGCATTTAATAGAAGTGATGCTCCAGCCGCAATAATAAATGTCCATTCCAAACTCACAAACAAAAGTAAAAATGCGACTACGGCAAGTGTTATTACTCGGCCAAACGTAAGTGCCATTTCGCGCAAGACGGTAAATTCGTCAATATAGTGCCCCTCGTCTGCCGATATTTCGTATACCAAAGTATCAAATGGAGTCATCGTGAAGATTTTTGTTATCCCATGATAAAAGCCAACGATAAAAATTTGAAAGGCAGTTACCACAAAAATCTTACCTATCCAACCAACTGCATAAAAGACGCTCCCTATTCGGAGTGTCTCATCTTTTTTTAATTTTGAAATGTCCAGATATTTACCCACTAACAGCTGAAGAACAATCGTTGTTATAACGACGACAGTAGATACGAGACCAACTTCCAGGACATTTCCCTGTAATAATTCAAAGATAAAAATAGGCCAAACGATGAGGGCTATAGAATTTTCTGCTCCTAATGCTCCCAATGCCAAAAGTGCGCCACGTTTTTCTTTGGAGAAGAAGTGTTTCCATGTTTCTCGGTAACTCCAGCTAAATTGTTCTTTTGTTTCCGGAAGCATAAGTAATGGCACTACCGATGCGAAGTGCAATGCTATGGTGATGACAAAAAGAATGGTAAAACCTGTTTTTGCGATGAGGTATCCGGCGATCACCGGCCCAAAGGCACCAAGCAGTGCAAGTACTGCGGTGAGTGCCCCCACCTCTCGTCCCCTATTCCTATGGTCGGTAAAGAGTGTAAAGTCAGTGTGGAAAGGAACCCAGTAGAGAATTCTAAAAAGAGTAAGCGTAGCGATAGATGAAAAAATAAAATACCAAACATTCCATTTTTCCGCAAAGACCAATGTTACATAAAAGAGAACCACTGAGATACTTCCTGTGATAAGGGCATTTTTAAAACCAGTTTTGTTTATAAGGCGTGCTCCAGGAGCGACAAGGAACCCAAAAAGCAAAAAGCCCAGTAGATAATAGAAAAATAAAAGATAAATATTTTTTTCAAAGAGTGTATACAAAAAGATAGGAATGAAGATTCCAAGAAGCCCTTCCCCTATTTGATTTATTGCGCGAGAGGAAAGTAGTAACAGGAACCCTCTTTGTAGTTTTCCGTCAAAATAATTCATCCCGTACGAAATAGTCCCGTTACGAAATAGGAAATATTCATATTTCCGTTGGGACTAATATAATTAGTTACTAATGTCATCAGTGCTCTTTAAAAATATTAAAACAAAACTTTGATGATGTATTTCATACGGGACGTGATTTCGTACGGGATTCATGTTCATTATATTCCCTTACAGTTCCCCGCAGGGCTATAACCAGCCCCTTCGGCTTCTTCTTTTGTTTTAAAAATAATTTTATTTGTATCACTTATTTTGTTTGCTCCAGCACACCAAGGCAGATGATATTTGGTGCCCTTGGATGAAGCCACATAGTATCCTCCAGGAGTTAAAATATCGACAGGATTTTTATCTGCAGTTCCAGAATTGGCAGTAGAGACGGTGGCTAATCCTTGGGCGACCTCAATGTGAGGCACCGAAGTCTCATAGGCAGGTACAGAAAGTCGTCCAAGGCCAAAAGAAGCAATACTGGTAAGGATAATGACCACGAAAATGAACATATCTTCATTCTCGGAAATTCGTCCGAGGACCCTCTTGCATTGGATCCAATATTTTTGTATAGTACCGTTCATAGTCTAAGTCTAAAAAATAGCAGTTAAAAGCTTAGTTTCATGGCGCATAAAAAAGCAGGAGGCACCGCTAAAAATTTACACGATTCAAAACCAAAATATCTTGGCACTAAGCTTTTTGACGGGCAAAAAGCAAAAGTGGGTTCTATTTTGATTCGTCAAAGGGGTACTCGCATTCTTCCGGGTAAAAATGTTGGTATCGGCAAAGACCATACATTGTTCGCCCTCAGAGAAGGCGTTGTAAAGTTTAAAACCGTTCGCAAGAGTAATTTTCATGGACGAATTTCTGAAAAGAAAGAAGTGAGCGTTTTATAATCATTTCTTCTTCTTTTTTTCGGTTTTCGCTTCTTCCTCTCCACGCACGAGAAGCGTCATCACTCCCGAATTGTCCGGTGTTTTTATTTCTATGGTATATTCTCCCGTTTTTTTAAGCGGGCTTTTAAGACGTATCATTTCTGCCGGTACTTGAATCCCCTCTTGCGCATTGAGTATTCGCGAAATATCTTCTTTTCCGATGCTTTTGAAAAGTCCACCAGTACTGTTTGCTTTTTCTTGTATAGAAAATGTTTTACCGGTGATGCGTGTGAGCGCTGTTTCCAAAAAAGCTTGCTCTTCACTTTTTTTGCGTTCTCCCGCTTTTTTTATTTCTTGAATTTTATTGATTTCGCTTGAGGTTGCATTGATCGCCTTTTTTCGAGGAATGAGAAAGTTGCGTCCATAGCCGCTTGAGACGGTGACGATGTCGTGCTTTCGTCCCACGCCAGCTACGTCTTCAAGTAAAATAATTTCCATAGTAGATATTTGATGAACTGTTAATTGTTGCTTTGCAATAGTTCTATTGCCTTTGCCAGTTGAGGGTCTTTGCCCGCGGTCCTGTCATCAGGGGTTCTTTTTACTTCTATATCGGGAGTAAGCCCTCCTTTGGAAATATGATTGCCATTGGGAGTCTTCCATTGAGCAATGGTGAGCTTGAGCGATGTCTCAGGAGTGACTTTTAAAAGCTCTTGAACGGACCCTTTGCCAAATGTTTTTTCTCCCACCAATTTTGCCCTTCCATGCTCTTGAAGTGCGCCTGCTAAAATCTCGGAAGCGGATGCTGAGCCGGCATCCACAAGGATAACCATTTCAAGGCGTTCGTTAAACACATCATATCCCCTGCTTCTATAGATTATTGGATTTTGTCGCTCTCCGAAATCTTCGGTTGCAACTATTTTCCCGGCCGGTAGAAACCAACTTGCGATATCAACTGCCGCATCAAGAAATCCGCCGGGGTTGCCACGCAAATCAAGAATAAGTTTTTCTCTTCCCGAAAGAACAAATTCTCTGAGTCCTTCCCGGAAAAGGTTGGGAGATACTGCTGAAAAGTTGTATAGCTTGATGACAAAAATACCGTCATCACGATTTTCTGTATCAATGGTGGGAATGGTAATGGTTGCTCGCACCACTTCTTTTTTTAGAAAATCGTCCACTCCTTTTCGTGCGATTTTGAAAACCACAGGAGTTCCTATTTCGCCACGAATTATTTTCACCGCTTCATCAACATTCATGCCCGCTGTGTCTTTTTCGTCAATCGCAACTATTTGATCTCCGGAGAGAATACCGGCGCGTTCTGCCGGAGTGCCTTTGAGCGGAGCAACTACGGTCAAAACACCATCACGCATTCCGATTTCCATGCCAACTCCTCCGAAATTGCCTTGTATATTTTCTTCAAATATTTGTGCATCAACCGGGGGCATAAAGACAGAGTAAGGGTCTTCCAAAGAACCCACCAGTCCTTCTATGGCGCCCCACACCCGCTCTTGGTCTGTAGTGGTGCCGTTTCCAGTGACGAATTTTTCGTTAATAAGATTCCATGCTTTCCAAAAAGGATCAAAATCAATTTGTTCCCCAGCGAGAACAACGTTAGGTTCCTTATTGATGAGAGTGGTTATTTTTTCTATGTCACTTCGTTTGTTGTAGCCAAAGTATAGCCCCAGAAAAAAAGCGCCACATGCAACGATGAGGGTGAGGGCGAGACTGAGCGCGAGCGTTTTGTGTGCGCGAATCATTTTTCCATTATCCCAAAAGGGTACCTTGTCGTCAAACCGAGGTTCAGGATATAATAAAGGAGTTGGCCCATAGCTTTTGAACTCTTTCAAGAGTTCAAAAGCTATGGTTGCCAAACCTTTACCCCGTTAAATCCTGTTTTTCGTCAAATCAAAAACAGATACGCCAAAGGCGTATTTAACAGGGTGCTCAAATTTTAACAAAAATTTTATTACGACGAGCGAGGAGCAAAATGAAAACTTGTTTTCATTTTGTCCGAGCGACCTGTGGTGAGCAACGCCGAACCAAGTCGTATCAAAGGTTCTATACCTCGCCGCTTGTGGCGAGAAAGTGCGAGCGAGAAGCGAGCCCAATCGGCAATACCTCGGGGCTTGCCCGGAGGAACTTTTATTCGTTTTACTCAAAAATTTCTAAAAAATTTGGCATGCTTAAAAAATACGTTCACAAAAAAGTCACTTGGGTTGATCTGGAAGCACCTACCAAAGAAGATGTTCAGTTAATCGTAAAGGAATATGGTATTCATCCCCTTGTTGGAAGCGAGCTCCTCTCCCCCACCAGACGTTCACGAGTTGATGTATACGACACATTCACCTATCTTATTTTTCACTTTCCAACCATTGTTCATTCTCATTCGGGTGGATTAGAGCAGGAAATTGATTTTATTGTTGGAAAACATTTTGTCATTACTGCTCATTATGAAGCCATTGATGGTCTTCACGAGCTGGCAAAGCTTTTTGAAGTTGATGTGACACTCCAAAAGAAAGACATCGGCACTCACGCAGGGTTTCTCTTCTTTTATATGTTGAGGCACTTGTATAATGACGCTACTGACGAATTGAATATTTTGGACGACTCGTTGCCCAAGATAGAGGAAGGTATTTTTTCTGGAAAAGAGAGAGCAATGGTGGGACGTATTTCAGAGATTAGTAAAAAGATGCTCAATTTTAAACGGACGATACTCCCTCACCGAGAAATGCTTGAATCGTTTGAGTTGGCAGGAAAGAAATTATACGGTGAAGAATTTGTGTACTATCTCCGCTCCCTTTCGGGCGAGCACTTGCGCTTGACCGCGATGCTTGATGGAGATATGGACACTATCGCAGAATTACGTGCGACGAACGACTCACTTTTGAACACCAAAACAAACGACATTATGCGGACGCTTACCATCATGGCGTTTACCACTTTCCCGCTCACCCTCTTTGCTTCTATTTTTAGTATGAATACAAAAGTATTGCCGATTGTTGGTATGGAGAATGACTTTTGGATTATTATTGGTATTATGCTTTTGGTGATGGTGTCTTTTTACATGTATTTTAGATACAAAAAGTGGTTTTAGAAAAATAAGGAGCTTTAGTGACTATATTTTTCTTAACCTCGCCCAAGTTTCAGATACGTTTGTGATGGCATCATTCTAGAAGAGCGAACAGAAATTGGACAGAAACTTGGGCGGGTACGCAAAGTGTACATATCCTTGATACCTATAAAATTTAGCATGATTTACTTTTTTAATACTCTCACTCGCCAAAAAGAAGTGTTTAAGCCCCTCAAGGAGGGGCACGTTTCAATGTACCATTGCGGGCCGACTGTTTATGACTATCCGACCATTGGGAATCTTCGCTCGTATGTATTTGCCGACATACTGCGGCGTGTTTTTGAGTATGAAGGTTTTGCGGTCCGCCAGGTGATAAACATTACCGATGTGGGGCACTTGGTTTCTGATGCAGATGAGGGTGAAGATAAAATAGAAAAAGCGGCGCAGAGAGAAAAAAAGACTGCGCGAGAGATTGCCGATTTTTATACAAAAGTTTTTTTTGATAATTTGAAGAGTTTGCACATAAAAACTGAGGGCACGGCTTTTCCGCACGCAAGCGAGCATATTGACGAACAGATAACTCTTATTAAATCTTTGGAGAGTCGACGCTTTACGTATAAGACTTCAGACGGTGTTTATTTTGATACAGCAAAAGTACCTGACTATGGGAAGCTCGCCAAACTTGATGTGGCAGGTCTTAAAGAGGGCGCGCGGGTGGAGAAAAATACTGAAAAGAAAAATCGCACAGACTTCGCGCTTTGGAAATTTTCTCCGGCAAATGGCACACAAAGGCAGCAAGAGTGGGATTCTCCGTGGGGCAAAGGTTTCCCTGGCTGGCATTTGGAGTGTTCGGCGATGTCTATGCTCTACCTTGGTGAGACATTTGATATTCACACCGGAGGCATTGACCATATTCCCGTACACCACACCAACGAGATCGCACAGTCGGAAGCGGCTACGGGGACTCGATTTGTGAGCTACTGGTTGCACAACGATTTTATAATGATAAATGGGGAAAGGATGGCAAAATCGCTCGGCAATTTTATTACCCTCCAAGATATTGAGCAGAAAGGTTTTGATCCCTTAGTGTTTAGATACTGGCTACTTACTGCCCACTATCAAACGCTGGTTAACTTTACTTGGGAAGCGCTAGAAGGCGCGCAGACCGCATTTTCCAAGCTCTTGCAGGAATGGGACACTATGGAGAATGAGCCAGGCCAGCCCGACAAAAGCTACCTAGAGCAGTTTAAGGGCTTTGTGGAGGACAATCTGGCCACTCCGCAGGCCATTGCGCTCATGTGGGAGCTTGTAAAAGACCACGAAATAGATATGCCCACCAAAAAAGCAACAATGCTTATTTTTGACAAGGTATTTGGTTTTGGGTTCAAAGAGCTTCAGAAGGTGGTTATTCCGGAAGAAGTGTTTGCCCTTGTGGCACAACGTGAAGAAGCGCGAAAAAAAGGAGATTGGGATGCCGCAGATGTTCTTCGGAAGCAAATTAATGACCTTGGCTTCACTGTACGAGATACCGAAAGTGGTCCCACCACGTTTCGGCTTTAATTTTTATAGGTGTTGACTTTTCTATTAAAAAGTGATATAATTGGAAAGGATTATAAAACCCAGAAGAATCGCAAGGTGCGGTTCTTGTCCTTGAATCTTGATAGGAGCACAAGATGAAGAATTCTTCTGTTGAGTTGGCGATGGGGCCTCTTTTGGCCCTTGCCGTGATGTTTACCCACGCAATGGGTGAACCTTCAATTGCCTTGGACGTCGTGTTGTGGGTCGACCCCTTGTTCATCTTTTTGCTTGGGTCATCCGCGTTGGCCACCCCGGTTACTCTGTTCGTCGTCGACGAAATAGCAGAA
>Ga0209542_10009775_pt1 | contig 17492 bp, 20 predicted proteins | sample RifCSPhighO2_01_FD_184028 | JGI IMG/M metagenome (GOLD analysis project Ga0209542, IMG submission 184028) | Soil microbial communities from Rifle, Colorado - Rifle CSP2_plank highO2_0.1 (SPAdes) (version 2) | ecosystem: Environmental > Terrestrial > Deep subsurface > Rock core/Sediment ...
GGCGAAAATGTATGTTCTCATCGCTTTCATTTTGGATGATAAACCAAATAGCCTTAAGTTGCAACCGCAAACTCGACCACTTCATCACCTTTAAACTGGTAATCCTTGCCTTCGCTTTTAACCCAGCCTTTTGCCCTGGCATTTTGCCAGCCGTTAGCTAAAACAAACTTGTCATAGTCAACCACATTGGCCTTAATAAACTTCTTGGTAAAGTCGGTATGGATCACCCCGGCCGCCTCAGGCGCCAGCGTCCCAACTTTAACGGTCCAAGCTCTCACCTCAATCTTCCCGGCAGTTAAAAAGCTGACTAACCCCAGTTTGTCATAGGCCTTTTTAACCAAACGGTTTAAACCTGTGTCAAACAATCCCTGTTCTTTTAAGTAGGCAGTCCGCTCGGAAGCCTCAAACTCAATTAACTCTGTTTCCATCTTGGCGCAAATGGCGACTACCTCCCAGCCCGGAAATTGCTGCTCAATGACCGCTGTATTTTTAATTTGGCTTTCATCAATGTTAATCACAAACAAAACTGGCTTTGAGGTGAGTAAAAACAGGGGTTTAACTAGATCCTCTTCGGCATCAGTTAACTCCAGTTCCCTCACCTCTTTACCCTGTTCCAGCGCTTGAAGCACCCGCTCCAAACCCTTTTCTTTTTGTTTAACAACTGTAGCTAAGTCTGCCAGAATTAATTCAGTTTTAACCGTTTCATAATCTGATTTTGGGTCAACTCCGGTTTGGACCACGTCAGCACTATGAAAATCCCTTAAAACATGAACGATTAAATCTACTTCCCTGATGTGGGCTAAAAATTTGTTGCCCAAACCCTCACCCGTAGCCGCTCCCTTAACCAATCCGGCAATATCGACAAACTTAACTGTGGCCGGCACAATTTTGTCTGTGGCAACAATTTTGGCCAGCACCGCTAGTCGTTCATCCTCAACCGGCACCACTCCGACATTGGGTTCAATGGTGGCAAAAGGATACGAAGCCATCAAAGCTTGCTGCTTTTGGATTAAAGCATTAAACAAAGTAGACTTGCCCGCATTGGGTAAGCCAATAATTCCGACAGAAAGACTCATAATTTATGTATTATACTAATAAAAATGGTCAGTTATCTTGGTTTGATTCTGCTTACTCTAGTTGCCTCAACTATCGGCACCATGACCGGTTTTGGCACCTCAACCATTATGGTTCCGATTTTATCGATATTCCTGCCCCTGCCGGCCACCTTACTCTTCGTTGGTATCATCCATTGGTTTAGCGACATCTGGAAAATGGTGCTGTTTAAAAAAGGCTTTAATTGGAAACTGATTTTACTTTTTGGTATTCCCGGCATTATCGCCGCTTTTCTGGGGGCAAAACTGCCGGTCAGCCTGCCGGAAGCGCTCTTGGAACGAACCCTGGGGCTGTTTTTGGTGGCCTACGTTGCTTTCTTGTTTTTAAAACCTCACTGGAAAATTAAAGCCTCAAGCTCTAGCGCCCTACTTGGGGGCACGCTCTCCGGCTTTTTCTCCGGCGTCTTTGGAGTGGGAGGCGTGATCAGAAGTACTTTTCTGACTGCTTTTAATTTGGATAAGTCTGTTTTCCTTTTTACATCCGGAGTGATTGGACTTTTAATTGACAGCTCAAGAATTGTCCAATACTTTCTTAGCGGCGTCACTCTTGGGTTTTTGCTAATCGCGCTCTTGCTTTGTATCCCGGTGTCCTTCCTGGGGGCGTATCTGGCCAAAAAGTTTTTGGATAAAGTCTCCCAGGAGCGTTTTCGTTTATATGTAGCCGCCGGCTTGTTCCTGGTTGGGTTGAACTACCTTTTTCTCTAATTACCCCTAAAACGCCGACTCTTTGTGGATGCCGGGGAGTAAACCCTATAATATCTCCAGATTTGATATAATGCGCTTATGAAAGAAAAGATTGAACAAAGCCTGGCTGCCCATAAGGCAAAAGAAATAAACGATAGAGCTATTATCGAGGCAATTATAAGCCTCCAACATAGTTTAACTACAAAACAGAGATTGATTCTAAAAGTTCACACCGCCCCACTCGGTGCCACATATTCTTCTGCCAAAGACGAGTCTGTTGCGGTTGCCGAAGAGGAACCTAGGAATTTTTCAGATAGATTTACAGAGATAATTCAGGCTCCGGTGGTAAAAGTTGAAGGGTTTACCAAAGATGGAAAATTACCGCCAGTAATGGAGATTGTCATCCCAGATAACCGCTATCCAAAAGAGTCTAGTGATGAACTTGGTTTGAATACTTCAGCTTCGCGGGCGGCCGTGCTTTCTGGAGACCTGAGACGATATTTAAAGTCAGATCATTACAGAGGAGAACTCTACTATCTCGAAATTAAACCCACCGGCTCCTTGCTTGACCCAAGTTTGATACTCCACCCATCAAACATTCACGAAATTAAGATAGAAACAGTGGAAAATGAGTCCCGCTTAGGAGAACCGGTTATTTTTAGAGCCGCCGCTTAGCCTAAAACGCCGGTGGTGAGAATTTTTATTACCTCATCCATATTGTTAGCCGTAACATCAGCGCCTTTTTGTTCGTAACCATCAACCAAATGCTCGGAGTAACCAATGGTGAACAAGCCGGCCGCTTTAGCTGAAGCAATGCCGGGATTGGAATCTTCCAAAGCAAGGCTGTCGACAGCGGACGCATCCAGTGTTTTTAAAATGTATTGATAACCGTCCGGCGCCGGTTTGGCTTTTAGCTCCGGGTGTTCATTGACGGACAAAACCAAAGACAATTGGTCTTTCCAGTCAAACCGATCTAATACCAGCTTAATCCAGGGCATGGGCGAAGAAGAAACCAAGGCCAAGAGCCAGCCATTATCCTTAAGGTAAGTGACTAACTCTTTTGTGCCCGGAGTAATGTGACAGCGGCGGTATACTTTCATTGCTCCCTGCTCGTAAAAACGCATGAATTCATCTTTGGAAATGGTTGCTCCTAGGGCAACGGCTTTTTTGTAGATTTCGCCGATGGCGATTCCAACTGTTTCTCCAATTTTATCGGCAACTTCTTTTCCAAACATTTCCTCCAATAAACCTTCGTCCCGCTCGATTTTGATCCACTCCTGCTCGCTGCGAATCAAGACTCCGTCCATGTCAAAAATAAATGCCTTTTGAGCCATGGGAAAGATTATAACAGGTAGTTTTTAAACCAGGAAACAGTCGCTTCCATGGCATCAGTAAAGTTCAAACCGGTTAAGTTGTGGCCGCCGGAGTTGTACTCCACCAACTGGTGGTTAACCCCCGCCTGGGTCAGTAACTGGTCCAAATTGCGGCTGTAATTAATTGCCACCACCGGATCATCGGTAGCGTGGTGAATTTGAATGTTTGACCCGGTTAAATCGGACAAGTAGTTGGTCGCCGGCACCTTTCTCCAGAAAGCACTATTGGGATCAAACTGGCCGTAAGCGTCAAACAACTGCTGGCGCCGCTGTCTTTGAGGAGATTCACTTGCCGGCGGCTGGTAGCTATTATCATTAATAGCAAACTCTTGGATGTCGGTGTAGGTGTAGCCTGCCCCGGCCCAAATCACCGCCGCTTTAATCTCCGGTTGAGCTGCAAGTGATCGCAAAACCACGTTACCCGCCATGGAATGGCCCCAAAGACCAATACTGTCTTTTTTAACAAAACTGGTGGCGGCCAGAGCCGACCGGGCGTTTAAAACATCGATGACATAGTCAGAAGAGTAATAAGCTCCGCCCGCTTCCCCCTCGGAAGTGCCATGACCCCGAAGGTCGACCTTAAACACCGCTAGATCATGCGAAGCTAAATAATCAACGTAAGCGGCGTATTGACTGGTCGTTTGGTACTCTTCTGGCGGAATATAGCCGTGGACAAAAATTACTCCCGGCCAGCCGCCCAAAGGCCGTTGTCCTTTTGGCTCGGTCAGTAAGGCGTTAATTTCCAAACCATCAGAGTTATAACTGGTTAAGTAGGCAGTGTAGGTTTCGGTTTCGGCAATTTTTACCGGCTCGGTCATGGAGCTTTCGTAATTTCTGGTTCTTAAATATGGAATGGTTAGCTCCTCAAACGGCTCGGGGCTGGCTTCAGGGGTAAACTCCACCTGTTCGATCGTTTCAATTAAAGGTGAAGCGGTTGGCGCTTGAGTCGAGGTTTTTAATCGGTTTCTAAACCAAATCCCAATCGCTGCCACTAGACCGATGAGCATGGCTAATGTTACGATGCGTCTGAAATTAAATAGATTCATATCCGTCATTAACTTGTCGTGTATTATACCCAAAAACTAACCTGGCTGTCGCTTGGCTTAGCCGGACTGGTAATTACCGGCGCCGCCATCTGGATTTATGCTGCCTTCGGCACTTCTCCCAGATCTCAACCGTTAGTGGGCTTTAACGCTTCAGTGCCGGTAAATCTTGAGATTCCTGAGCAAAAAATTATTCCGCTTAAATACCACGCCTTCCAAACCTTTAATAACTGCGGCCCGGCCAGTTTGGCCATGGCCTTGTCTTACTACGGTATTAATGTCACCCAGCAAGAGTTAGGCCAAGCCTTAAGGCCCTACCAAATCGCCAATGGCGATAATGACGACAAATCCACCACTTTAGAAGAAATGGGCAAAAAAGCTGAGGAATATGGCTTTACTGTTTACTTTCGGCCGGCCGGGACTATTGAAATCCTTAAAGGATTTATCGCCTATGACCTGCCGGTCATCACCCGCACCTGGACTAAACCCAATGAAGATATCGGCCACTTTAGATTAGTCAGGGGCTACGATGCCAAAAGACAAGAAATCATCCAGGATGACTCTTTGCAAAACAAAAACTTAAGGTTTTCTTATGACGAGTTTAACGCCTTGTGGGACAAGTTTGGTTTTGAATATTTGGTGCTGGTGCCCAATGATAAATTAGCCATCGCTCAAGCTATTTTAGGCGAAGACTTAAATGAGACGGTTGCCTGGCAAAAAGCGGCAGACTCTGCTCCCGGGGGCTTAAATAAATCAGTCGCCTATTATCATCTTGGGGATTATGAATCATCTGTTAGAGAATTCGAGGCAGTAGAAAACTCCCTGCCAACACGAGCCTTGTGGTACCAGTTGGAACCGATCCAGGCGTATTATCAGCTTAAAAACTACGACCGGGTGTTTGCCATTACCGACCAAATCTTAAATAACGGCAACCGGGCCAATTCCGAGCTTTATCTTATCCGGGGCCAAATTTACGAAGACCAGGGCAATCGCGACGCCGCCAGATCTGAGTACGAAAAAGCCGTCTTTTACAACGTCAATTTGGAAGAAGCCAAAACCGCCCTAGCCAGAGTAAGTTGACAAACCTAGTTTAATTAGCTCGCAGGCCCGCTTTAAATCGCGCCGGTTTAAAACATAGGCAATCCGCACCTGGTTTCTGCCCATTCCGGGCGTGACGTAAAAACCTTCGGCCGGAGCCAGCATCACTGTTTCTTGATGGTGATTAAATTTATTTAGCATAAACTTGCAAAAGTTTTCGGCATTCTTAACCGGCAGTTGGGCTATTAAATAAAAAGCGCCATCCGGGCGGGAAAATGTCACGCCGTCAATCCGACTTAAGCCCTGCATCAATTCATCCCGGCGGCCGACATATTCAGATTTAATCTTTTTAAAATAGCTTTGAGGGACTAAATGAAGCTTTGAGGCTGCCATTTGATCAATGGTTGCCACCGCTAGCCGTGATTGGGCCAGTTTGTTGGCCGCTTCCATTACTGCCTTGTTTTTAGAAGCGAGTAGTCCTAATCTTGCCCCGCAAAGTGAATAGCGCTTGGAAAAGCTGTCAGCCGACACCACCAACTGCTCGGCTTTCTTAAAGGTTAAAAGCGACCTAAATTTAGTTTTGCCGTAAACAAACTCCCGGTAAGTTTCATCAGCAATGATAAACAGTTTCTTTTTGACACAAAAATCAACTAAGGCTGAAAGTAATTTAGGGTCATAAACCGAACCGGTCGGATTAGAGGGGTTGGTGATAATAATCCCTTTTGTTTTTTTAGTCACCGCCTTTTTAATCACGCTTAAGGGCGGAATTTGAAAGTTGTCGGCAAGTTTCGTTAACACCGGCTTTAGCTTGACTCCTCCTTGGGCGGCAAAGGTTAAATAATTGGTGTAGGTCGGGTCCAAGGTTAAACATTCATCGCCGGCAGCAAAGAGAATGAAAAAGGCCCAGGCTAAAGCTTCGCTGCCGCCAAAAGTGACCACTAAATCGGAAGAAACAAACTTAACCCCTAAACGCCGATGGTACTTAATTAAGCTTTGCTTTAAATCCTCATTGCCGTCAGATTTTTCGTAAGCAACGATTTTGTCGCTAAATTTTTTAACACCATCAAGAAACAGCTTGGGCGAAGCGATGTCAGGCTGGCCGATGTTAAGATGATAAATCTTAATTCCCCGCTTTTTGGCGGCGATGGCTAAGGGCACCAATTTTCTGATCGGGGAAAATTCTAAAGCTTTGGCTCTGGCGGCGATTTTAGACATGCTTATCCTCAATTTTAAAACCTTTGGCTTCAATTTGCTCTCTTAATTTGTCTGCCTCTTTGTATTTTCCCTCTTTTCTTAAACTCTCTCTTTGATTAATTAAAGTTTGGACATCTTTGGGCACTGACTTTTTTTTGACCGGCTCGGTTAAATTGAGTCCTAAAACCTGATCCCAGTCAGCAATTAACTCGTTTTTGTCAGTTTCCGGAATATTGCTTTTAACCATGGCCCAAACCACGGCTAAAGCCTGGGGCAGGTTTAAGTCATCTTCAATGGCTGACTTGAACTGAACCGAGTACTCCTGCACTTTACTCAGTTTTTCTTCTGACAGTTGAGTCCTGCCTTTGACTCCCTGCCAGGAAGCCACCATAGATTTAAGCTTCCGGTAAGCCTCGGCCCCTGAAGCTAGTGACCCCTCGGTAAAGTTCATCTTGGTCCGGTAATGAGCGGTTAGAAAAAGATACCTTAAGGCTAAGGGCTCAAACCCTTTGTCGACAACATCATTAAGCCTCCAAAAATTCTTTAAAGACTTACTCATTTTTTGACCATCAACTTCCAAGATGTTGCTGTGAAACCAAAAGTTAACAAAAGGCTTGCCGCTGGCGGCTTCACTTTGGGCAATTTCGTTGGTGTGGTGAACCGGGATGTGGTCAACGCCGCCGGTATGAATGTCTAAAGTTTCACCCAAATGAACCATGCTCATTGCCGAACACTCAATGTGCCATCCGGGAAAACCTTTACCCCAAGGGCTATCCCACTCCATCTCCCGCTTTACTCCCGCGGGAGTAAACTTCCACAGGGCAAAATCAGTAATATTTTTCTTCTCTTTATTGACCTCCACCCGAGCCCCGGCTTTTAGATTGGCTAAATCTAACCTAGCCATTTGGCCGTAAGAGGCAAACTTACTGGTGTCAAAGTAAATTCCGTCGGAAGTGTCGTAAGTAAAACCTTTTTTCTCCAAGCGGACAATCAAATCAATCATCTGTTTGATGTAGCCAGTGGCTTTGGTGACTAGGTCAGGCTGAAGAATGTTTAAAAGCTTAATCATTTGCCAAAAATCCGCCTCATAAAACTCGGCAATCTGCCAGGCAGTTTTTTGCTCGGCTTTTGCTTTTTTGGCGACTTTATCCTCACCGCTATCAGCATCAGAAGTTAAATGACCCACATCAGTAATGTTCATCACTACTTTGGTCTTAAAGTTAAGCCAGTTTAATGTCCGCACCAGTATGTCCGAGTTGGTGTAAGTCCGGGCATGACCTAGATGAGAATAGTCATAAACCGTTGGCCCGCAGATATAGATATTAGTAACTTCACCTAGGGGTTTAAACTCATCCACTTGGCGGGTGGCGGTGTTGTATAACTTCATCCGGAGGTTCCCCGTCTAATTTCCCCCGTGCCCATGCCCTGTTTTGAGGTCCAGGGTAATTTGGCAGCGGCTTTTTCTTTAATTTTTTTCAGCTTTTCAAAAAAGGTTTCCGGATCTTTATGCTGCTGCTCATCATAGCCGGAAACTCCCACGACATATTTTCGCGGTTGAGACGCTTTTTGCCGCCTTAAAAGCTGGATTTGATCCTGGATTTGTTTATAGGCAGCCGCCGATTGAGAGGCGTCCTGTTTTTTTAAGCGCTCAATTTGAGCCTTGGCTTTAGCTTCCGGGTCAACCGCCTTTTGTCCGCTCCCCTGAGGCTGGGAAGAAGAGCCTCTTTCCGCCATATCCAAACCGGTGACTACCTGCTGGGCCGCTTTAGCGGTGGCTTTGCCGATTTCTAAAAGTTCACCAAAGGCATCTTGAATCACTTGTTTTGGCATTTAAAACTCCCGCCGGCCTTCAAAGGCCCGATTTAAAGTAACTTCGTCAGCATACTCAAGGTCGGCGCCAATCGGCAAACCCCGGCCTAAGCGGGTAATTGATATCTTTTTGGTTAAACCTTTATCGGTTAAAAGTTTTCTTAAATACATGGCTGTCGCTTCCCCCTCCATGTTAGGGTTAGTAGCCAGAATCACCTCGTTAACTGAACCATTTTTTAACCGGGGCAATAATTCGTGTAAATGCAAATCTTGAGGACCCAAGTTATTTAATGGCGATATTGCTCCGTGTAAAACATGGTAAAGACCGTGGTAAAAGCCGCCTTTTTCAATCGCTAAAACATCTAAAGGCTGTTCGACGACGCAGATTTTTGATTGTTCCCGCCGCTTATCAGTACAAACAGAGCAAGGATCAGTGTCGGAAACATTAAAACACAAACTGCATTCTTTAGTGTCTTTTTTTAAGTTGGCTAGAGCTTGTGAAAACCGCTCCAGTTCGGTTTGAGGGTTATGAAGAAGATAAAAAGTTAAGCGCTGAGCGGTTTTAGGACCGATCCCCGGCAGCTTCTCCAGTGCCTCAATTAATCTTAAAATTCCTTTGGCCACTTGCATAAGTAAAAGTATACACGCTAAAATCACTCTCGTGCCAAACCATTCTAGCCTACCTTTAGTCCACATTATTGCTGATTACGGCTATGGTGATTTAGCCTTTGCTGAAGTTCGCCAGCGATTTAAACACTTACTTCCTGAAGTGGAGGTCTACACCAGCTCAGCCCCATCATTCTCGACCTTAAATACCGGTTTTTTAATCTCCCAATTATCGCTTTATAACCCCTCCAAGCGTTTGTTTATCTACTCTAACACCGCGCCTCGGCATGACGACACCAATAAACGGGATCAAAACGAAGGCGAACCGTTTGTTTATGCCGAGCTTAATAATGGCGTCAGAATCTGTGCCGTTCATGCCGGCTGGTGTTTTTCTTTTGTTAAGCCGGAAATCAAAGTTTTTAGAGCTCTAAACGTCCCCACCAAAGGCTCTCAGTTTAGATCCCGTGACTTTTGGCCCCAGGCTGCTACCGAGATCATTGCCGGCGATGCCACGGGTTTGCTTGGCCCCAATCTTCCCAAAAGCTCGATCATTAGCGTCCCTAAAAATTTACTGATGCACATCGATTCTTACGGCAACTTAAAAACCACTATCAGAAAATCCGATGTCAAGTTTAAATCAGGACAAAAATTAGGCATCACCATTAATCAACGGACCTTAACCGGCTGGTATGCTAACGGCAACTTTGCGGTCAAGTCCGGTGATTTAGCTTTCGCCCCGGGCTCATCCGGGCCAGATACTGATCCGTTTATGGAAATATTTTTGCGCTCCGGCAGCGCTTTTCTGGCGTTTGCTAAACCAAAAGTGGAAACTGAAATTGCCATTAAGTCCCTTCCTGCCACGAGGTAAGGTAGTGCTTTTGCGCTCTAGTCAGTATTTGTAAGCCTCTACCCATGGCTTTTAGCTTTAATCGGGCTACCAGCAGGTCCAAACTTTTTGGCAAAGTGTAAACTCCGGGATTAAGCTTGCCTTTGTTTTTGACCAAGTACTCAGCCGCTAAGGCTTGATTGGCAAAAGACAGATCCATCACTTCAGCCGGATGGCCTTCAGCGGCAACTAAATTAATTAAGCGGCCGTCGCCAAGTAAATACAGCCGCTTTTTGCCGATTAAAAATTCTTTGACAAACGGTCTTAAAATTTTCCCTTTGCCAGCCGTTTTGATTAAACCGGCAACGTTGATTTCCACATCAAAATGGCCGGCGTTAGCCATAATCGCCCCATCCTTCATTAAGCTCATGTGCTTAAGATCAATTGCCAGTTTGTCGCCGGTAACAGTGATAAAGACGTCACCGATTTTGGCCGCCGCAATCATATCTAAAACCCGGTAACCGTCCATAGTCGCCTCCAAGGCCCGCACCGGGTCGACTTCGACCACAGCTACAGATGCTCCCATCCCTTTTGCCCGGGTCGCCACCCCTTTACCGCAGTAACCATAACCCACCACCACAAAAGTTTTACCGGCCAATAATAGATTGGTGGCTCTTAAAATTCCGTCAATGACTGACTGGCCGGTGCCGTAACGGTTGTCAAACAAATGTTTGGTGTCCGAATCATTGGCGGCAATCACCGGTACCTGTAAAACCCCCTCTTTGGCCATGGCTTTAAGTCTAATCACCCCGGTAGTCGTTTCTTCAGATGAACCATAAACATATTTAAGATAAGAGCGTTTTTTGGTGTGAAGCAGGGTGACTAAATCGGCGCCGTCATCCATGGTGATTTGAGGCTTAGAAGCCAAAACCTGATTTAAATGCCGGTAATAAGTAGCCTTGTCCTCGCCTTTTTTGGCGAAAGTTGCAATCTTAAAATCCCGGTTTAAACTTAAAGCCACATCATCTTGGGTCGATAAGGGATTAGAGGCACATAAATAGAGTTTGGCTCCGCCCGCTTTTAAAGTCTGCATCAGGTTGGCAGTTTCGGCAGTAACATGCAAACAAGCAGCCAAGGTTATCCCCTTTAATGGTTTTTGCTTGGCGAATCGTTTTTTAATTTGGTTTAATACCGGCATATTGCGACCGGCCCAATCTATTCGTGAATTCATATATTTAAAGTCTCACCAAAATTTTGCTGGTATCTTTGCTTTAACTCTTTGAGAGTAAATTTATATTCCTGGGTCCCCATAGTTTCGACCGCATAAGCGGCAACCACTGAACCTAGTCGGCCGCAAACCGGCAAAGGCAAATTTTTCAGGTACGCGGCCACAAACCCGGCTCTATAAGCATCGCCGGCCCCGGTCGGATCGTTATCATTCTTTGGTTTGGCCCGGGGGATTTTAAACACCTGGTTATGAGTGGCAATCAAAGACCCTTTTGCCCCTAAAGTGGTGACCACAATTTTCCCTTTTTTTACCACTTGGTTAAGGTTTAACTTGGCCCGGCGCAGCAAAAGCTCAATTTCATAGTCGTTACCCATGACCACTTGAGAAATATTGATGCCGAGGCGCAATTTTACCGGTGAGATCAAAGGGATTTGAAACACCGGGTCAAAAATGTACTTACAGCCGATTTTGGCCGCCTGATCGATATGATCTTCCATCGCTTTGTAGTCAGCTGAAGTCATAAACAGTAAATCATCCTTTGTTACCAATTCATTAAGCCGGTGCAATCTATCTTTTTCCATCGCCCCCCGGTAAAAACTCCAGATTTGATTGTCGTCATTGTCGGTGACGACAAAGCCGGCGGCAGTCAGCACTTCCCGGTGATGACTGACCCCGGCTAAATCAACTCCATGACTTTTAAGCCACTTCCCGTAACCGCCAAAGTCGCTGCCGACAGACGCCACCAGTAGCGGCTTTAACTTAAATAATCCCAGGCCGTAGGCAATATTTGCGCCATTGCCCCCAAAACTTTTCCTTAATTTATCCACGTCAAAACTGATGTTTAAAATGTGAATTTTGTCCGGCATGATGTAGTCTCGGAAACGGTTGGGAATCGACATGATGTGATCAAAGGCCACACTGCCGGAAACTACCACTCTCATTATTCGCCACCGCCCATGAGTCCCCCTTTAAGCATACCGGTTAAGCCGCCGCTCATTTCGGCTAACTTTTTGGCTGCCAATTCCTGGGATTTTTTAATGGCTTTGTTAATCAGATCCAAAACCCGATCGTTGGTCATACCATCAATTTCTAAAGATTTTAGCTTTTGGTCGCCGGAAATCACGATTTTAACTCCGTCTTCCTCAATTACTAATTCTTCAGCCGACAACTGCTTTTGAATTGCCATGGCTTGATCGCGCATTTTCTTTAATTGGCCAAGCTGTTTGACTTTATCAAACATGTGAGTTAATTCACCTCCCCGGCGCCGAAAATTTCTTCGGCAGTTTTAATAATATCATTATCAACGACTTTCATCAGGTTGTCAGATTTAGTGGCCAATAAATACTTGATCCGAACCGGCTGGTTTAAGGCGGCAGAAACGACCTCCTCAACCAACTTCTTGTGGCGATCAACCTCTAAGCGGTCTTTATGAAACTGGTAGAAAACGTTTAAAACCAGATAGTTGCCTTCAAAGCCGTAAGGAGAGCAGGATCTTAGCAACGCCTCTAAACTATGGTTATGGGGCCGCATCGCTTTTAAAATTTCCTGCCATTTGGTCCGGACCTGGTCAACGTCAATTTTTCCGGACTTTTGGGTCACTTTAACTTCCGGTTCCAAAATCTTAGGGGTACTAGGTTCAGCTGACTGCCAGCTTAAAATCGCCAGCTCCAAAGGCAAGCTGGGGATGGTGGCCGTTTTTACCTCCCGGCTGGCCTGATGCATCAGTTTTGTTAATTGTTCTAATTGACCCAGGTCGTCTATTGCCATTAGATCCTCCCCTGACAAAACTTTGAGTTTAGTTAACAGTGCTTCTCTTAACCTTTCCACAATTCTCAAAGACAGCAGTCTGACGTCAGCGCCGCCGGCTAAAGTGGTTTTGAGCCACCCTAAAGCTTCTTTTGATTTACCCTCAAAAATTAATACCAGCCAGTCGTCAAAGACTTTGCCGGAAACCCCCTGGTTAATTAAGGAGTCAACTTTTTTACTGCTGATCGCTTTGCCTTCTAAGGCCAGTAACTCCAGCCACTTAACCGCATCCCGAAAACTGCCGTCAGAGGCGGAGGCGATCTTGATAAGTTCCTCACCGCCTATTTTTAAATTTTCTCCCTTGACCACTCGCTTTAGAGCTTCGACAAGCTCAGCTTCGCTTGCGCGAGCAAACTCAACCTTAAAACAGCGCGATACAATTGTTTCCGGCAGTTTCTCACCTTGGGTGGTACAAAGAATAAACTTGACGTGAGCCGGCGGTTCTTCCAGAGTTTTTAATAAGGCGTTAAAGGCTTCGTTAGTGAGCATGTGGACTTCATCAATAATGTAAACCTTAAACTTTAAGATTGAGGGTGACAGCTTCACTCTTTCTCTTAGCTCTCTAATGTCATCGATACCCCGGTTACTGGCGGCATCGATCTCAATAATGTCTAAACTGCCGCCTTTATCAATCAGTTCACAGGCAGAGCAATGATTACAGGCGACCCCTAACTTTTTTGGCTTTAAACAGTTGACGGCTTTGGCGACAATCCTGGCACTTGAAGTTTTACCCGTGCCTTTGGGGCCGACAAATAACCAAGCGTGAGGAGTGGTTTTAGCAGCTAAAATTCTTTCCAGCTGTTCCCGGACTTTAACTTCATCCAACTGGTTAACACTTTTAGGCCGGTATTTTAAATAAAGCGCTGGCATGTTCACAAGCATTTTAGGTTAATGATGAATGCCAAGCAAGTGGTTTAAACCGTGAAGGATAAGAAAATCTAATGACTGCCCTTCTGCCCGCTCCGGACAAACCAGAATATCACCCAGGCGCATCACTCCGTCAGGACCGATCTCTTTTTCTAAAGGGAAGGACAAAACGTCTGTGTGAAGGTTTTTAACCAAGCTAATCCCCAACTCGACCCTGCCGTTTAAACCGTGCTCCAAAAGCTGCCCTTGAATCTTTTTCTTAATTGCGGCTTTGTCTTTTTTCCCAACTTCTCCGAGCCACCGGATGGTGGCACTCATAACATCTCTTTGATCAGTGAAGCAATCAAACCGCCATCGGCTTGGCCCTTTAGCTTTGCCATGGCTGCCTTCATATTCGCACCAAAATCGCTGCCCAGCATACCTTCTGCTTTCATCTTGGCAATCACTTCCCTTACCTCAAGCTCACTCATTTGCGCCGGCAAGTAAACTTTAATTACTTGAAGTTCCGCCATTTCTTTATCAGCCAAGTCTTTCCTATCAGCTTTTTGATACATGGCAATCGACTCACTCCGTTTTTTAGCTTCTTTTTTCAAGACTGCAATAATCTCCTCGTTTGACAACTCGTGGCCTTTGGCAATTTTCTCGTTGTGGGTAGCGGCCACCAACAACCTTAAAGCCGCCACTTTATTTAAATCGCGGGCTTTGAAAGCTTGCGCTAAATCTGCATCCAGGTTTATTGGTTGCCCCATTTCATTTTTTGTCTTCTTTTTCTGCGGCGCTTAAACTCGGCCATTTTTTCTTTTTTGCGCACTGACGGTTTTTTGTAAAATTCCAAATCCTTAAGCTGAGTCAATAATTGGTTTTGTAAGATTTTTTTCTTAAATTTTCTGATGACTTGATCAGTGCTTTCGCCCGGCCCGGCTTTTACGATCACTGCCATGTTAAGTTAGACACCTCCTTTATTACTTCTTTTAGACTTAAATTACTCGGTTTCACCTTAAGATTGTGGCGCGAACCATTCAAAATTATATGCTTACTGGGGTGAAAATACCAGTCGGCTTTCGGGTCGGCTTTTTTTAACGCCTCATAGGCGGAAGTTAAATCCAACTCTGGTTTAGGCTGGGATTTTAATGAGACAAAGCCAGTGCCCGGCTCTTTTCGAACCACCAGGGCAAAGCCTAACTTCTGGGCTAACTTATTGATAGCACTAATCCTGGTTTCTACCCCAAGAGACTTACCCCAGATACTTTCAAACTCAATGCCGGCTTTAATTTCCTCCTCGGCTTTAACTTTAAACTTTAAACCGGCCAACAAAGCATCTAACAGGCTAAATCCCTGATAAACCAGCTCTTTGTCGTTTAAACGGCCGGAAAGCTTTAAATGATCAAGGATTTGGTTTATTCCCAGATCATAACGGTCATTGGCCGCCTCCGGCCAGAAAAAATCTTCAAATTGGTCAATCTGGACCACCAATTCAGTCAATCTTTTTAAGGCTGGAACATCTTTACTTTTTATCTTTTTTGAGGTTAATAAGTGTTCAAATATCAGCTTGGCAGCACATATTCGCTTGTCGGTATGATGGTGGTCAAATCTGCCCAAACCAGTGTCGACATGGACAATGTCCGGATCGCTGTCAACCGCCTTACCCTCAAAAGTGCTGCCTGCCGGCACAAACTGGAGGTTAGCCGATTCGAAATCATCATCGTAGCGGTCAAACAGCCACAAGCTAGTTACAGCGTCCAGATCAGGGAAAATATGGGTAACTAGGGTTTTTGGGCCCATCTTGATATAGTTTGATCCAGTGTCAGTAACTCGGTCTTATCTGTTGATCTGCCCTTCCACTCTAATTTATCTCCGGTCTTTTGGGAGACTACTAAACGAACCGGAATACCGATTAAATCAGCGTCGGCAAACTTAACTCCGGCTGACACATCCCGGTCATCCCATAAAACATCAATTCCGGCTTTTTTAAGCGCCTGGTAAGTCTTTTCTGCCTTCACTTCCCCTAAGCTAACCAAATGAGCTTGATAGGGCGCCACGACTTCAGGCCAAATGATGCCTTTGTCATCATGGCTAACTTCAACCAGGGCGCCCAAAATTCTAGAAGGACCAATGCCGTAACTGCCAAACCAGACCGGCTTTTTAGAGCCATCTTTATCAGTAAAGGAAACCTTCATTTTCTCGGCATACCACTTTCCAAGAGGAAAAATATTGCCGACTTCAATCGCCCGGCTTTCCAAAATTTTCCCTTTCTTACAATCCGGACAGGTAACCCCCGCTTTCCCCTCAAAAATCTCGTGGTTTTGGGCAAAGTCACAGGAATTGCAGTAAAAAATTGTGTCCTCGCCGGTATCGGCTAAAACCTGGAATTCATGGGTGTGTTTATCAGTAAATACGCCCCCGGAGGCTTCCACCACCTTACAGTTAGTAAAACCTAAGCGCTTAAAAATCTTAACATAGGCCTTTTTAGTAATTTCGTAATAATCCATTAAATCTTTTTCGCTCGTATGGGCCGAGTAAAGGTCTTTCATCATAAACTCCCTGCCTCTTAAAATACCGGATCTGGCCCTGGGTTCGTTCCTGAATTTAGTCGAGAAATGATAAACATATAAAGGCAGATCAGCATAGCTTTTGATGTGTTTCCTGATTAAATCCATGACCACTTCTTCGTGGGTAAATGACAGAGCAAACTCTTTATCCCGGGTATCTTTTAGCTGGTACATCACCTCTTTGGCTTTGTCCCAACGGCCGGTTTCATTCCATAGCTCCTTTGGATGCATTAGAGGCATCAACATCTCCTGGCCGCCAATGGCATTCATTTCTTCTCTGATAATCTGGTTAATTTTGGTGACTACCTTAAAGCCTAAAGGCAACAACGTCCAGCTGCCGGCCATTAACTGGTCAATAAAACCGGCTTGAACTAATAAGCGGTGATTAACGCTCTCGGCGGCAACCTGTCTTTGGGCTTGAGGAAATAATTTGGAGTATCGCATAAATAAACTATATCACAGCCCCGGCATTCCCCTCATGTTAAAATATGCCGATGGATGAGATTGGCCGGTTAATTGACTTACGTCTTAAAACCATCCCTGACCCTTTCGGAGTTAGAGCCAGCACCGCCGCAGTGGTCAAAGGCACCCAACTGGTTACTATTAATTTGGATCATTTAGAAAACCTGGCTAAGACGCTAAAACTGGCGATCAAACAAAAAAAACTTTTAGCCTCCGACCAGTTTGGACAAATAAAGGTTTCGCCTCAAAAAATTTTTCTGTTGGACTCGATAAATTTCTGTTTCTGGTCAGCCAAAGGCAAGCCGCAATGGCAAATTAAAGACCCTAAAGGCATTGTTTACTCTGGCTGGAAGGCCTTAGTCGCCAGTTTTGACCGGGCACTAAGACTTAACCTGTCTCTCCTGGATGCCGATTGGCTAGAACAATTAACCCTGGCTCAGACCAGAGAGATTTTTCGCGGCCTAAACAATACGGACATTCCGCTTTTAAAAAAACGTCATCAATTTTTACGCCAAGCCGGCAAGGTCTTAACTAAAAATTTCGGCGGTAAAATCGATAACCTGATTATTAAAGCTAAAGGCGACGCCCCAAAGTTAACAAAAATAATAATTAAACATTTTCCTTATTTTAAAGATGAAATGTTTTACAAACGGGCGCAGATTTTTACTTATGATTTGTCCTTATTGCCGGGCCGGCCGCCGCTGACCGGCCTTGAAGAATTAACCATCTTTGCCGACTACCGCCTGCCCCAATGGTTGCGGGCTCAGCGGGTATTAGTCTACCAACAGGGATTGGCTCAAAAAGTTGACCGAAAGCAGTTAATTGCGTCCGGCAGTCAAGAAGAAGTGTCAATCCGGGCCTCGACCGTCTGGGCCGGCGAACTCTTGGCCCAAAA
>Ga0209542_10009778_pt1 | contig 17490 bp, 13 predicted proteins | sample RifCSPhighO2_01_FD_184028 | JGI IMG/M metagenome (GOLD analysis project Ga0209542, IMG submission 184028) | Soil microbial communities from Rifle, Colorado - Rifle CSP2_plank highO2_0.1 (SPAdes) (version 2) | ecosystem: Environmental > Terrestrial > Deep subsurface > Rock core/Sediment ...
GCCGGTGGCGTCAGCTAGATACTCGCGGCGGCGGCTTATAGATAGCTGGATCAGCGAAGCAGCGATTGGTGCCAAAATAACGGCTACGATGGCCAGAGCGCCAAAAAGACTATTTCCACCCTCACGGTCGCGTCCCCCAAAGATAGTGATGTGCCAAAAAAAGTCAGCAATCATGGAGATTATTCCCACCAAAGCAAAGGCCAGCGTGTTGACTCTCATATCAAAGTTTTTAATATGGCCCAGCTCGTGAGCCATAACCCCTTCCAGCTCGGCGTCGTTTAATTCTTTCAGTAGTCCGGTGGTAGCACAAACGGCCGATTTTTCGGGGTTGCGTCCAGTAGCAAAGGCGTTCAACGACGGATCTTCCATGATATAAACTTTCGGTGTAGGCAGCCCCTCGGCAATGGCCAGATTTTCTACCGTCCGGTAAAGTCGTGGGTTATCTTTTTTAGTAATTTCTTTGGCACCGTTGATAGCCAAAGCCATCTTACTGCCAGCGAAGTAGCTAAAGATGGCGTAGCCAAGTGAAAAAAGCCCAACGTAAAACAGCATGCCGGGCGAACCCATGGCTTTGCTCAAAACGTAAGCAAAACCCCAGAGCAAAACCAAAAAACCCAGAAGCAGTAGCCAGGTACGTCTTTTATTGGCAGATATTTGTTCGTACATAAACTAGTGGGTAGTTAGTGGTTGGTAGTGAGTAGTTGTGGTAGTTATTTGGGCTTATTTTCGTTTTCGGAGAAATCAACTTTTACGGGCTCTTTAACCTCTTGACGTTGGTTTTCATCAACATCGAAAAATTCACGGATTTTAAAGCCCATCAAACCGGCAAACAAACTAGTTGGAAAGGTCTGAACTTTGATATTTAGGTCACGCACGGAACTGTTATAAAACCGACGAGAAGCTTGAATTTTGTCCTCTGTGTCGGTTACCTCGGTCTGCAGTTGCTGGAAGTTTTCGGTAGCCCGCAGTTGTGGGTAAGCTTCGGCCACGGCAAAAAGACTTTTTAGGGCCGCTTGGAACATATTGTCGGCCTGTGCCGCTTCGCCAACTGTTTGAGCTTTCATGGCTTCGGAACGGGCCTTGGTTACTGCTGTGAAGACTTTACTCTCGTGTTTGGCGTAACCCTTAACGGCACTTACAAGGTTGGGAATTAGGTCGTATCGCCGTTTGAGTTGAACGGTTATATCGCTCCAGGCCTCATCGGTCCTAACTTTGGCCCGAACTAAACTGTTATAAATATAGATCAGAGCCAACATCACAAAAACGATGATGCCAATTATTGCCCAAGTCATTTCTTAACCTCCACTTTTTCTTGCATTCCAGTCTGATTATACCACCGAGCCGGTTGAATGTATGATTAGAACTATGCTGTCGCGTCGATCTAAAAAGAAACGCTTGATTGGTCTGGTTGTAGTGCTATCCCTTGGGATAGCAACCGCGGCCTACTTTCGCCCGCTACCAGCAATTGAGGCCCAGGTCCTTTTCCCAGCGTCCCTACCCAAACAATCAGTAACCCTCCCCTGGCCTAGTTATGGGCAATCGGCTTTGGGCGCCAGTGGTTACGGACTTTTGCAGATAAATGGCGACCAAAAAACTGTCCCCGTTGCCTCAATCGCCAAAGTCGTTACGGCTATGGCGGTCCTGAAGAAGAAGCCCTTGCCCATCGGAGAAGAAGGTCCGGCCATTACTCTAGGACCCGGTGATGTAGACCTGTTTGGGAGCTACTTGGCCCGCGGTGGATCGGTGGTAAAAGTACAAAGTGGCGAAAAGATCAGCCAGTACCAGGCCCTGCAGGCCATGCTGCTGCCTTCTGGCAACAACATGGCCGATAGTTTGGCTATTTGGGCTTTTGGCTCACTGCCAGCCTATGTCACTTATGCCAACAAGATGGTCGGCGACATGGGGCTCAAGGAGACTCATATCACTGACGCTAGTGGTTTTTCACCAGAAACAACTTCCACGGCCTCCGACCTAGTTCGTCTAGGCCAACGGGCGATAGCCCAACCGGTACTGGCAGAAATTACCGGTCAGTCTAAGGCGGTGATTCCGGTGGCCGGCGAGATTAGTAATGTCAATTGGGCACTGTCTCAAGACGGCATTATCGGCATAAAAACCGGCAGCACCGACGAAGCTGGGGGCTGTTATCTGTTCGCCGCCAAGCGTGAACTGCTTGGGCAAACCGTGACTCTAATTGGGGCTGTTTTGGGAGCCGAAACCCGCAACCAGGCGATAGCTGATTCCAAGACCATTATCCGAGCCGCCGATAGTGGTTTTGAAAAAAAGGATGTTGCTTTTGAGACAGACACCGTGGCTGTTTACCGTTCCCCCTGGGGGGCAGAAGCTAAAGCCACCGTGACCGCTAATCTGTCGGCCCTGGGCTGGAAGGAGTCGCCTCTAAAAATTGATAGCGATTTGGAATCGATCGAAACCGGGGCCAGAAAAGGCCAAAGGGTTGGTTGGTTGAGTGCCGTTGGCTCAGAGAGGAGATCCACCCAGGATGTAATATTGAATAACGATATGAGCGGTCCTTCTTGGTGGTGGCGGATATTTCACTTCTAGTTTTTTGTTAACTTGCGCTTTATCCATTCAAAAAGCCCACCTAAAATGGTGAGCTTATCAAATCTGTGGTGGGCGAGGTGGGATTCGAACCCACAACCCCTTTCGGGGCAAGGATTTTAAGTCCTCTCTGTAAACCATTCCAGCACTCGCCCTTTAGATTGAGCCTGTCGAAATCTGGAGGCGCCGACCGGATTTGAACCGGCGAAAAAAGGTTTTGCAGACCTTTGCGTTACCACTCCGCCACAGCGCCAGTAGCTATACCTAGCTCCTATATGTTAACTGTGCTGGAATCAATCCACAAGACGATAGCTGTCTGCAAAACTAAGTCTGGGTTACAATAGGTGGATGAAGGTCTGCACTATTTGCGGTGATACGAAAAACGAACGAGATTATTATTATCGTGATAAAAAATCAAAAAAACTGCACTCACAGTGCAAGAGTTGCTACACGGTCAAAAGAAGGGAGATCTGGCGGGCACACTATCATAAATATGGCAGCAAGTATCGTGAAAGAGCCGTCGAGCGCAATAGAAAAATAAAAAGTAACCTCAGGGGACAAATGTTGAAATTCCTGGCGGACAAAAGTTGTATAGAGTGTGGCATCTCTGACTCAAGAGTGCTAGAGTTTGATCACATTAATCCTAAGGCTAAATCTTTTTCCATTACTCGAGCGATTAATGATACGAGAAAATGGGAGAATATCCTGCTGGAAATAAATAAATGTCAGATACTGTGTGCCAACTGTCACAAAATCAGGACAGCCGAGCAACAAGGTTGGTATAAAAATATTTAAAGGGTGTCTGACTCCTCGGCCAACGCGCCAAACCTATCTACCATAAGTAATTCTAACAGAGTAAAACCATAAAAAATAGCCGGCTAACACCGGTTATTTTTTGGTGCAACTACTGCAGTAAAAGTCTAGACCAAATCAGAGAAGAAATCGTCTGATGAAAGAAGATACTGGAGGCGCCGTATCAGGAATTATTGTTAAGCAAGTGAGAGAAGTGAGCTGCATCACAATGACTAAGCTGCAGCTACCCAAATTCTGTCTTCGTCAGAAGGATTTGCCTTTCTCATCCTAGCTAAAACGGCCTCTTCCTCTTCAGTCAAAAGGGTATGGCCATCCGTAGGCCATACAGTTTCGGCCCACTGTAACCATATCTGATTCTTTTCAAATTCGTCCAGTAAATTTGGCTTGGTAACCCCAAATCCTTCTATTGACACTTCTCCGCTAAAAGCTGCTACCTTTTCCCATATGGCTCTTTCCACTGTTTTTTCTGAAGGAGAAAACTCTGTCATGACCAGGAACTATAAACTCATTTAGTGGTATGTCAATAGTGGTGCGGGTGAAGAGACTCTAACTCTCGGCCTCTTCCTTGGCAAGGAAGCGCTCTAAACAACTGAGCTACACCCGCATGATTTGATGATACCTGATTTGAAAAGACAGTTGAACTCCCAGCACGCTTCCTTGGCCTGGCAAGGATAGGTCACGTCCCGCGACCCCGGAACTTCACGATTGGCAACAAGTTGCCATCTGAAGATTCCCTTGCAAAATGCCGCTGGCATTTCTCACTCTATACAACTGAGCTACACCCGCAGAACTTTTTTGCTGAGAGCAAAAAAGAATTTTCAATTCACAATTATCAAATTTCAATGAATTATCAATGACCAATGATCAATGAAAAATTAATGACAAAGGATAACTGCTAAATGTTAAATGCTCACCAAGGCGAGCTGGTGGCTCCTCCCAGACAGCGTGCTTCGCACTTTTCTCTCGCTGCTCGGCAAGAATATGCTAGCACATTCTTGCCTGTGCGGCTGCGGCACCGAACTTTAGCAGTTCTCGTCTAGTCGGATGACTATCTATCCGTCATAACTCGACCAATAAGGTCGAGCGATGACGGATGGTGGCTCCTCCCAGACTCGAACTGGGGACACAAGGCTCTTCAAGCCTCTGCTCTACCAACTGAGCTAAAGAGCCACACTTGCGATTTGGTGGGCGCTGAGGGACTCGAACCCCCGACCCTCTCGGTGTAAACGAGATGCTCTAGCCAACTGAGCTAAGCGCCCGACTGCCTGGTGGGTGAGAGAGGACTTGAACCTCCACGCCTTGCGGCACAGCCACCTCAAGGCTGCGTGTATACCAATTTCACCACTCACCCGGACAGTTAAATTATACTTTTTTACAGATGTAAGTTCAACGATAGTCGTTAACTGCGGGGAAGGTGTTGGTGATGGTGACCAAGATTATAATCACCCCGCATCAGCGTCTTGACATCGTCCAATGTGGCAGTCTTTACTCCTGGGTTGAGGATATTTAGGGGATCAAATATTTTTTTAACCTGCATCATTACGCCGTGTACTCCTGGTTCGTACTGCCAGCTCAAATATGGCGCCCGGACTCGGCCATCGCCGGCCGAGGCCGTAATGCTTCCACCCAACCGAATGGCTAGCTCATAGATGGCCTCACTGAGCTTAAAGAGTTTTTGGCGGTCGCCGACTTGCCCCAAATCCAGGATGGGGCTCATCCGCACAACGCCACTGCCGGCGTGTCCCCAAAATGCTGGCGGCAATTCCAAGGTTTTGTATATTTGCTCGGCCTCATGAAGAAAGCCAATCATTTTATCCAGCGGCAGACTGACGTCCTCGGCTACCGGCAGGGCCTTGCTTTGGCCATAAGGTTGAGTAAGGATAGTTCCAACCGATTGGCGAAGCTTCCAAATAGCTTCTTGCTGGGATGGGTCGGTGGTTATCTTGACAGCTGCCGCCACACTGCCAACAAGTTTTTTCAGGCGCTTGGCACTTTTCTTAGCAACGCTCTCTTTGATATCGTCGTACTCAACAAACAGATGAATTGCCGCCTTGGGCTCCTCTATAGCGCCAACAAGTTGGTTGGGGTTAACTTTGGCTACTTGGGCCAAAGCAGCTTTATTTACCATGTCTACGACACTTGGCTTGGTGGCCATAACGGCTGGCAGTATCGACCCAAGATCGTCTAGACGGTTCAGACTTATCAAGCCAACAGTGGTACGGGGGTTATGTGGCACAACCTTCATAATGGCCTCAGTAATAATCCCTAAGCTTCCTTGCGAACCGACAATCAGCGAGGTTAGATCAAAACCGGCGGAAGTTTTAACATCAAAAACGTTGTAGCCGGCCCGGTTATGGATCAGCTGGTGTCGCTGCCTGCCACGAGCTATTTGCTCCTCATTCTCTTCAATTAAAGCATCAAGTTTTCGATATATCTCACCCTCGAAGCTCGTTAGTCCCATTTTTTTACTTAATTCACGTTTACTCAAAGCGCCGGTCTCGATTACTTCGCCGTTGGCTAGCACTACTCGTAAATGCTCAACGTACGCCCCAGTAGCGCCGTACTTGACGGTTTTTTCGCCAATGGCATTATTGGCCAGTCCACCGCCGATAGTTGCGTAATGCTGCGAAGCGGGGTAAGGGGGTAAAAACAAGCCGTGAGTAAACAGAGTCTGCTCTATCTTGTCGTAAGTTGCCCCCGGCTCGACTACCAGAAATGACTTGGCTGGATCAAGAGCCAGGATTTTGTTCATATGAGCAGTGAAGACCAGCATTATACCGCTGCCGATGGCCGCTCCGGAAGTATCACTGCCGCCGCCACGAGCGGTTATGGGGATTGGCTTGCCTCTTTGGGCTAGCTGCCAAGCAAAACGAGCAGTTTTTCTAACGTCGTTTTCATTTCTGGGGTAGGCGACGATAGCTGGAGCTTGACGCAAAATGGAAGCATCGTGGGCAAAATGCCGCCGGACCTCCGGACTGGCCGTTACCTCACCCAAGAGGTGCTCTTGTAGATAATGGGCAACTTTAGACACTCTTAACCTTGATTGTCATAACTTGGAAAACTTACCCTTTACAGTAATAATTATATCTCTTATGATAGCATGCCCACCTTGTCAGGTTAGATTGAATTAGCGTACAATAACAGGGGTAGTATGGGGATGTGGCGGAATTGGTAGACGCGCTACGTTCAGGACGTAGTGGGAGCAATCCCATGAAGGTTCAAGTCCTTTCATCCCCACCACAGACTCGACAAACTCATCATTCTAGATGAGTTTTTTAATCCGTTGGAAAAGGGACTTGAACCGATAGGCATGAATGTCCGGTGGACATTCATGTTTTCCATGCTTGGCCGCCTTGTGCACTCGCCTTTGGCGAGTTTGACACAGGCGCAGAATAACTCAAGTCCTTTCATCCCCACCACTCGACTCACTTCGTTCGCTCGTGGTAAACCAGGTGAGTCAAGTAATACTAGTTATTAATGGGCAGCTTATTCTAAATTTTGCCGTTCTTGGCGAATCATCCAGTTGTGGACGTTATAAAAACGATCGACACCGCTATTAGCCGCTTGACGCTGATAGTTAAACACCAAGTTTCGAGATATATAGATAAAATTCGGACGGTACAGAGCCAGCGCTGGAGCATCATTCACCCAGCTCTGCAAAAATGCCTGATATTTTGTAGCCCGCAAAGCTGGATCTAGCCGAGTCCGACCAGCTTCCAGTGATTGATCGGCGGCTTTTGATTGATACTCGCTCAAGTTTAGTCGCCCCTGTGAGCTAATCGATGCTTGAGAGCTGTGCCAATAAGCAAAGACGTCAGGATCAACGCCCACGCTAATGCCATAAAGCAGTGTGTCGTAGTCGTGGCCAGCAATCACATTGCTCTGCAACTCATCTGACGGATAAAACCGAACATCTGTCCTGACTCCAAGCTTGGACCACTCACTTTGCAAAAATTTAGCCGTCGCCGTGTAGGTTGGGGTATCTTGGGTGCTTAACGAAATTACCAGTGGTTGACCGGCTTTGTACCTATCTCCGTCCGGACCCTTTACCCAGCCTGCTTGATCTAACAGTTGATTGGCTTGGTCGGGGTTGTATGGCAACTGCCGAATGTTTGGATCGAAGCCCAGCTGGCCTTTAATCAGCGGGCTGTGTACCAAGCTTCCAGGATGGGAAGATAGGGTGGTTAATACCGCTCTATTAACACCGCTAACTAAAGCCCGCCGAACACTCACATCAGATACTATCGGTCGTGACATGTTGAAAAATGTCATCACTTCGGCATTCAGTGGCGTAGCATAAACCTCGACCTGATTGATTAGCTCCGAGGGCACCGACTCCAATCCGCTCATAGCGTTAATGGTCTGGTCGTTAAAGGCCTGTGTCATATTCTTTTCGTCGTTAAAAGTGATGATCGAGAAGCCATCAAGCTTTGGCCTGCCTAGGTGATAGTCATCGTACGCAGTAAGATTCACGGTTTGGCGACGATCGGTTGTGGACACCCCTTCAACTTGAACCAGTTTCCATTTAAAGGGCCCCGTGCCAACTGGTTCGGTATTAAATTGGGCGCTTCTTAGTTGGCTGACCGGAATTTCTTCGAGCAGATGTTTGGGTATGATGCCGTTAGTTAAGGCGTATGGGAATGAAGCCAGGGCGTTCGGTAGATCAAAAATAACTGTTTGGTTATCGTGCTTGGTAATCGTTATCCCTTGCCAGCTACTGTAAAGATATGACAAGGCCTGAACATTGGCGATGGTTTGGTAGGTGAACACCACGTCATCAGCAGTGAAGGGCTGATTATCGTGCCAGCTGATCCCCTGCCGCAGGTTCACCGTGTAGTGTTTGCCGTCGGGACTAACTTGCCAAGTGTGAGCCAAGTCACCAACCAGTTTATTGTTGTTGTCATAGCGGAATAACCCAGAAAAAACTAACTTACTAACAGCCGAATCGGCCGAACTGACAGCATAAAGTGGATTGGCGTTAGTAAACGACCCCACCAGGCCTTCGCTGTATAAGCCGCCGGGTACCGGTTGCAGGGATTGATAATGGGGAGAAAGTCCTCTAATCTGAACAACCGTAGCCAAAAAAAGCAGTCCAAATAACGCTACCCAGATAAAAATAAACCGCCGTACCGAGACCAATCGGTCAAAGCGTCGGATGAGCAACTTCTCTATCTGCTGATCGGCCTGATCGGTTAGTTCTTTGGCATTTTTCTGTCTGCGACGGGCAATCCTAATCAACCGCTTTTTGCTAGCGGCCTGGGGTACGAGCGTTAAAGAACGTTGTTTCACTTTCAAGGGTTGTCTCTGCCTTTATCTTAAGCCACTATGCCAATGATGATGCTGGCAGCAAAGACAAAAGCCAAGATTATTGTTATCTGGTGCAAGGTTTTATCCGACCCTCGACGAACAACGTTGATCTCACCAGCGCCGCCGAGACCGGCTCCCAAACTTGCCCCGCGGGTCTGCAGCAATATCAGTAGAGTCACAAGCAGCGAGGTGGCAATTGTTATGTAATTCCAAATTGTCATCTTAACCTTTGGCTGTTTTTTCCTTAGTCTTAAGGTCTTTAATAATCAGCGATAACAAAAAGTTCACTAGTCCAAGAATAATACCGGCTAGGATGGCTACCCACAAATTATCAACAAAAAAGGGCTCATACAGCCAGCTGACGATTAGAATTGTTAGGCCATTAACCACCAACATGAATAAACCCAGTGTGACAAGGATGAGGGGTAGCGAAAGGAAGACGATAAAGGGCCGAACCAGCATACTAACTAAAGCTAGCAACAGACCGGATATCAGTAGAGTCGACAAACTGCCACCAAGATAAAGACGATCTTCGCCCAAAATCGCCTGGGCAATCCATAGCCCCAGCATTGATACCCCTGTTCTAAGCAAAAAATAGGTAATGAAACTTGGCATTACAATTATTGTACCAGCTCTGGCCTTTGGTTTTTATCCTGACCGTGCTGTTTTAGATGTATATAAATCGCCCTGCCTTGTTTTTTACCCAGTAAGTCAACCAGCGCCTTTTCGGAGGCACTCGTTGCTGCCTTGACAGAACCAAAGCGGCGAATCACTTTCTGACGGGTCTTGGGTCCAACTCCCGGTATGCCGTCAAGTAGGCTGGTTGTTTGGCGCGTCCTGGCCAAAGTAGCGTGGTAGCTGGTGGCAAAACGATGGGACTCGTCTCTGATCCGCTGCAAGAGTTTGATCACCGGTGACGTTTTAGGCAAGGTAACTGTTATGAAATCCCCTGCTTCCTTGAAATAAACATTCTGCAAGGAGCCTCCTTGTAAAATGAGATTCTGTGATGTAGTAGGTTTTTTTATAATTATCTCTTCAAATTTTTTGGCCAAGCCAATGGCTGGTATAGATTCATAACCCTGCTCACCTCTGGCTCTTGTAGCAGCTGACAACTGGCCCCGGCCACCATCAATTAAAATGAGATCGGGCAGTCCCCATTTGCTAACGTTGGTCTCCTTTAACCGTCGATGTATGGTTTCGTAAATATGGGCGTAGTCATCATTTTTGGATGAACTCATCTTAAATTTGCGATACGCCGTCTTGTCGGGAACACCGTTGGAAAAGACCACCATGCTCCCCGTTACATCTTGGCCACCAAGATGCGAGATATCATAAGCTTCGATACGCCGTGGGGGGTCTTTTAGGCCCAGCAGGTCGGCCAAACCTGCCAAGGCCTCGTCAAGAGTCAGGTCAATATTTTCTTTGTCGCCAAATAATATTTGCTGGCCGAGCGATTGAATAGCTTGTAACTGATTCCGAGCTGCTGCGGCGGCTTCAAAATTTTTAGCTTTGGCAAACCGACGCATATCGGTCTCAATAGTCCTAGTTAAAGCGGTTCTTTCGCCTCGCAACAACTTCATTAGCTTGCGCAGATTGTCTCTATACTCAGCCAAACTAGTGTGACCATCCTCAAGCCCTGGATCAAGGCCTAGGTGATAATGCAATCCCGAACGTTTGATGGCAACCGGCCGGTTAGTGGCGTAGGGGAAAGCTCGGCGCAGATATCTTAGGGCTTTTTTGACAGCGTAGCCACTCAAAAATGGTCCAAAGTACCGGGCGCGGTCGTCAAATGGCCGGCGGACAGTACTAACCGTTGGATAATCACTATGCAGGTCAATCCGCACATAAAGCAAAGATTTATCATCACGGAGAGCAATATTATAGCGTGGTTGGTAGCGCCGAATGAGCTCGGCTTCTAAAAATAGGGCGTCGGCCTCAGTTTCCACCTGGCGAACCTTAAGCGAGGCAATTTCGGCGATTAAAGCATCGGTTTTAACATCACGAACTCGGCTCTTTTGGAAATATTGGCGGACTCGGTTTCTAAGGTTAGCCGCTTTGCCAATGTAAATAATCTCGTCCTTGGCGTCTTTGTAGATATAGATTCCGGGCCCGGTGGGTAAACCGGACAGTTGCTTGGCTAGCTTGTTTTGGAGTTTTTGACTCATATTCCTCCATCTAGACTAACAGGGATAAAATAGTTTGTCATTAGATAGCCAAAGGTGTTATAATGCCCGCAATATTCACACTAACGGAGAGAAAGGAGCAGTTAAAATGTACAAAAATAGAATGACCGACCAGTCTGCAGCTGCTCTTTTGGTTGCCCGCTAGTCCTCAATTAAACAAAAAGTATTTTAAAATTCTAATGCTAGATTACACAGCAGGAGACTGTGTTTCATGGAACAACAACGTAACAGAGAGGCAACAAGACTTGCCGTCAAGAATTATTGGCAGCAAGTTTTAACAGATTGGCATATAGCCTTTCCAGCTTTGATATTGCCCGGAATTGGTTCCATTCTGGTGTTTTATGTTCCGCCTCTAATCGTCGCTAAAGTCTTATCCACTTACAGCCAGCAGGCTCATCCTTCAGCGGCTAATCTTATTCCTTATGTTATTTGGTTCGCGTTGCTTTGGCTGGCTGGTGAAGCACTTTGGCGTATTGCCATGTATCTCTTAACCAGGACTGAGGTCAGGGGAATGCAGCGTTTGTACATACAGGCGATGAACTACCTTTTTGCCAAGGATCAGGCATTTTTTAATGATAACTTTGCCGGTTCATTGACTAAAAAAGCTATTGGCTATGGCCGGCGCTATGAGGATGTTATGGATACCATGGTATTTTCTGTAACATCATCGATAATCCCGATTTTCTTCGCTGTCTTTATACTGTGGCATTACTCGCCGTGGCTAGTTGTTACCTTGCTTGTTATGCTCGTCATCACTACATCAATCATCGTACCCTTAATTAAGCGGCGTCAGAGATTAGTCGCCAAGCGTGAAGCCGCCAGTAATGTTATGGCTGGAAATATTGCTGACACAATATCCAATATGGCTGCTGTCAAATCTTTTGCTCAAGAAAATTATGAAATGGACAGGCACCGAACAAAGACTCGCAACTACATGCAAAAAACCAAAGTTGCTTGGGACTACAGCACATTGCGGATTGATATGTTAACTTCGCCTCTGTATGTGCTCACAAATACTTTCGGGTTAGTTATTGCTTTCGCTCTATCTTCGGGAGGCACACTAAATATAGGTGCAGTTTTTGTATCCTTCAATTATTTTGCTCAGATAAGTGGTGTTGTCTGGAAATTTAATCAAATCTACCGAAACCTGGAAAGCGCAATTACAGATGCTGCCCAGTTTACCGAATTAATCCTTGAGCCACCGAGAGTTGTTGATGTACCGAACCCCGAAATTTTTAAACCCTTGAAAGGTTCAATTGAATTTAAGAATGTGGCATTCCAGTATTCGGATAGTGCCGGCAGGCACCTTTTCCGAAATTTTAACTTAAAGATAGAACCAGGCGAGAAGGTTGCCCTTGTCGGGCACTCTGGCGGCGGCAAAACAACGATAACTACCTTACTACTCCGCTTTATGGATATAGATAGCGGCCGGATTTTAATTGACGGCCAGAACATTGCCAAAATTAAGCAACGGCGGCTGCGGTCATCAATTGCCTATGTACCACAAGATACTTCATTGTTTCATCGTTCACTGGCTGATAACATACGTTACGGCAAACTTGATGCCGGTGACAAACAGGTGAGACAGGCTGCCCGTATGTCACATGCTGATTACTTCATAAACGAACTACCTAACCGCTACGAGACAATGGTTGGCGAGCGTGGAGTCAAGTTATCTGGCGGACAAAGACAGAGGATTGCCATAGCCAGAGCTTTGCTAAAAAACGCACCCATCCTTGTCCTGGACGAAGCAACCAGCGCATTAGACAGTGAAAGTGAGAAGTTAATCCAGGCAGCTTTGTGGAAATTAATGGAAGGTCGCACATCTATCATCATTGCTCACCGCCTTAGTACCATTCAAAAGATGGATCGGATTGTGGTTTTAGAAGAAGGAAGGATTGCCGAAGAAGGGTCTCACAAGGAGCTTATCCTAAAAAATGGGGTCTACGCTAAACTCTGGGCTCACCAATCCGGTGGCTTCCTAGAAGACTAAAAGTACTTAACTTGTTAAGTATAGTACCGGGAGCGCTTATTTAGTTTTGGAAGATTCGGCTGTAGGAGTTTCGGTACTTTCGGCCTCGCCCTCTTCAGTGGTTCCGCCATCAGCACCCTCGGCCACTTCTTCACCTTCCTCGCCCTCGGCCACCTCAGCTTCGGCTTCGTCTTCAGAGATTTGGGCCTTAGTCTCAACCACCGAGGCAATCGGATGCTCGGAATCAGTTAGGATGGTTACTCCTTCAGGAACAGCTAGATCGGCTACCGTAATTTTATCGTACAGCTCAGCCAGCCGTGACCCATCAATAGTCAGCTCATCGGGTAGGTTGGCCGGCAGAGCCTCAACTTCAACGTGATCGAGTTGATGAAGTATCAAAAGCCCAACCTTCTCGGCTGGTATCTCGCCAACGATATTAACTGGAATTTCGGCTTCGACTTTTTCGTCGCGTTTAATCGCTTGAAAGACAACGTGCTGCAAACGCCGTTTAACCGGGTTAAAGTGAGCGTCTTTTATTAGGGCTAGGTACTGGTTTGTACCAACTTGTAGGTTTAAGGGGTGGTGTTTTCCGGCTGCTTTATAAAGATTGGTCATTTCCAGCTCCGGTGCCATAACATAAATCGACTGCTGCCCATGATTATGAATAACCGCTGGAACAGAGCCCTGTCGCCGCAGTTCGCCAAGACCTTTTCTGACCACCTCACGTTTTTTTAGCTCAACTGGCTTATCTAAATCGACCAACTTGCTTACCTACTCCTTGAATGTCCCGGCAATTATATCAGATGAGACCATCTTTACTCAAACTGTTACAGGTTGGCCTCGCCGCACTACAGCCATTTCCAGCTCGATAATATCCCGTCAAAGATGAACTTGCTGTCTTCGTGTTGGTCGTAGCGTCCAGTAATATCAAAGGCGGCAATCGGCGAACCGCTGATTTCATACTTGGCCGATCCTAGTGGGTCGCTTCCAATGAAGGCAATTATGCTCATCATGGCGGCATCACCAGTTTCACCTGACCTCCAGACCAATCGCTTAGCACTGTACGAACCGAGTTCCAAATCGGACTCTGACGATACGCTTCTATCCGGATATATTTTTTTCCAGTCTGCTACTGCTTCATCCAGGTTGAGGTAGGGGTAAAAGGACGCCAACACCTTCACACCGGCCGCTCGTGTTTCTCCTGATAAATACGAACCGGCGCACTCTGTGCCTTCACTCAAAGGACCATTGGGGGTTGGAAGGTCAAAACTGTAACAATCGGTTAGTATCTCATCGAATTTGCCATCCTGGCTAGAGTTGATATCGCTAGCCGGTTGGTTCTGGTTGGGAGATTTTTTACCTAAAGACATCGCTAAAACAGCCATACCACCAATCAGCACCAGCAAAACTACCCCTGTAATCAGGATTTTTTTCTTACCAAATCCAGATTTCTGCCCACTAGCTGCTGCCGAAATCAAATCACCGGCTACCAGCTCCGAATAGGCCGGATTTTGGGAACGGGTGTATTTTTCCGGTGGGTTATAGAAAATGTCATGCCTCTCCCCATACCCCGGATAAGAAAAATCTGGCCGACTAATGGGTTGTGGTGGTTGGTTGGCTGGCTGGGTTGGATTCTGGCCTGGGTTAGGGTCCTGAGGTTGCATATACTATTATCAATCTACGTTAGTAAGCACTAGCGGCTTATGCGCTAAATTATAGACCATGACGGCCTACTATAAGTAGTCTTGTCACTTTGCCGCCAGAAACCGACGCAAAAAATGACCCGTGTAACTACCGCTTATCTTAGCAACTTGCTCGGGAGTGCCAGCAGCCACAATCCGGCCACCTTCGTCACCACCTTCCGGACCCATATCAATAACATGATCGGCTGACTTGATGACATCAAGGTTGTGCTCTATAACAATCATTGAATTACCGGCTTCAACTAGAGCGTGGAGCACGTCAAGCAGCTTGGCGACATCGGCCATGTGCAGCCCAGTGGTCGGCTCGTCTAGGATATAGAGTGTTCTCCCGGTGTGGCGACGGCTCAACTCGGTGGCTAGTTTTACTCTCTGGGCTTCCCCGCCCGACAGTGTTGTAGCCGATTGCCCAAGAGTTATATAGCCCAATCCTACATCAACCAAAGTTTGTAGCTTCTTAGAAATTGATGGAATACTACCAAAAAAGTCTAGTGCTTGCTCGCAGGTCATAGCCAGTACATCTGCAACTGTTTTGCCTTTATAGTGAATTTCTAGCGCCTCGCGATTGTAGCGCTGGCCATGGCAAATTTCGCACGGTACATAAACATCCGGCAAAAAGTGCATTTCTATCTTGATTACGCCGTCGCCGGCGCAATTATCACAGCGCCCGCCGCGAACATTGAAGCTGAATCGTCCCGGATCGTACCCACGCACCCGGGCTTCCGGCATTTGGGCAAACAGTTCTCTAACTGGAGTAAATAAACCGGTGTAGGTAGCTGGGTTGGAGCGTGGTGTCCGGCCAATCGGCGACTGGTCGATAACAATCACTTTGTCCAGCTGATTAATACCAACAACCTCACTGTGGCTACCCGGCACCACGTGGGCTCGCATCAGTCGGGCCGATAGCTCTCTGGCCAAGATATCATTGATCAAAGACGACTTCCCCGACCCGCTAACACCACTGACCACCACCAGTTTTCCCAGCGGTATTTCGACATCTATATCTTTCAGGTTGTGTTGTTTGGCCCCCTTGACCAGCAAGCTTTTTCCGTTGCCCGGCCGCCTAATCTTGGGAGTAGCGATGGATAGCTTACCCTTTAAATATTGTCCGGTAATACTTTTGGGATTAGTCTCGATTTGGGTGGGTTTGCCAACCGCTACCACCTCGCCGCCATGGATACCAGCCCCGGGTCCCATATCAACCACATAGTCAGCGCTGCGAATTGTTTCCTCATCGTGCTCGACAACAATGACTGTATTACCAAGGTCCCGCAAATTATCCAAGGTGCCAATTAGACGACGATTGTCCCGCTGATGCAAGCCGATACTTGGTTCATCTAAAACGTATAGGACGCCTTGCAGCCCTGACCCAATCTGAGTTGCCAAGCGTATACGTTGGGCCTCACCACCCGAAAGCGTCGTGGCACTACGAGAAAGACTCAAGTAGTTAAGACCAACATCAATCATAAACTTCAATCTGGCATTAATCTCTTTTAGTATTTGCCTGGCTATGACATTTTGGTTGTCGCTGAGCTTAAGGTTTCGGAAATATTCTGTTGCTGCGTCGATGCTCAGGTCGCAGATATCCATAATATTTTTGTCAGCCACTGTGACGGCCAAAACCGCTGGTTTTAGTCGCCGGCCGTCGCAGGTGTGGCAAGGCCTTTCTTGCATAAATTTCTCGATCTCGCGACGCATAAAATCACTGCCGGTATCCTTGTAGCGTCTCTCCAGATTGGGAATAACTCCTTCATATGTAGTTTTGAAGTGCCGGCCAACTCCTAGTCTTATCAGATATGTTTCGTCGCCGGTTCCGTATAATATTTTGTCTAGCTGATCGGGTTTAAGCTCAGACGTAGGTACGGTTAACGAGAAGTGGTGTCTTTCAGCCACGGCCTGCATCTTTTTTGTATACCAAGCGTCGGCGTTAAAACGATTAAACGGCCTGATGGCACCCTCGGCGATTGTTAGGTTGCCGTTAGGTATGACCAGTTCAGGGTCAACTTCCAACCTACTCCCCAAGCCGGTACACACCGGGCAAGCCCCATGCGGTGCATTAAAGCTAAAGGTTCTTGGTTCCAACTCTGGTATCTGGACATCGGTGTGGTCCTGGCAGGCATATTTCAAACTATAAGGTTCGTCAGTTTGTTTGTCGGCGTTGTGAACCGTAAGCAGGCCATCGGCAATACTCAGTGCTTGCTCGATTGACTGTGTCAGGCGGCCTCGGCTGGCTTGATCGTTGACCAAACGATCAACCACAATCTCAACGGTGTGCTTATATTTCTTATCAAGCAGGGGAAATTCCTCTAGAGCATACACCACCCCGTCGACCCGCGCTCGGGCAAAACCGGCTTGGCTATATTTATCCGGAATGTGTTCAAAGGCACCTTTGCGATCAATGACTATTGGTGCCAGAATCATCAGCCGGGACCCTTTATCTGATGAAGCGACTTGGTCAACTATCGCTTGGTTTGTCTGGCGACTGACTATACGGCCGCAAACCGGGCAATGTGGCTCTCCCACCCGGGCAAACAGCAATCTCAAATAATCGTAGATTTCGGTGACGGTTGCGACCGTGCTACGGGGGTTGCGGCTAGTAGACTTTTGATCGATGGAGATTGCCGGAGATAGCCCGTCTATCTGATCGACGTCTGGCTTTTCCATCAGTCCCAAAAATTGCCGGGCATAGGCGCTTAGAGATTCGACGTAACGGCGCTGGCCTTCGGCATAAATGGTGTCGAAAGCTAAGCTAGACTTGCCAGAGCCACTTAGGCCCGTGATAACTGTCAGTGTACCCCGAGGTATCTGAAGAGAAATATCTTTTAGATTATGCTCGCGGGCACCTCTAATGGAAATATTGTCGCTCATAGGTGTGACACTAAATTATAGCCCAAAACGACTGGCCCAGGATAGACCCCCAGGACCTCGCCCGACTACGAGGCAGGATCAATAAGTTTGG
>Ga0209542_10009779_pt1 | contig 17489 bp, 18 predicted proteins | sample RifCSPhighO2_01_FD_184028 | JGI IMG/M metagenome (GOLD analysis project Ga0209542, IMG submission 184028) | Soil microbial communities from Rifle, Colorado - Rifle CSP2_plank highO2_0.1 (SPAdes) (version 2) | ecosystem: Environmental > Terrestrial > Deep subsurface > Rock core/Sediment ...
TGTACCGCTCGAACACCTCACGTATTGTTTTCATGGTCATGAAAGCGACGGTAACCTATTTATGATCTATCCGTGGGCGTTTGGGTAACCTTTATTTTGATCTATTGCGTCGCCTTGCGCGCCTCCCTCATCGTGGGACAATGGCGGTATGAAATATCTTGCAGTGTTTATTGCTTCGATTCTCGCACTTGCTCCCGCACTCGCCTCTGCCGACAACATAGCCGATCTGCAGGCGCAGATTCTTTCGCTCTCTCAGCAGCTCGCGGCGATGCAAAAGAGCGCGGGGGTGCCTATATCCGGCGGATGTCCCACCATCACCGCGCCTGTAGGCCCCGGCTCCACGGGCACCAATGTGACGACGCTCCAACAATTTCTCGCGCGCGATCGAAATATTTATCCCGAAGCCCAGATAACCGGCTACTACGGCACACTCACCACGACCGCCGTGCAGCGTTTCCAAGCCAAGTACAACATCGTGAGCTCCGGATCGCCGAGTACGACCGGCTACGGCAGGGTAGGGCCCAAGACGATGGACGTGATTAATAGCATGTGCGGTGCCGCAAGCAATGATGTGGGTGCCTTTATGCAAGTCTCGCCGACTTCCGGTGATGCGCCGCTTGATGTGACAATTCAAGTAACAGTCAATACGACCGGAAGCTGTGCTGCTGCTACATACAAACTCGATTATGGCGACGGATCGACGCCCAACACGATTCAAGTGCCGGCGGGCACGTGTAAATCATTGCAGCAAACGTATCTCCACACCTACGCGCCCGCTGCACTCTACCAGATCAAACTCTCTTCGGGCGTTCACTCAAGTCAGGCGGAAGTGGTCGCGCAAGAGGCGCGGTAATGAGTATGACTCCTCTAAAATACGGATTACTGGCACTCGTCGTTGTCGCGGTCGGTGCATTGATTTTCTTTACACCTGCTAAGCAATCAATTCGGGAATGGGGAACAACAGCTGTTCCGGAAGAAGAACTCACTAACGAAGACTTTTCTGCGAGCAATACGAATACTATTACCGTCGGCGACGCGAGTAATCAGACATTTTCAGTGTCGCCAGATTCTGGTTCTGCGCCGCTAACGGTAACTTTCCATCCGAATATGCACATAAGTGCACAAGACAGGTTGGAACTTCGGTTTGGTGACCAGACGCTGAACCAGAAATTTGTAACTGATGTGTCCCATACGTATGCTTTTCCAGGAGTGTATACAGTTGAACTTATTCAGTGGTCCGGAGGAATATATAATGAGGAAAAAGATAACTACTTTGATCAAGTGGGGAAGACCCTCCAAAGGACAACAATTACCGTTGATGGCGACCCAAGCAGTCAAGCTTTCTCCGCAGCGCCCACCTCTGGTTTTCGGCCACCGCTGGTTGTTACTTTTACCTCTCACTATGGAGATGGAAATCCTTCCCCTTCCAGCCACGTTGATGGAGCGGACACCATTATTGATTTTGGAGACGGGTCCAAACCACAATGGATACATTGCGAAATAGAAGGAGGTTCGTTAGGTGGTGGAAAATGCATAACGCCGACAATCATCCAACACACCTACACGCAGAATGGCACATACACCGCCACGCTCAAACAATCGGGTGGCAGGTGCGGCGGCTCGTGCCCCGAATCTATTTTTGGGACTGTAACAATCACCGTCCACTGATTTATTCCCCATGCAATTCTTTGCCCGCGTTTGCTACGCGCTCGGCGAGTGCGGGGTGGTTTGAGAGGGTGGGTGTTTTTAACAATTGGATTGACCGTGTGTCCCGAATGCACTACAATATCCGCATGAATCAAGCGAGCGCCATATTCAAGAAACTCGTTACTCTCGAACGAGAGGTCCAGAAGATGAAGGTTCGGGCGTATTTCAATCTGCCGAAACAAGAACGGGCTGTTTCCCTGTATCCAGAAGACGCCATACGTCGCGCCGTGGAGGCAAGCAGAAATCAGATCTGGCAGCGAACCTATGCAAAAAAGATTAAGGGTGTTTCTTGACACGAGTGCGCTTCTTGCAGGATTCAACTCTCCAACGGGCGCAGCAGGAGTGATTGTCGCAGCATGTTTTTCGAGAGACATCATTCCAATTATCTCGCCACAAATAATCGAAGAGGCAGAGCGGAACATCGCGTCAAAATTTCCCGGGCTTGCAGATGCGTGGCGGTCGTTTTTTGCTCATACCGCCTCATCTCACGGCAAAGCCTTCGTTGCGGCATGTGCATGCAGCGTATAAATTGTTACCAACGAGCGACGCGCCGATATTGGCGAGCGCCATTGAAGCCTCGCCGGACGCTCTGGTTACGTAGAATACAAAACACTTTCTGCGACCCCGCGTTGTCGCGGCTGTGCAATTCCCGATTTTGATTCCAGGAAATTTCCTCGAACAATTTTTGAGATTGAGATGATGAAAGTCGAATACAATAAAAAGACAGGGATACTATCCTTCCGTATTGGCCGCGGGAGGAGTGTGGATTCCGACGTGCAAGACACTGTTGTGATTGATCGCGACAAGCAGGGACGCATTGTCAATGTGGAGATTATGGATGTCGGTATCGAAGAGTTCAGGAAGGCACGGTCGCATATTCGCAAGCTCTCGCATCTTGATCCTCGCATCTTGATCCGGCGGAGGCGCGGTAGAGTGTGATACCCTTTTCATTGATGGCCTACATAAAATATGGATTCTTGGCTGCGGTCTTGCTGATAGTCACCATCTTGGTTGTGTCTACTCCTGCCAAGCAATCAATTCAGGAATGGCGACCGGCAGTTGTCCCGGAAAAGCCCGCGATGGTCCCAGAGAAGCCAGTTAACGGCTCAACAATCGGCCTGCTATCCATTTCTGGTGTGGATGGGCCGACACAGCTTGCGATCGGGCAGCAGGGGACGTGGAGCGTGCGTGTGAATAACCCTTCCGGGCAACTTTCGTATTCGGTGCTGCGGTGGGATGATGAGGCAGCGCCGCCACTGGCATCAACACCGATCACAAGCTCGGACACATTCACGCACACCTATACGAGCGCCGGAACCTACGCGCCGATGTTCATGGTAACCAACGGTAATGGGAAAAGCATTAAGGGAATCGCGGTTGTCGTCGGCTACGGCACAACGAACCAAACATTTTCCGCCACGCCCACATCCGGTCAAGCACCGTTGACGGTTACGTTCACATACTGGCAACCAACGTCCCATGTTTCTGCCCCTAGCCCTGATTTTGGGGATGGCTCGTCGGGCCAGATGACCAATGTAACAACAACAAGCTGTAATCCAAGCCGTAATCGTGGGTTGAATTGTCCTCAAACATGGAGATCTGTTCATACGTATACCTTCCCTGGTACGTACACAGCAGAACTTATTAGGACTTGTGGCAACACAGAATCGTGCGCAACGTCTACATGGGTAGTTGGCACCACGACGATCACGGTCTACTGACTTATTCACCGTGCAATTCTTTGCTCGCGTTTGTTACGCGCTCTGCGAGGGAAGGGTGGTTTGAGAGGGTGGGGTCTTGCGCGACAATTTTTTGGGCTGATTCACGCGCCGCTTGGATGAGGCGGGGATTTTTCAGGGCCTCCATACCGAGGTCGGAGATGCCCCATTGCACTCTGCCGTACAAATCTCCCGGGCCGCGGGTTTCGAGATCAACTTCGGCGAGTCTAAACCCATCGTCGGATTTTTCGAGAGCCTTGAGTCGTCGCATTGATATTTCTCCGCGCGCTTCCGGCAAGAGATAGCAGTACGGAGGATGGGAAGAACGCTGCACGCGGCCGCGCAGTTGGTGAAGCTGCGCGAGGCCGAATCGCTCAGCGCCTTCGATCAAGATCACGGTAGCGTTGGGCACATTGACGCCGACTTCGACGACCGACGTGGCGACAAGAATGTGAATTTTCCCGGCGCCAAATTTCTGCATCACCGCATCCTTCTCAGCGGACTTCATCGCACCGTGGAGGAGTCCAATCTCGAATTCAGAGAAGATTTCTTTTTTGAGTCGTGCCGCTTCCGCCTTCGCGCTTTTGGCCATCATCGCATTTATTTTCGCAGGATCCGGTTCATCGATGCGTGGGCAGATCACATACGCCTGCTGGCCTTCGAGCAATCGTTCGCGCACCCGTTCATAACAGAGGGCGCGCTCTTTTGGGCTCACGATCTGCGTCGAGATTTTTATGCGACCCGGCGGTAGCTCGTCGAGCACGGAGATATCGAGATCGCCATAAATGGTAAGAGCTAGTGTGCGAGGAATAGGAGTTGCAGTCATGCTCAGAAAATGGGGTACCAATGCGGAACTGATGCCGGGATCATGCGCTTCCGCGACGGTCCGCGTTTGTTCCGCATTCGTTCTGCGAATCAGCGCTTTGCGCTGATTGGTTCCGAAGCGATGCTGTTCGTCCACGATTGCAAAGGCAAGGTGTTGAAATTTTACCGACTTCTGAATAAGCGCGTGCGTACCCACCACCATCGCGATCTCGCCGCTTGCGACCCATTTTAAAAGTTGCGCACGCGAAATGTCTGTCGGCTTATTGGGAGAAAGTTTCGACGGAAATTTTTTGCAGCTACTGCCGGTCATGAGCGCGATATTGATTGGCAAGTGCTTAAAATATTGTATGAACGATTCGAAATGTTGCCCTGCGAGGATCTCGGTGGGCGCCATGTATGCTACTTGCAAGGTGCCGCTTGTGCGATTAGGCGGCCGAGAATTGACGACCGCATATGCAGAGGCCGCGGCAACGAGCGTCTTGCCGCTCCCGACGTCGCCTTCCAAGAGGCGTGCCATTGGATGAAGTTTGCCCAAGTCGGCGATGATTTCGGCGATGGCACGGCGCTGCGCGTCTGTTGCCTTGTATTCTTGCACTTTCAAAAACGCTTCGGCAAAATCGGCCGCGCCGACGATAGAAAACGCGCGCTCGATGTCATTCTCTGAGCGTTCAAGAGCGCGCGATATTTGGAGCGCAAACATTTCTTCAAATGAAAATCTTTTTTTCGCAGCCCCGGCGTGCGCATCTTTTTCGGGTGCGTGAATCCAGATGAGCGCGGTCTCGATGTCGGGCAGATTGAGTCGCGCTCTCACGTCGCTCGGAATGGGATCGTCGATGTGTTTGTGCGCTCCTGCTCCAAACACTTTGCGAAGCGCATGATAGAACCATTTACTCGTGACGCCGCGGCTTTCGGAGTAGACGGGAAAAAGATTGGGGGTTTCCGGCTCAAGCGTACTATCGTCGGACCTTTTTTCTGCAAATAATCCTTTTGTCGTTTCAAACGCGGATATTTTTTCAACTTCCGGATTCGCAAGGTACGGTTTGCCCTCCTTGCCGCCAACGGTACCCGACACGCGCAGCGCAGTGCCTTCACTCACGTATGAGGCCATATACGGTTGGTTGAACCACATCACCTTGACGCGACCGCTCGCATCCTCAAACCACCCTTCGGTGATGTTGCGACGGCTCTTCCATAATTTTTTTGCCTTGAGTCCAGTCAGAGTTCCGAAAAGCGTAACCTTGGTGCCGGGGATGAGTTCGCGTGAGTTAGTTTCGACGCCGGCTTGTTCGTAGCGCGTCGGGAAATGGTAGAGAAGATCGCGAATAGTAGTGATGCCGAGGCGCTTCAATGCCGCTTTTTGTGGCGGAATAAGGCGGAAATGTTTTTCCACTGTATCGCTCGGTTGCACCCAAAGAGTATACCCAGCACCTATTTGTCTGTATATCGTACATTTTTTGTTCCGCTACTTTGTAGTGAGGTACATCTGCTGTTATGGATGTGTATAGGTGCTGGGTATATCCACACTGTTCTCTGTTTACTATCTTGCATCCAAAAAGAGGATAGGTACTATATCCCCAGCTACTGAACTTCGGCATGATTTTGCGAGATAGTTCTGTGTAATAAGCGCAGTTATTTTCGGCAAAATAAGATAATGCCAAAGTTAGTGCTGGATATAAGGTGATAGATATTTATTCTCTTATCTTTATGGTATTCGATGATGAAAAGGAAGAGGTATTAGATGATGAGGTGCTTTCGGGGGTGGATGGGGAGGATGAAGACGATCTTAAGGATGAAGATGGTGTGGTGGATATGTTTGGGGGAGAGGATGCGGAGACTACTCGGGAGCGGGATTGGATGTGAGTAGGTGGGTGCGGCCGGAATAAAATACTTGTGTCTGCGGGACTCGCGGCGTCCGATCGCGTCCAGAGGCGCGACAGGCGCCACTCACACATAGTCCTCGACACAAGTATTTATTCCGGCCTAAAGGGTTGGAGTTGTGATGAGACTTGTGGCGTCTTGATGGCGTCGGACGTTACCGACAGCCATCATGCGCCATTTCGAACAAAGTCGCACTTGCACACGCATCACCTCGCCTTAAAAAGAAGTTGGAAGTGAAGGTTGGAAATTGATGGTAATATATGAGCATGAACATGTTTCTCAAGTTTTTGGGGACGGCGGCGGCGGTGTTTTTGACTATCAATATTGTAGGGGGAATCACGGTCTCGGGCGGATGGGTCACAATTCTTTTGGTTGCGCTCGTGTGGTCGGCCATCTCGCTTACCATTAAGCCGATTTTGCACATTTTGGCCCTGCCGATAACCATTCTCACCTTTGGCCTGTTTGCGCTCGTGGTCAATGCCTTCCTTTTTTGGCTCGTTGGCGCAATCGTTCCCGGATTTGATGTGTATGGCTTCGTGCCAGCCCTCCTTGGCTCGATCGTGCTTTCGGTCCTCACGTGGCTCATCCACAGTGTTTTCAAGCCGCGCCCGAATATCTAGGGTGTACAGTGCGGCTATGGGCGCACTCTATTGCTACCTCAACGGTAAGACGATCCCCGTGTCTGAAGCCAAGGTCGGCGTCTACGACATTGGCCTTCTGCGAGGTTTTGGCATCTACGAGGCGATGCGCACCTTCAATCGCATACCCTTCATGTGGAATGACCACGTGGAGCGCTTTCATCGCTCGACGGAGGCACTGAAGCTCACGATTCCAATCAGTGACGAAGAGATTCATAAAGTTATCGCCGAACTCATTGGCAAAAATATTCCAGAAGACAAAGACGCGGTGATCCGATTCATTCTCACGGGAGGGGAGGCCATCGGTGGCATTGAATTCAATCCGAGGACGCCGACCTTTTATATTCTCGTTGAACCTTTGGAGCATCTCGCGCCGGAAGTATTTGCAAAAGGGTGCAAGCTCATCGTCCACGAACATTTGCGCATTTTTCCGGGATACAAAACGACCAACTACATCACCGCCGTCCTCCTCCAAGAGGAGCGCAAGAAGGCAGGGGCGCTCGAAATTCTGTATACATTTCAGGGCAAAGTCTTGGAACCGGCGACGAGCAATCTTTTTATCGTAAAAAATGGGAAGGTTATAACCGCAAAAGACGACGTGCTCGCCGGCATCACGCGCAAAGTAACGATCGATCTCGCCAAAAAAGAGTTTGAGGTTGAGGAGCGGGAAGTTTCCGTTGACGAAATGTACGCAGCCGACGAAGCGTTCCTCACATCAAGCTTCAAAGACATCGTGCCAGTAGTGGAAGTGGGCGGCAAAAAAATCGGGAGCGGCATCCCAGGCCCAGTCACCAAGCGCGTCATACAACTTTTCCACGAGTTCACGGTAAATTACGGACAAACCTAGATGCGCCCCCTCTGTTGGGTCGTGCTACCATTTTTAGATGCGTTCGGAACCACGGGGACCCATATCCCGACCGCGGCTCGACATGCGCGAAAGAGCCAGCGAAGATCTCGAAAGCGCAGAACGCAGAGCAGCTGCGTTCTTTGAGGAGCTTCAGACATTTCACTTAAGGACAACGAGCAAATATGGTGAGCCCACGCTTGATTATTCTCCGGTTGTTCGCGCGATCAATGAAGCACAGCAACAGCGAAGTCTGCAGAGTGTCAGAGGACTCTATGGGCTTCTCTTCGAGCACGGGGTTTCGCCCGGGGTCATGCAAGCGCTCGCTGCGGAGAGACCTGCCGCTGAATACAAACCATCTGAAGCAGATATCAAAGACGAATTTTATGGAGATGCCCTCGTTGCACAATCTGGTTTTGAAACCAGATTCGGCGGTGACGCCTGGTTACGAGAATTCATTCTTTCTCAGCGTTCGAACAAACAATTCGACATCGAAATGGCCCATCGCGTGCAAGTCCTCGGTCGTGAAGCAGCGGGCGTTTATGGTCCGGTGGCAGCTCCACTCACACGGCTTATATTCCTGAGCGTGAGCGATGCGGTGAACGACAAAAGTGGGCGCACGTATCACGCGGATCCGGTGGAGACCATTGCAGGGATAACAAGGGCATGTCTTGCGCGAGCTCATCTCAAAGGGCCTTCGTTAGAGCATGTCGACAATTTCTTTGAAGAACTGCGCAATTTTTTTGCAGTATACGCAGACATTACTTCTATCGTTGTAGAGCGGTCGAAACCGGCTATGCGTGTGACTATAGACCAGGCATCGAAGCAAGCACTTTCTAGTTTTCTCCAGTCACCCGAATTTCAAATAACACAGCGTCATCCCGATGAGGAGCCGCCTAGCCCATTTAGTGTATTTCGCTCGTGGTTACTTTCTCCTGAGAGCATCAATCCTTGGATCGTTGAAGATTGCGTCGACACCCCGTTTGATAAAAGTAAATTTGGTCTCCTTATTTCAGAAGACGTACCTCGCGGATTGGTCGCAGATTCCATACTTTTTTTGAACAATTATCGCGCTGCGCTTCTCGCGGATCGTACCGGCCGGTTTCTTCAGGGAGTAGAAAAGGAAAGAGGCAAGGGAAAGTTTGAAGAGGGACAGATGCCGGAGCGAATTGAGAGGCGGCTTAACGATATTTTTGAAGACATGAGGAAGCTGGGGATGAACGTTACGACGCCAGCCGATACTTCGGGAAAGATACGTGCCCTGTCTGAGTTTGTGACTACCAATACGGTCTTTCCGCGCGCGGGTAGTGAAGGCATCCATCCTTTTTCAGTACTTCTTCGCATGGCGGATCCACAGAAAATCGTTCTCGGTGAATCGAATAAACAAGAATTTTTCGCATTATTGCAGCAGATTCCGACTGCACAGCAATTACAAAAAGGTGCGGAGGAGGGGCGAAAGGATGAAGTCGATAGGGATATGGCCATTGTGGCAGCGTCAGTCAAAGAGTTTTTGGGGACGACGGATCCACATCTTGATATTCCCCTGGTTGGTCATGAGTCTGATTTTTCGATTCGCGTGTTGTTGGCAGGGTATGCCAATAGGCGCTGGTTTGATGAAGAGACACTCGCAAGAGGACCGTATGCACATCTCCGACAGCGAGGTCGCATGCTTGATGAGGTGCTGCTTTCGCCACGAGATTTAACAAGCATGACGTTTGACGATATTCAGCGCCTCCGTCGAAATTTTAATACTGCCGCAGGCGTTGACACACACTCCAAACGAGAGTGGATCGGTGAGGCGATGGCGCGATGGAATGATCTACCCAATAGCTATGACAATATTCTTAATTTCTCTCGAAGACAATGCGAGAAATATTATGGAGGCAAGCAAGAATATGCGCTTACATTTTACCCCAGCGCGACTGCCGCACTCAATGATGTCGTACATCGCCTGTTTCAACCCATTTCCGCAGACGATTACCTTATGATCTCGCATCAAGAGTATAGTGGCATGACGGAAGCGTTTACCAATCACGGCGCCCATGTCGTACCTGTTCATTCAAATGATCGAGCGCATGGGCGAGCGCTCAGTGCGAGTGTCATGGCGGATGCGATAATCACCGAAATAGCCGCGCGGGAAAGATTGCCGCGCGCCGTACTCCTCAGCAGCAAGACCAGGTTTGGTGACGCGCTCGGCCTCGCGGAGGGACAGAGCGACCCAAACAGCCACGGTCTTTCCACCCTCATTACAAAATTGAAAGAAACGTACCCGACAGTACCGGTTATAGTTGATGGCTGCCAGAGCGTCGGGCGCAATGATCGCGGCGAAAATGATCTCTCCCGTCTTGGATGCGACGTCTATCTCAATAGTGGAGCCAAGGCGCTCGGCATTGAGAATGTTGCCATGGTGGCGTTGAAAAAAACTCCCCAAGGTGCGCGTCACTGGCTCTCTCACGTCGTTGATCAGGATGTTTTGCGGAATCCACTCCTTAAATTGAGTCCAGGCAAAAGTACCATTGACGTCAGTCGTGTTGCAGCGCTTGGTGTGGCTCTCCAACTGCAAACGCTCAGAGCGGACAGTTGGAAGGGACAGAGCGACACGAGCGATAAACGAACGCAGCGCGAGCGCATAGCTGAGCATATGCAATCGCTTACGAGATATGCCATTGATGCCGCTGACCGATATGCGGAATCCGTGCTCACCAATCCTCAGTTTCCTTTTGAAGTCACCGACGAAATCGTAAGCGATTCTAATGTAAGACAGCAGTTTGGCTGTCATGTCGTGTATCCAGTGCATCGAAAAAGTGTTGATTATAATGGCATGCTCACGGTGACGTTCCCCAATCTTGGTCCGGTGCACGATGCGGGAGATGGACGAGGGCAAACACAGCGCGATGCGTATGTCAAAACATCTTTGCAGCGCGAAGGCTTCGCCGTCGAACAGTGTTTGGCGGGTCTCAATGGCGTACGCATCTCATTTCACTACCTGCACGAAGAGGAAGATGTCGACGCACTTTTTGCCGCAATCGAAAAAATTCACATAGCGTATCTTCAGAGAGAAAAAGAACGGCGCAGCATCTCGAATTTTGAACAACTGAAGGCAGAGACACCCAATACGCCCGATACGTGGATAGAAGACTAGCCCACATTGCTTTTTCTGGGCAGGCTCGTAGAGTGGCGGTATGCTCCGGAAAGTACTGGAGGACATAGGGCTCAATGCCCACGAGGCGGAGGTATATTTGGCCGCACTTAAGCTCGGCACGCAGGATATCGCCGTGCTTAGTAAGGAAACGAAGCTCTCTCGCTCCGTGGTGAGTCTCGCACTTATCAATCTCCTCGATCGGGGGTTTGTGAGTAAATTTGCACGCGAAAAAGAGTTTTTTACGCCGGAGCAACCGGCGGTGGTCGCGAGCATTTTGGAAAACAGGAAGTTGAAACTCGAGGCCAATATTTCCAATTTCATGAAGCATCTGCCGAACTTCGAGGATTACATGAATCCATCGTTTACGAAGCCCGAGATCGCGTTTTATAAAGACACTGAAGGCATGATGGCCGCATATGAAGATACGCTCACGAGCGAGGGCGAAATTCTCGCGCTTGCCTCCGTCGACGATACGGAGAGCATCATGCCGGAGTACATGGCAAAGTACTACAAGCGCCGCAAAACGGCCAAGATCCCCATCCGCGCGATTTTTCCGGATTCGAAAATGGCACGAGCACGGCAAAAGAAAGACAAGGAAGAGCTGCGCGAAAGCCGCCTTCTGCCACGCTCCGTTCTGGATATCAAAATCGAGGTCAATATCTACGATGACAAAGTCGCATACTTTTCATTGCCCGAAAAGTTGGCGGTGATCGTAAAGAGCAAACTCATAGCGGGCAGCATGCGCGAAGTGTTTCAATTGAGCTGGAATATAGCGGCTTCGTACGCTGCCGCTGATCTCATAAAACAGAAGTCTAAGCTCGTGCGTGCGAAGCGCTAGCAGTCGTTTGTTTTTTGTATTCTGCGTGATTGGCATGGCCCGATTCGGCGATCGCGTCCATTTCATAGGTTCGTACCTGGAACTCAATCGGTCGTCCCTCTAGACACGAGAGCACCGTGTGAATGCTTTGATAGCCGTTTTTTTTGGGCTCCTCAATGTAATCCTTGTACCGTTCACGAAAGTGCGGCCAGAGCCGGTGGAGTAGAGCGACGACTTTGAGACAATCCGCCTTTGATGGAACGAGAATACGAAATCCGTGTATATCAAAAATCTTGTTGACCGAGATACCTTTCACTGCAATTTTTTGGTATGCACCGTAAATATTTTTCTGACGATTGACGATGGTGAAGGTAGGAATGCCGACCGCATGGAGCGCATGTTTGAGAATCGCGCGGATCGTTTGCACATGTTCTTTGTCCATGTGCATTTGTTTTTTGACCACACTTTCAAACATCGCATACTGTTCCGCGTCGAAGGTTTTAAAGACTGCGTCTTCAAGTGCGTAACGCAATTTCCACTGCCCGCGTTTTTCCGCAATCTCGATCCACGTATCGTATTGTTCTCGTTCGAGAAGAATTTTTTGCTCTTCGAGGTCATACAGCGTCTCAAGGAGCGAAAGAGTCACGCTTTCACTCATTGCCCGCGGGACTTCAAGGATGCCGAGAAACTGCTCTGGGTGCTTGAAGGCACTGAGCATCCGCGCCTTGAGTCGCGCAACGTCTCGGTAGGGAGACGGTAGCCGAGCATAGAAATCGGCCTTCGGCGGGGTGAGAAATGCCAGCCAAATACGGCACGGGATCTTAAAGGACTTGTCCTCCTCGAGCTTCTTTTTGTAAGTCAATTTCAACGCCAAATCGTGCCGCACGTCCTTGGGGAAGCGCCGAATGTAGGAGAGGTACGTATCGTCCTTCATGGGTAAGTTATACCGGTGGCGGAAGAGGAGAGCAACGTCGTGGTATCCTGTGCGCGATGGCCAAGCTAATCCTCGTTCGACACGGCAAATCGGAATGGAATAAACTCGGCCTTTGGACGGGTCAGACGGATATAAGCCTGATAGAGGAGGGTATGGAAGAAGCGCGACAGGCCGGCAAGATAATTCAAGATATACAGATCGATAGAGTGCATGTCTCGACGCTCAAGCGCGCGCACGAAACTTTTATTGAAATAAAAAACGTCTTGGATCGGCACGACCTTGAACCAAAGCGACACCCCGCACTCAATGAGCGTCATTACGGCATTCATACCGGGAAGAATAAATGGGAGGTTAAGAAAGAGGTGGGAGAAGAAGAGTTTCAGCGCATTCGTCGCAGCTGGAATCATCCAATTCCTGGCGGCGAGACAATGAAAGACGTTCACGATCGCGTTGCTCCCTACTACGCATCCGACATTCTTCCAGAGTTGGTTGCGGGAAAAAATGTACTGGTGGTTGGGCATGGCAACAATCTTCGAGCATTGGTCAAACATCTCGAGAAAATGGATGATGAGGGCGTGAGCGATTTGGAATACGGTACGGGAGAAGTGTACATATATGATGTTGATGGAGAGGGTGTGATCACGAATAAAGAAATTCGCGCGGAAAATGTTCAGAAAAGTAAGATTTGAGATTTCCACAGCCCCTCCTTGAGCGGTAGATAAAAGTGCGCGAAGATGACCTCTACGTGGAAGCTGGTTTGCGGGCGACGTAGAGCGAGTGCAATGGGAAGCTTCTCTTCACGTTGCAGAGCCGAGGCCTGCCTGACGGTAGGCAGGAGCCCGAAAGCTATTAGTGGCTTTATTAGGTTAGCAATTACTCCTATGTATTCGAAAAAGTTTATAGCTGGAGCGGCGGTCGCCGTGGCGCTCCTGCCCACTCTCGCGCTCGGCCAGTCAACCGACACGCAGGCCAAAATTCAGTCGCTCTTGAGCCAAATTCAGGAGCTTCAAAGACAGGTCATGGTTCTTATCAGCTCAGCCGGTGTATTTAAGCCGATCGGCACCGAGGGGACCGGTATCGTGAGCGGCAAGATTACTGCCGTGAATGATTCGTCGATTACGGTGCAAAACAGGGAAGGCACAAAATCGACGATAGTGAATTACACCGCCTCGACGACCATTGAGGTGTTTAATGCAAGCTCGACGCCGCAATGGCAGACGGGCAGCGCCACCGATCTCACTGTGGGGAAAGGCGTCGCGGTGCAAGGCACAAAAGCGACGGAAAATGCGGTTGATGCGACACGCATCAAGGTGGGCATTCTCCTCACTGGGCAAGAAAGACTCGTGAATGTGCCACCCGGCCAGGTGAGTAAAGCGCTCTGTATATCGCTCGACCGCAATCTGGGGCCCGGATCACGGGGTGAAGACGTGAGGCAGCTTCAGGAAATGCTGAGAGCAGATCCTGATTCAGGGTTTAGCGCTACAGCAACTGGCTTCTTTGGTCCCATCACCGGGAAGGCGATGATGATGTATCAGCGTAAAAACGGCATCACGCCAGCCGATGATGGCTCTGTCGGGCCTCTCACGCGCGGTGCACTCATGCGCACCTGTGGTCAGGGATTGGGCGTCCATCCTACGACGACCCCACGGACCAATATGCCAATGTGGGACGGTCGGCCTACTCCCGTGCCTCCGTCACCTACGACGACGCCAGGTGACGTATGTACGATGGAAGCCGCTGTTTGCCCCGCAGGTCAGCACGCAGGCGGCACGTGTAATCACGAGTGTCTGCCTGATGACACAAGCGCATCCTCGACCGAAAGCGGCGGCACCTAATCCCTGCCTCCGTTTCTCAAAAAGCCGCCGTATCTTCGGCGGCTTTTGTCACCGTGCTACGATATGTGTAAATGAATCGAGCTCTCCTTTTTTATTCAATCAGCTTTGGATTGATATTAATATATATTGGGTTGTTCGGTTGGAGGACAACAGGATCGCTTCTCTTTGTTGCGTTGCTTCTCTGGGGTTTGATGAAGTTTTTGGGCGGTCTTGTCAACGTACTCACCGGCAAAAGTCCTTTTGGTACCTATAGAAAAATAATTCACGTGTTACTTCTGGGTACCGTCATAGGATTTATCGTTTTTGATGTACCCGCAATTTATCTGTTTCAGATCTGGACGTATCAAATAAGCATTCCCAACCCGTTTTCAGATTTTGTACTGTACGCAGTTCAAGCTCTCGGATGGGGGGCGTTCCTAATCGTTTTTTACGACAGTTACACATTGGTGCATCTAGCGATTGATAAAAATTTTCATCACTTTGGATTTTCATCCCGCAATAAACATGCATCAGAAAAAGTCTTTTCCTTCCTAGGAATAATAGGTATCTGCTTGTTTTTGCTCGCAATCACTCTTGCGCTCATCGGCTACACGCACACCATGTGGCCGCCACTCATAGGAGCTTTTGGTACGTGGTTCATTCTTGAAAATATCGAATTTAAAAGGACGGGAAAAACACTACTTTTGAGTATGTGGAGAGGTCATATCGCGCCAATCGCGTCGATACTCGTGGGCTCGATCGGTTTAGGACTTATTTTTGAATACTTGAACATCATTTCGCCAAAACAACATTGGGTGTATCACGGTCTGCCGTTTGAAAACATACATGTGCTGGGCGTGCCATTATTTTTATTGGTTTCATGGTCCTGGATGTACATCATTTTTCTTTCCTGCTACGCGATCGTCTATAAGAAAGAGAATCTTTGGAAATAGTCGTTGACTATGAGACTCGCGCAAACATGATCGAATCTGTATACTAGCGCGGTTGGGAGAGGTGCCAGAGTGGTCGAATGGGCGACACTGCTAATGTCGTGTGCGGGAAACCGTACCGAGGGTTCGAATCCCTCCCTCTCCGCAAATAGAAATAATATGGAGTAGTTTATCAAACTCATGATTAAGCTTCGTTCATTCTTTACTCTATATAAGTGGCAAATTTGCTGCTGGATACTTCTATTTCTAGTCACTCCGATAATTATAGGTTACGTTGTCATACACTTCTCTTTTTCTAAGATATATTCAACGGGTCTTTTTCCTGAAGGGACGACGACTTCAGAAACGATATCGCAAGCACCCTTCTTGCAAAGAGTCACTGATATGTGGCTAGGTGGCGCTATCGGTCCAACAGGAGAAAAGGTCTGCGTAACGAATAGAAACAAGGTTTATATAAACGGCATTCAAATAGCTTTGCCTTATAAAGATGATCCCCAGGTGGGAGCCATGCAAATAGATGTTAATTTTTCTGACAATACTCATCAGATGTTACTATATGTTCCCGCGAATCGTTCCGCCTGTGGTATTTTCACAATAAAATCGAATGCAACTTTTTCATCCACCACGTTGACCTATAGATATCCAGAAAACGTTCCCTTAATGTTGAGCTCTAATCCAGAAGGTGGAGTATCTGGAGTTGCAACGATGGGCACAGATTCAAGTGAATCAACATACGAAATTAAATCTCTTCGGTTCGATGTCATAATTACGTTTATAAAGGTGATTGCTGCTTGGTGGCTATTAATGATTGCATTTGCGGAATCAATAAAAATTGCCAACAGGGTCACCCTCAAGCTTCTCAAGAAGTAGCGCAAGATAATGTTCTATATAAAACATTTATCCACCTGGTAAACGGTATGTGGTACCGATTTGTCAAAATGATGTAATAGGTGTGTATTGACAATGTATAGCATTTGTATATACTCATTACATGATGACTCAAATCAACGTGCGCGTGGAGGATAAGACCAAAAGGTTGGCGAGTAAAACGCTGGCGGATATTGGTTTGGATATGTCGTCGGCGGTCAATTTGTTCCTCAAGCAGGTAATCGTTGACCAGGGTTTGCCGTTTACCCCTTCCACAAAATATGCAAAAAAGTTACGAGCGAAGTGGGACAAGGAGGTTGCTTGGGCACTTAAGCACGGGAAGCGGTACACCGACACAAAGGAGCTTTTTAGAGATCTCAATATAGAATAAATAGATGTACACCGTCGTCCTTTCACGGGATTTCAAACGCTCTTTTAAGAAATTGCAGCGTTCGGGTACTTTTTCCGAAGCGGCGTCCAAGGATTACAAATACATCATCGATCTGCTCGTCACAGGACAATCATTGCCACTGATATATCGTGACCATGCACTTGTAGGCGAGTACCTCGGGTATCGCGAATGTCATATCAAAGGTGATTTGTTGTTGGTCTATCAGATACTGGACGACCAACTCGTACTACTTCTCATCGACATCGGAAGTCACTCATATTTGTTTGGCTGAGAGATTGTAATAATTGCCGCGCACACGCGTCGTTATCCACAAGCATGAAAAAAGGTATAGACAGCAGCAGATGAGTTGCTATTATCGCGGCAGTTAGGGTTCCATATCAAAAATAATTCAGATCACATCAGAGATGATAAACAACGGTGTCTCGTTGTACGAGAAAAAGCAGGGAGGTGATACGTTCTCCATTATTTCAGTTCCGCTCGAGCTTGGCGCAGACGAGCGCGGCCTTGCAGAAACGCCCGAATATCTTAGAAAGCACGGACTCGAACACATGTTTACGAGTCTCGGTTGCGAAGTGGGCGAGCGGACGACGATTCTCTGCCCGAAGCCAGTCGGCCAAGCATCAGCTGGCACGATGAAGCACGTCAATGAAATTGCGACGGTAGGGAAGCGCACCAAAAGTGCCGTCGAAAAGGCGCTGAAGCGCGGCGATAATACAATCGTGATTGGCGGAGATCACGCGGTTGGCTTCGGCGCTGCCGCGGGCGCGCTCGCCAGGCACCAGAGGCTCGGTGTCATTTATATAGATGCGCACCCGGATGCCAACACACACGAGACAACCATCTCCGGCAACGTGCACGGCATGGTGGCCTCGGCGATGATGGGCCATGGTCATGAGATGCTCACGAGTCTCTTCCCGCGCTTCGTAAAGCCGCAACACTTCCT
>Ga0209542_10009780_pt1 | contig 17487 bp, 17 predicted proteins | sample RifCSPhighO2_01_FD_184028 | JGI IMG/M metagenome (GOLD analysis project Ga0209542, IMG submission 184028) | Soil microbial communities from Rifle, Colorado - Rifle CSP2_plank highO2_0.1 (SPAdes) (version 2) | ecosystem: Environmental > Terrestrial > Deep subsurface > Rock core/Sediment ...
TGTCGCGGAAAAATTGGTATGGAAGCCGAGACCGTTGAACTGCTGTAATTATGCCGATGATAATGATCACCAGCAGGAACAGTAAGGCGGTTGTTTTAACCGTTGTTTCTTGCGTGCCACTTAAGTCCAGCAAGGCAATATTCAGCAGGATGCCTATATAGAAGAGGGTTCCTAATATCAGAAAAGATACAAGCTTTGGAATAAGCGCTCGTGTTGTTTGCTGGTGCAGTTCGTAGATCGGTTGTTCTTGAGCTGGTTGTTGAAATGGCATATCTTTCAAATTACGTGTTAATTTATATTCTTTATGTACTTATTAAGTTCACTCTTTCATGAGAATAAAAAATAAAATGGACCCAGCCGGATTTGAACCGGCGATCTCCCGCGAGTCAGGCGGACGTCCTGTATGGCGCATTTTCACTACTTTTTATGCGTAGCCACTAGACCATGGGTCCATCTTTTTTTATTTTTGGCGCTTCTTTATTAAATTTTTGTGCGAATAGTTGAGTCGTAATCAAAAAACTTATATTCTCGACAAGGAAAACACTTAGTTATGATTCCTCGTCATGAATTTTGGTGGCGATTCCTTCCAAAAAGAGAATTAACTCAGGTTTATCTCTCAGGAGCGCTTCGATCGTTTGCCATTTCGATGATCGGATTGTTCATTCCATTATATTTATATACTGAGCAAGGGTTTAGCTTACAGCAAACATTACTGTTTTTTGTGTTTTATGCCGTTATTTTTGCCATCGCTACTCCTGTAGCAGCTAAATTTGTGGCGCGATATGGGCCAAAACATGCTATTTTAGTCAGTGTTCCTGTCTATCTTCTTTTTTTTGGGTTATTATACGCGCTTTATTTTATTTCTGTTCCTTTGTATATTATTGCAGCAATGCTTGGCGTTTCACAGGCATTTTACTGGCTCGGTCTTCATCTGGTCTTTCATCATGCAAGTGATAGAAAACATCGCGGAGAAGAAGTGGGAATTCAGAAAAGTAGTTCTATTGTTGCGGGAATGTTTGGACCAATCATTGGCGGTGTGTCCATTGCCACTGTCGGATTTGACCTTGTTTTTATTATTGCGGGATTTTTTCTGTTGCTTTCTGCAGTTGTTCTGTTGCAAAGTGATGAAGAACATGTTTCGTATCGTTTTTCTGTTCGATCGGTGCTTAATAAAGAACATTGGCGTAATTCATTATTTTTTGTGTCGTCAGGAACGCAAGTCATTGCCAGTGGCGTGATTTGGCCTTTGTTTATTTTTTTCATTCTGGGAAGTTATGTCGCGTTAGGTCTTGTTGGTTCATTAATTTCAGGAATAAGCGCGTTGTTGTTGTGGCTTGCAGGAAAATATAGTGATCATCGGGGCAAGCGGAGGATCATCCGCTGGACGATCGGATTTGAATCTATTTCGTGGTTTCTTAAGGCGTTCACGACAACAGTTCCGCATGTGTTTGGGGTAACTATCTTCGGCGCAATAACTGATGGTATTATTGCTTCTCCGATTGGAGCTCTAGAATACAATAAAGCTCAAGGAGAAATTGCTTCCTATTTTGTCAGCCGGGAAATTTTTATTTGTCTTGGCAGGATCTTACTGCTGGTTTTTGTATTAATGATTGATAGCCTTTCTGGCGGATTGATTTTTCAAGGAATTGCCAGTTTAGGAGTATTATTATTCTAATGATGGATGCGGAAACTGATTTTTTGTGCAGTTTGCTTGAATTGCAGTACGGACAGAAAGTAGAAGAAAAACTGCAGCATCTTGCAGCCCATGTTCCCTGGGCGCAGGGATGGCCTGCCCGCAAGGAGTCATTTTGGAATGCAGAAGCGTTCATGTGGCAGCATAAAATCGAGAAAGAGAAACGGCAATTGATCCAAAACGAATTACTGTTTCTTCACAATGGAAAAAATCTGGACTTGGGTTGTGGAAGTTACAGTTATCTGCCTTCTGTCGGATTTGATCTTTCTGAGAAAATGCTGGAGTTTAACGATTCTTGTGCTCTCAAGATTCAAGGAAATGTAGAAGAGCCGCTTCCTTTTATCGATAATGAATTTGATTCCATCACGGCTGTTTTTATCCTGAATTATATCCAAAATTATTCAGCCTTGTTTCAGGAGATTAAGAGAATTACCAAAACGTATTTTGTGATGGTCTTATCTTCACAGAAAATTAATGAATGGCAGCGGCAAAAAGAAGTTTATGACTTTACAGCTGACAGGTGGTGTTCTCTTCTTCGTGAAGCTGGCTTTGGGGTTGAATTTTATGAAAAAGAAAGCCTTTGGTTTTTTGTCTGTCGGAAAGAGGAAAGATAAATTAAAAGAAAAACTTATTAAATACTAACCGCTTACGCAACTCAGGTGATGAGATGGATAGGTCGGAATTATTAATTAAGTATGGATTTATTAAAAAGGATAAGAAAGAAGATAATTATTTCTATAATGAGGAAACTGGTGAGTATGAACCGGTTGAAGGATACAAACTGAACAAGAAAGATGCTGATGAAGAGCATACCGAAGTCATTCCTGGGCAATATGATACCACCGGGTTTCCTGCTCCTAAGAAAACCTACCGGTTATCATGGGAAGTGTATGATTTAAGTTTGGAAGAACCATACTTCTGGGTGCTGGATTATTTAAAACAGAGTTTTCCTCTTGTCGAGAAATTGGAAGACTCGTTTGCGGCAGCAGAGAACTCTGCTTTTTTTGGGCTTACACAGCAGCGACTGGGAGCGCAGCAAGATAAAGTAACACAATTTCTTGTTGCCGTGGGAAAAATGATTAAAGAACTCTTCCAGATGGTTCGTGAATTGCGGATCATTGACGAACGGCTTGATTATTATGACGAAGCAGAAAAAGAACTGGATAAAGATATTGACAAGCGCGGTAAAAGCGCGGAAATAACATTAAAAGGAATGTTTGTTGATTTAGTGCAAGGAGGGGGAAAAAGCGCAGCTTCGGTGTATGGCATGGCGAGGGAGTTGGAATTTATCACCTTGCCAGATCTATTTTTCGATGCCCCGCCGTTTAAGAGTACAACTGAATTAGAGAACCACGTGCAAAGTTTAGAGAAAGATTTCAACCGCAATGTGCTGCGTGTTTTAGTCCGTCATCTGCGGCAGTTTTTGGAATGGAAGAAACGGACTGCGGAGGAACATCGAAGCAGGAAAAGGTTCATGCTAGCGTATTTAAAGCAGCATTATGAAATTATTCAGATGTACCTGGTGTGGATCAAACCCTACCTGCGCCATGTTTCCAAACTCACCATGAAAGAGAAGAGCATGACTTCTCCGGATATTATTTCTGCGTTTGAAGGGAGCATGTTAGACATTGAAATCTTGGCGAGCAAAAAGGATAGTGGAGCGAATGGTTGTCTCCTTGCGACGTTTAATTATCGTACCAGGCCGGAGTTAAAAGTGGTGCAAGAAGGATATCAGCGTGGTCCTGTTCATATTGGGAAGTTTGACATGACGTTGCGAGTGTACGGTTGGAAAGATAAAGAACTTGCTAATTATAAGAAAATGAAAGATAAAGAGACGATGGAGTTATTGAAAGATGTTTCCAGTTCTGTTCAGAGTGCGATGGAATCATTGGGAAAAGAGCTGGAGAAATATTTGAGGGAAGCCAAAGGTGCAGAGGAGAAAAAAGAAAAAAAGCCTGCTCCAGCATCAAAGAAAACGTTGATGGAACAATTTTTAGGAGATTTTTATACAGCGAAGAAAAAGACATCGGGGGGTCTTTCATCGAAGGAGCTTATGCAGCAGAAGGAAAAAACAGATAAAGCAATGGGGAATGTGGTTGGCCATGCCAAAGCGAATGCCTGGATTGCGTTTCACACCTTTAAGAAAGCACATCAGATGATTGCGTGGTAGTTTTTGTGATCGCTCGTGGATTTTGCTGGAGATAATTTTTCATTGTTGATTCCTAATTTAAAGTATAAACTTTTTTAAACTATAATAACAATAATTGATGGATGGGAAAAGAAGAAGATCTTCATCCTGAAGAGAGGATTAAGAAACTGAAAGAATCACAGGAAAAAAGCAAGAAAGAGATAGAAGAAGCGCAGAAAAAAATCAAAGAGAGCGAAGACGAGATAACCGAGCGCAGGAAGTGGCTGGAGAAAGTTCCCATTCCCGAACTTGCGCAGGAAGAGTTGGAAGGATTAAGCGAAGAAGCAAAAGTAATCCTCAAACAGCAGAAAGGACTGCGGGAGAGAAAAGGAGTTGAAGAACCAGCGGCGAAAGGAGCAGCTAAACGAGAAGAGCGGAGTTTGGAAGAAACAGTGGAAGAATTTCCAGATCAATCACCGCGAATAAAAGATGTTCATTATCAACTTCCTTCTGAAAATGCTTTTCAAATGAGTTATAATCCTTTCACAGAAAAACCGTTAGGCGAACTATATCAAGATGCTTTTTCCCTGCAGCATTCCATTGAAGAGAAAGGGTACATGAATTTACAGGATCAGCAGCGAGCCATGGCTATGTATAATTCCATTGACGAACGCTTGCGCGCGCATGAAGAGGGAACGTATTCAATGAATGAGGAAGTTGCGCAGCGGGCGCTCCTGGCAAAACAGACGACTGGAAGATTGTTGGACAATGCGTATCAGTCCAACAAGAGTACATCAGTCCAGAAGGATTGGTATAAAGGGATGTGATCTTGTTTAGTCTATGTATTTTAATCTCCCAACAAAAGTAATCTTCGCAACAACATTTAAATATCCTAAAACTATTCTTTTTTTATGGTAGAGTTCGGCAAAGGCGGGTATTTTCATCCCATGGATCGGGGCTATACGCAATCTGATCATCACGATGATCATCATCATGGCTTCCCGCGTTCTGATCCCAGTAATACCGGCGATGTCGGTGTCAGTATTGGCGATCTGGGAATGAGTCTTGGTTTAGGGCCGGTTCCCAATGTCCAGGCAATTCAAGCGAAATTACGGCCTGGTACAAAAAAATTAGAATTTGTTTTTACCGGAATGGGAAAAGGTTCCGGGCAAGGGCAAACGCCGGAGATGTATGGCAAGAAACAGCGGGAAGCTCTCGTGGAGTTGGGAAAAGCCAACAAAGTTGATTTTACAACGCACTCCACGGTAGGCGTCTATGGCCTGGCGGGAATGGACCAGCAAGGGAATTTTAGCAAGGCCAGCAAGAACTATTCTATGCAGGAAGTGAAGAGAGCGATTGAATTTGCCGCAGATGTAGGGAGAGGTGGTCCTGTCGTTGTCCATTCCGGTGAGTTTGCCAGACCTATTGTTGATGCGGAATGGAACGTGCAAAAAGGGGATCCGTTCAGAAACAAGTTTCGCATGTATGAAGATGAAGAAGGCCGTACGTCTTTTCGTGTGGTGGATACGCGAACTGGCGGCGTCATTCAGGAAGCGCGCAAAAACAGGAAAGTTTCTCGGCCAGTATGGTTGCAGGCAGAGGAAAATGATCCGGCTAAAGGAGTAAAAAAAGGCGATTATATTGATTATTGGGGGAAAAAAGTTGACCCAGCATTGCGTGTTCCAAAATATAATGAAGAGAAAGGATCATTTCATACAACACAGCTTGGGTGGGAGGATTTAGAGAGGGAATCGAGAGAAATGACCCAGCGCGCCCGCGAGGAATTTCGCCGCTGGGATTCATTGTCTGAGAAAGAAAAACAACAGTCAATCTGGCAGGAGCGTATTGCGCAAGTAAAAGAGCGGGGCTTACGTGAAGAGGATATTAAAGTTCGTCCTGAAGAAGCGTATATCATTGCGACATTGGAAACAAATGCTGCTAATGCCCGCGGCTGGGCGCTGCAGTACGGTGGGGATTTTAAACAGATGGTGAATAGGGTAGAAAAACTTGAAAAAGCACTGGAATTCTATGAGAAAATTGAAGAAGCAGCAACTCCTGAAGAAAAATGGAAATTGCAAAAACAAGTTAATGAGAGTGGATTAGGTGAATTTGTCCCTCCGGAAACAAAATATCCCAGTGCAATCATCAAAGAACATTTGCGTGAAGCGAAGCATCGATTACAACATTCTCAGGAATCTTCTTCATCATCAATGGCACAGGCGGAAGAAGCCATGGAAACAATCCGCCACGTGCGCAGTGCGGAACCGTATGCGTTAGAGGAAGCGTATGATGCTTATGCACGGGGAGCATTAAATGCTCTGCGTCATACAGATAAACTACAACAGCAGGGAGAACTCAAAAAACCGCTTGCTATTGCCATTGAAAATTTATTTCCTGAACATTACGGTTCACATCCTGATGAATTAATTCAATTAGTGAAAGGCAGCAGGGAACGCATGAAAGAGTTACTTGTTGAGCAAGGTATGGCAAAGAAAGAAGCAGAAGAACGGGCCAAGAAACATATCACTGCAACGTTTGACACGGGGCATTTGAACATGTGGCGGAAGTATTGGCATGGCGATCCTAAAAAGCCGCTGGAAGAAAATGATAAAGAGTTTGACAAATGGGCTGTTCAGAAAGTGAAGGAAATGAGCCGTGCAGGAGTTATAGGGCACGTGCATCTTGATGACAATTACGGATATCACGATGATCATTTAGCGCCAGGTGAAGGGAATACACCCATTAAAGAAATGATTAAAGTTCTCAAAGAAGAAGGATATAAAGGAGAATTGATTGTCGAGCCAGGCGCTGATTATACGACTGACGTAACAGGATTTCATTCGGTGATGAAAACGTGGCGTCATTTCGGCAGCCCCATGTACGGCATGGGACCGAGTCTTGCTCCTCGAAAGAGGACGTGGGGAGATGTTGGCTATGGTTTCTTTGGCCAGAACGAGCCGCCGTATTTTGTCTTTGGCGCCTATTCGCCGTCGGAAGACTGGACGTTATGGAGCGGTGTGCCGTTGGAATAATGGTTTGAGATTTAGATAATCGATGTTAAACGAGATTGCGTTTGAGTTTTCTAAAAAAAGGAAGAGGGTGACATTCTAAAAACATTTATATACTTTTTATTCCCTTTTGTAAGATTACTATGGCTGATGACAATTTAAACAGTATAAGTGGATGGCTAGCATTTTTTATTATTACTTTAGTAAGCCTTAGCCCATTATTCAATCTTTACATATTATTTTCTCAGATAAAAACACTCATGTTTACAGACATAATCGAAATTTTAGCTATAATCAGCATATTTATTTTAACCGGTATTTTTTTATGGACAAAAAAACCTTATGCTGTTAAATTTGCGAAAGTTTTTTTGATAACTCAATTTATTGTAAATATTGTTTCGTCTTTTGTTTTATCAGATTTTTCTTATATTGTTCAGAAAACTATTTATTTTATCATATGGATATCTTATTTATATAAATCTGAAAGAGTAAAACAAGTTTACGGCAATCTTAAGGAAAAATCTAAAGGCACTCAAATTTGGCCGATTGTAGCAATTATATACGCATTCCTTGCTCCTATTTTCGGAGCTGTGTTTGCAGTAATTGCATTGATAAATATTTCAAGAAATAGAAAATTAAATGGGCTAGCATTTTCAATAATCGCCCTAATAATCTCAATTTTATATGTTGCCGTTTTATTTGGATATGGTGCATTAATGGTGGCAAATTTCGATTATGTCCCAGAAGATATTGAATCTTCATGTAGTAATTATTGCTATAATGTGCAGGCTGCAACCCTATACTTTGTGGAGTATAATACAAAAGAAAGTGGATACATCTGTTATTGCACTGATGATTCTTCTAAGATTATAGACCAAAAACTTTATCCATACAAACCTGAGTAATTCTAATTAAAGTATTTTCTGGTCCATCACAATGAATGACAATTATCCAGGAAAAAATACTGAACAAGCACTTTACATTTCGGTATGAAGCCGAATAAATAAAAAAACCGAGCCAAACGGCTCGGAAGAGGCAGGGTGTTTTCAGAAAGTTTTCAAAGAAAGAAGCGTCATGGGCGAGGTGCTTCTAGGTAATTTTGATATGTACTGTTTTTTATACAACAAATAGACAATTTCGTCCGGCGTAAGCTCTGAAACAAAAGTATAGATGTCTTGCGGCAAGGGTCGCTGCATGGGTATCACCTCTCTTACATGAGCTTAAATCATTCGTTTATAAATCGCTTATGCAGGGGAACTCCAGAAAGGAATTGTAGAAGAAACTACCATAACCTTTTTAAATAGATGAACTGATTTGTTACTCTCAAGTACAAAAAAAATTAGCGAGGGGTTTTTCATGTATCGTTTGTTTTTTACACCGGGTTGGTTTAATGGATGGGACATCGTATTTGATGCTGTTGGCTTACTGATTACTCTACTTATTGCTGCATACAGCTGGCGCATGTATCGGGTTAATGGGGATAATAAATTTGCCTATTTTTCATTCGCCTTTCTTTTGGTAGGATTAAGTTTTCTCGCGAAAATTGTGACCAGCGGGATCTTATATTACACTCCGGTGCGGGATGTCGCAGCTGACGTGCTCCGCCCTGTTGCTGGACAAAGATTGGAATTATCGCAGCTTTTTTATCGAGCGGGATTCTTCCTGCAGATGGTGACCATGCTGGGCGGCTGGCTGTTGATATTTTTCATTTCCCAGAAATCACGAGCTCGCCTGCGCAAGTTTCATGAAGTAACGCAGATTGCCTTGTTTTTGTACCTGGTCCTGCTTATCTCTGTGGTCAGTAATTTCAAATATTTTGTCTTTTATCTCACAAGCGGGGTATTGTTAGGGCTCATCGTCTTGAATTATTATAAGAACTATCTGAATACAAACAGAAATGCCAATGCCTATAAAGTCATGTTGTCTTTCTTGTTTATCCTGATTGGCAACTTCTTTTTTATCTTTGTTTTTCTGGCACAAAGTTTTTACGTTATCGGTGAACTATTCCTGCTGCTTGGTTTTCTCCTCCTGCTTTCAACATATCGTAAGGTGGTTCGAGCATAATGGCATCACGCAGATCCCGGTTAGAACTTGTTTTTGACATTTTACTTGCTATCCAAAATAAAGGGGGAACAATCAAGCCTACCCACTTGATGTACAAGTCAAATCTTTCCCATAAGCTCCTGAATAATTATCTGGAAGAATTGCTGGGAAAAGGCATGGTTGTCGTTCAGGAAGAACCAGCCAAGAAAAAGAAGAAAGGATTGAAGAAAGTAGTTATTACGGAAAAAGGTCTTAATTTTCTTGCGGAGTTCAGGAGAATGCGCGAGTTTACGGATGCGTTTGGGTTGTGATTTTTACATGTTTGATGTTTTGGTCAATGCTCTCTTTTTTATCAGAGTATTTTCTTACATATTTTTAATAAAATACTAAATTTTAATAAAATACGAAAACTAAAACATCCTCATGAGCAAGATCATTGTCGGCGTGGATGAAGCCGGAAGGGGGCCGGTGTTAGGTTCTTTAGTCATGGCAGCGTTAGCTTTTAAAGAAGAAGACATACCAAAATTGGCATGGCTGGGAGTAAAAGATTCAAAACTGCTCAGTTCGCAAGCGCGGGAAGAACTCTTTGACCGCATCCGTGAACTTGTCCATGATTTCCGCATCGAAGTCATTGAACCAGATGCGATCGATTTATCCTTGCAGGAAGAAGGGACAAATTTAAACTGGCTGGAAGCAGATACCTCTGCGCGGTTAGTGTCCGAGTTAGATCCTGATACTATTATTCTTGATTGCCCCAGCCCTAACCTTGCTGCGTATCGTGATTATGTTTCCCAGCGTTTACATTCTGCTGTGCAACAGAAGGCAACTCTCATTGTGGAACATAAAGCTGATGTGAATCATCTTGTTGTCGCTGCTGCATCGATCATCGCCAAAGTCATCCGCGATCGTTCTGTAGAAAAAATAAAAGCTAAAATAGGCATAGATTTTGGCTCCGGATACATGAGCGATCCTAAAACAAAGGAATTTCTGGAACACCACCATAAAGATTATTCCCATCTCTTTCGCAAAGAATGGCAGTCGTTTAAGGATGTTGAAAAAAAGAAAAGGCAAAGGAAGTTAGCTGATTTTTAGGAATTTTTTTTTACTTCCTCTTAGGCAACATCCCCCACTATATTTAAAAATAGTATTGTCTATTCTAACAGATGTTCGATTATATCCTTGGGTTTCTTGTTTTTTTATCGCTCTATAAGCATGTTAATTTATTTCTCATAAAGCGGCGCTTACGCCGTCGCGAGGAAGTAAAAATAATGGAAGGCGCGGAGCCCTTTTTCCTGGAAGCGAAAACAAAAAGGAAAAAGAACGTCGGCGCTTTATTGATCCATGGCTTTACGGCAAGCCCTCACGAACTGAAAGAATTAGGCCACTATTTGCAGAAGCAAGGAATTACAGTCTATGCTCCTCTGTTATCGGGCCATGGAACCATTCCTGAACAAATGTTATCGATCAAATATGAAACTTGGATCCATGATGTTGAAAAAGCTCTTACCGTCCTGGAGGGAAGCTGTGATGAAATTTATCTTGTCGGCAGTTCCTTTGGCGGAAATTTAGCGTTCCTTGTTGGAGAGAAGCAGAAAAAAGTGAAAGGAATAATTGCCTTGGCAACGCCGTTCATTTTTCGGCGGGAGAAAGTAGGTAAATTAGTCCTCTCTGGGCTTCGCCATATAAAATTATTTCAGAAGAAACGGTATCCAAAAAGAGTGCAGAACATATATGCAAAAGGACAACGCGTGGCGTATACTCAGGTGCCTTTATCTTCTCTTGTCCAGCTGCTGAAAGTGGTTAAAAATTCACGTGAAGTCTTACCAGAGATTACAAAACCAGTTTTATTAATCCAATCAACCGATGATAATGTAGTATCCGAAGAAAGTGTTAATCAGGTTATTACACGAATTAGATCGCAGAAAAAGAAAGTGGTGTGGATCCCGCATTCCATCCATGTTTTTATCCTTGATGAGAAACGGCATATGGCATTTCACGAGATTAATTCATTCATCAAAAGGGTGCAGTCAAGTTAATTATGTTAGCCGCCGCCTTGGCCAAGAGATGAGGAGCTAACTGCCATTGCTTGCATAAAGTTATTGTCCGATTTTCTCAAAAGAAATGTCCGTATCCCAGCAAAAACATTACCCAAAATCGGAGCGACGAACGGCCAAGGCGGCTAACACGGAGCTAGTGACTGCACCCATCAAAGGAAAAGTTTAAATTCCTCAACTCTAGTATTTCATTATGGTCGTATTTGAGAATGTTCAAAAAGAGGATATCAAAAAACTGAGTTCTAAAGGATTTTGTAGTTTGGAACCAAAAACAGTGTATGAAGAATTCCGCTGCAGCCACGAGGGTGTAACACTTATTCTTTACACCTCAGGAAAATTAGTATTGCAAGGCCAACAAGAGCAAGTAGAAAAAGTGGCAGAAAAGCTTCGAAAATTAAACATCGGATCAGAGATTAAACCCATTACTTTCAGGAAGGAAACAGGCTGGATCATCGGCAGTGATGAAGCATTAAAAGGGGATACCTTTGGCGGCCTGGTTGTTGCGGCCGTGAAGGCAGATGATGCCATCCGGGAGAAATTACGAGAATTAGGCGTGGCTGACAGCAAGAATCTGAGTGATGTGATCATTCTTCCTCTGGCGGAGAAAATCAAACAAATTGCTCCCTGCGAAGTGAAGAGTCTTCTGCCGGAAGAGTATAACAGAGAATGTACTAAGGAAGGAGACATCACCAAGCTGTTAAATATTCTGCATACAGAATGCGCCCGTTTCTTATTTCCAGGCAAACACATGGTAGATAAATATCCCGGATGCGCAGTCGGAGATGTCGCGGAAGAAAAAGCCGAATCAAAATATGTTGAAGTTGCGGCGGCCTCAGTATTGGCCAGAGCCGCAGCATTGAAACAGCTTGATTATCTCAGCCTGCAAGCGGGGTTTACCCTTCCCAAAGGCAGCACGCATGTGAAATTGGCGTTGCATGAACTGCAGGAAAGAAAATTAGAATTCAGAAAATTTGTGAAAGTTCATTTTGCGAACGTAAAAGAATTTTTGTGAATCATTTTGTGATTAAGATAATATTTCACAATTCTTAAAAATAAAAGCAGTTTTGAGAAAAGGATGGTATCTCAGAAGGAGAAGCAACAAACAACACAATTTATTTGTGACCGATTAGAAGATTCTGGGTTATATGTTGTTCAACGCAGAGAATTAGGACATCTTCTGGTTAAAGAAAAGAATGATGTTGAGAAGCCGAAAACAATAGATGTCATTATTCCAAATTTTCTTGGACCGGTGAAAAATTATACAAAAGCTTTCCGCCAAAATGCAATTAATATAATTTATACAGCTCCAGTACTGCATAAAGATGGAGAAACTGCTTTTGTAAGGATGGTAGATACAAACATGTCCTGGAGAACGGACAAAAGCTTAAAACGATATTCTCCAGAAGAGATAAATCGAATGCTTCATTTGCGGAAAATTGAGAAAGAGGTTCTGGTATCTTTTGACAATCCTCTTACCTATTACCAACCTGAAACCGATCGCCTGCCCCAGTCTCTGAGGCAATTTAAGTTAACACCGGTTCTTTTAGATTATAGCCATATTGGTCCAGAACATCATGGATACGATTTCGTTGAGGATAGGGAATCAATAGATTACAAGTTGCCTCAAGGATCTGAATGCATCACTTCTGCGGTTAGATTCAATTATTATAAATACGATCCCTTGAGAGCAAGAATTATCGCTGCGGATTATGACGGCGGGGTTCCCGTGAAAGTGGCGCCGAAAGGGCCAAAATGGACGTTGAGATAAGGAGTTCTTCTTGAGACCAATTAATAGGTTCTCACCAATTATTCCATTCCAAATTATCAAACCTATACTTTTATAAAATCCTCTCTTCTTTTCATTTTATGGCGCAAGCAATGCCGCAACTTACAGAAGAGCAGCGGAAACAATTGGAAGAAAAACTGAGAAATATGTCTCCTGAAGAGTTGCGCGAATTCCAAAAACAGCAGTGCATTTTCTGTCAAATCATTTCAGGCAAAGTTCCCAGTAAAAAGATCTATGAAGATAACACCTGCCTCGCCGTTCTTGATATTAATCCCGCAACGAAAGGCCATCTCTTGCTTCTGCCAAAAGAGCATTACACGATCATGCCCCAGCTTCCCGATAAAGAGATAGGCCATCTATTTTCAGTTGCAAAAACTCTTTCCCAACTCCTTCTGAAAGCATTAAAAGTGAGCGGGACGACGGTCTTCATTGCGAACGGCTTAGCTGCCGGGCAGCGCGCGCAGCATTTCATGATCCATCTTATACCAAGAAAAGAAGGCGACGGCATTTTAGATTTCCAGGAAAAGCTGGTTGACGCCAAGATGCGACAGAAGGTGCGGGCTGCTATCGAAAATAAACTTAATGAAATCTTAGGCGTAAAAAAAGAAGTGGTGAACGTTCCTGAGAAGGAACCAAAACGGAACATTCCGGAAGATAAAGATACTGAGAATAATCAGCAAGAGAAGAATCAAGAGCAAAAGAACGATCAAGAACAGAAAAAAGAAAAAAAAGGGAAGCCGAAAAAAGAAGCATCACCAGAACCACCGGAAGAACCAGCAGAGGAAGATGTAAGCCTGGATGATATCGCTTCTTTGTTTAAATAAAAATGAAATGCGAATACTGTGAACTGTTGGAACGGAAGGAAGACCTTCTTTTCGAGGACGATACACTGGTAGTTGCTCTCAAAGACAGTATCATAACACCAGGGCAAATTACCATCTTTCCCAAACAACATTATACCATTATGGAGTTGGTGCCAACGGATGTTCTGGAAAAATGCGGCCGGATCGCGAAGAGCGTCAGCATTGCTGTTTTTGATGCCTTGGAAAGTCAAGGGACAAATGTTCTCATTCGGAACGGTCTCGGAGCCGGGCAAAACACGCCCCACTTCAGCATTGAAATCATTCCCCGGCGGGAGAATGACGGGCTTCATCTTGAATGGAAGACAAAACAGCTGATGGAAGATGAGATGGATATTATGTTTGCGCAGCTCACAGAAGAGTTATCTAAACCGAAAGAAGAATTGAAGCCAAAAGAGAAACCTGAAAAAGCTGTTCTCAAAGAGTCAAAAAAAGGAACATCAGAAGAAGAGAATTATTTGCTGAAATCATTGCGGCGTATTCCCTGAGGTCTGTTCTCCATCATAATTTTCCCACCATAACTTTTATAAAACCACTTCTCTCTAGGGGTAACTATGGACTTAACTTGTTATCCCTATGATTTTGAGTATAAGATAAAGCAGGGAAAAGTCTGCATGTATCTTTATAGTATTCTCGAGGATGGAACAAAAGTGTGCCTCATCCATGAACACCAGCCCTATTTCTTTGCGTCTGTAAGAAAAGACCAGACGGATCTGCTCACAAAAATAAACTTGCTCAGGATCCCAACGAGGGATGAGCCCGCAACAGTACTGGCAACTGAATTCGTGGAGAAAGAATTTCTGGGAAAGAAAAAGACGTTTCTGAAAATTATCGTAAATTATCCGAAGGCCGTTCCCTTTCTGGCCAAGGAGTTAGAATCTTTGGGTCTTGACTGTTATGAAAAAGATATCTTGTTTGTTCATCGTTACCTGCGTGACGCTAATATCACACCCATGGCCCTTGTCCAGACAAGCGGGGAATTCGTTCCCGACAAAACAATGCGTGTTCCTGTGTTTAAAGTGGAAAAGATCGTCCAGGCAACACAGCAGACATCCCAAAAATGGAAGATTCTGGCTGTCGACATTGAAACGTATGCGGAACGGAAAGAAATAGACCCGGAAAAAAATCCTATCTTAATGATTGCTGTATATGGACTGCAGCATGACGGTTCTGAATTTAAGAAAGTTCTGACCTGGAAAAAGTTTCCTCACGATTTTGATTATGTAGAATCTGTTGCCGATGAACGAGAGATGCTGCAGCGCTTCCGCGACATTGTTGTAGAGTTCCAGCCGGAAATAATCACGGGATATTTTTCGGACGGATTTGATTTTCCGTATATTAAAACTCGGGCCGAACGATATAGATTAAAATTGGATCTCGGACTGGATCATTCCGAGCTGCAAATCCGAGCTGGGACAGGATTTCGCAGCAGTGAAGCGAAAATCAACGGCCTGCTTCATCTTGATATGTTAAAATTTATTAAACATATCTTTGGCATGAATTTAAAGACGGACAGCTACTCGCTGAACGCTGTTTCGGCGGAACTTCTGGGCCATAGGAAACATGATGTTAACTTAGACAACTTGGCGCGTATTTGGGATAACCAGCCGGAGAAGCTGCCTGAATTTTGCGCTTATAATTTACATGATGCGCATTTGACATTTAAACTGTGTGCGAAGCTTCTTCCTGATATCATTGAATTTACCAAGATTGTCGGCGTGCCTTCCTATGATCTCATCCGCATGCGGTTTAGCAGGCTGGTTGAAAATTATATCTTGAAACGGGCGATGGAATTCAATGTTCTTGCCCCAAATAAACCTGTTGGCAGCGAGATGGAACAACGCATGGAAGAACATATTCAGGGAGCTTTTGTGTACGAACCAACACCGGGATTGTATAAAGATGTGGTCGTGTTTGATTTCCGTTCACTGTATCCGACGATTATCTCGGCGCATAACATCGGTCCGGAGGCGCTTTGCTGCAGCTGCTGCCAGGAAAAAGCGCACGTGCCGGAACGGGAAGATTCTTGGTTTTGCGCTGAGAAAAAATTTATTCCGTCCGTCCTCGAACAATTAATTTTACGGCGTGTTGATCTGAAACGCTTAATTAAAGAACAAAGAAATAAAAAAGACAAAAAAGACCAAGAAGAAGCAACGATGCTGGAAGCCCGCTCCTATGCGTTAAAGATTCTGGCCAATTCTTTTTATGGGTATTTGGGTTTTTTTGGTGCGCGATGGTATTGTCTGGAATGTGCTGCCTCTACTACTGCCTATGCTCGCAGCTATATCAAAAAGACGATCACCGCCGCTGAAGAAACAGGATTTAGAGTAGTATATTCTGATACTGATTCGTGTTTCATGCTGCTGGGAGACAAACAGTTAGATGAGGCGATGGCATTCATGAATGAAATTAATTCTTCTTTACCTGGTCATATGGAGCTGGAATTTGAAGGTTATTTTCCTAGAGGTATTTTCGTGGCGATTAAAGGAAGTGAAAAAGGAGCTAAAAAAAAATATGCTCTTATACGTAAGGATGGCAGCATGAAGATTACCGGTTTTGAAACGGTCCGGCGCAATTCGTCGCTCCTGGCCAAAGAAGCGCAGGAGAACGTCCTGCGTTTGGTATTGCAAGATAATAAAGAAGCGGCTCTGGTCTACATCCGCCAGGCAATAACGAGTCTTAAGGAAGGGAAAGTACCTTTGCCGCAATTAATTATTAAAACACAGATTACTCGGGAATTGCATCGCTATACCTCAATCGGGCCGCATGTTCTGGTTGCTCAGAAATTAGCAGAACGGGGAGAAACAGTCAATCCCGGCACTACTGTGGAATATATCATTGCCAAAGGCAGCGGGTTGGTGAGAGAACGGGCGAAATTGGCGGCCGAGCTTCGTGAAGGGGACTATGATGCTGAATACTATCTTCACCACCAGTTGCTGCCTGCCGTGTCCAGCATCTTTGCCGTTCTTGGATATTCTGAAGAAGGAATATTAAGGAAAGGAAAACAAGTTGGGCTGGGAGAGTTTATGTAGTTCTTCGTTATGTAATCTTATCCAATTGTTATTTTGTCGGTTGCTTCTTCAAAAATCTCCACATTGGTCACACTTCTCGAAAGAACAGCACTTGCAGGTCCTACCACCATTCCAGTAAGAGAATTTGGTGTATTGAGCGTAAAGTCAGATGCCGCTACAATTTGATTGTCATACAACATCATCTGTTTTCCCCTTTCTTTGAATGAATAAATGATATCGTGAGCAACTCCGTCAAATAGGTTGATGTTTTCTGCAACCATCTGTGGCGTGCCTCCTACCAGTCTTTTTTGGTAGGGATAATATATCAAAGCTAATCCGGTAATACGCTGCGAGGCAAATAAGACCACAATATGATCCATTGATTCTTTGAAATAGAGTGGTTGCACCTGACCATAAAATGTTCCTTCCGCTGTAGAAGGGAAATCACGAATGATGGTTGTAACTGTATCTTCCACTTCGGCTTTATTCTGTTCGAATTCTCCTGTGCCGATATTTGTCTTGTTTATAACAGCATCTATAGAAATGTAAAAGACAGCACCAATAATAACGATGATTAAAATGCTTCTCGCGAGCAAAAGGAAAGAGACATTTTTCCTCTTTTTTACGGACATGGTATTAATAAAAGAATAGCACATATATAAATTTGTTGCGAAAAAGCTTAATTTAATAGGTAAATTCTAGTTCCTGACTGAAAAATTGAAACTAACTATTTCCATCTCCAATTCCATCTACAATTTATAAGATACTTTTATATAATTGTAAATTCTATCCTTTCATCATGAATGTTGGCGGACAGGCAGTTATTGAAGGCGTGATGATGCGTAATAAAGATAAATATGCCGTAGCGGTGCGCCTGAAGAATGGCAAGATTAAAGTTTTGAAG
>Ga0209542_10009782_pt1 | contig 17485 bp, 15 predicted proteins | sample RifCSPhighO2_01_FD_184028 | JGI IMG/M metagenome (GOLD analysis project Ga0209542, IMG submission 184028) | Soil microbial communities from Rifle, Colorado - Rifle CSP2_plank highO2_0.1 (SPAdes) (version 2) | ecosystem: Environmental > Terrestrial > Deep subsurface > Rock core/Sediment ...
GAGCTTCAAAATGTGTATGACATCGGCCAGGACATCACAGCCGAATTCTCATGAGTAGCGGAGCATAGGGAAACCCCGCACGACCCCAAAAGGGGGAGTGCGGGGAGGACGTCATTGTTGGCGGGTCGCTTGACGGTTTTATGGGAAAACGGCTCAACCCTTCGACTTCGCTCAGGGCAGGCCGTTGAGCCGTTTTAGTGTTATAAAATTGTGGATAAAAAGAGGAGTAAAAACCAAATTTTCAGGTTTTTCTGTGTTTTTTCCCTTGTTGACACAAAACAACATATAGTTGTACCTTTAGGTTAAGGACCACAACATATAGTGGTTTCGCGGGCTACAAGCCCAAGCCCTTTGAGACAAAAACCAAAATAGGCCAAATTCAGCGCTTTCCGGCAGCCTCCCCCTAATTAGGTTACCAAGCGTCTTATTTACAAACGCTTATTTTTCATCCGCGCCAAAAAAGCCATGAAATGCCCAGCTTGCGCTAACGAAGACACAAAAGTCATTGATTCCCGGGTCGCTTCCGACGGCCTTTCTATCAGAAGGCGGCGAGAATGCGAATCCTGCGCTTTTCGTTTTTCTACCTACGAACAGGTAGAGATCCTGGACCTGCATGTTATCAAGCGGGACGGCTCCCTCCAGCCTTATCAGCGCGAAAAAGTCGAGAGTGGCCTCCACAAGGCCTTGGAGAAACGGCCGATTTCTTCGGACGACTTCCGCCAGCTCATTTCCGAGATCGAGCAGGAAATCCAGAAGAAAACAAAAGAAAGCAAGATCGAATCCAAGGAAATCGGCGCCGTTGTCGTGAAGAAGCTCAAGAAGTACGACCCCGTGGCGTACATTCGGTTCGCTTCGGTGTATCGGAAATTTGAAGATATAGACGAATTTAAAAAGGAACTGCAGAAACTTTGAGTTCTCCGCCCCGGCGGATCCGCCTTTGGCGGAAAAAAAGAATTGCAAAAATTATAAAAATTAATATCAACGCCATGACCACCGCCACCCAAAAACGCGCGCAGCTCTCTGAGATAGAAGCCCACAAGTTCCTCACCCCGGAGGAAGCTGACCGCGTGAACCGTTCCTTTTCCGACAACGCCCTGCGGATGATGCGCAAGCGCTATCTCACCAAACGGGAGGACGGCACGCAGGAAACTCCTTCGGAGATGCTGCACCGCATCGCGCACGCCGTGGCTTGGGCAGAGGTTGGTTATGGCAAAAGCCGCGAGGAAGTTGAACATTGGGAGCGCGAATTCTTTGACATCATGGCGAACAAGGAATTCACTCCCGCCGGACGCACTATAACTAATGCCGGCGCCCCCTCACCGGTCGTGGCCAACTGCATCGTCCTACCGGTTCCGGACAGCATGGAAGGGATTTTCAAGACGCTCAAGGACGCCGCACTCCTGCAGAAAGCCGGGTCGGGACTGGGTTTCTCTTTCGGTCGCCTGCGCCCAGCCGGCACTTATGTAAAAGCCTCGGCTGGCATGGCCTCGGGGCCGGTTTCATTCCTGCAGGTTTACAATCAGGCCTTTGGCGTTATCAAACAGCAGGGACGGCATGGGGCGAATATGGCCATCCTGCCGGTGGACCATCCCGACATCCTGGATTTTGTGCATTGCAAGCGCCAGGAAGGGGAGATCCGCAATTTCAATATTTCCGTGGGCATGACCGACGAATTTATGCGCGCGGTCACCGAAGCTCCCAACGAGCCGTGGCTTTGCCATTTCGATGGGGTCAAAATGAAGCCGCGGCGCATCGTTCGCGACCGCTTTGGCGTAGTGGTCAGCACAACGGAGCTGGATATCACTGCCGCCGAGATGTATCGCGAGATCGTGCAGAACGCTTGGAACAACGGCGAACCAGGAGTTATTTTTCTCGATGTTTTTAACCGCGGCAACACTATGCCGAAAACCCCGATCGAAGCGACCAATCCCTGCGGCGAGCAGGGACTGCCGCCCTATGACGTTTGCAACCTCGGCTCTATAAATCTGTCGGCATTTGCCAAGTCCGGCCGGCTCGATGAAAAACGCCTCGCGCATGTGAGCATGGTCTCCACGCGTTTCCTCGATAACGTCATCGACCTCTTTGATTATCCGGTGCAGGAAGTTCAGGAGATGTCCAAAAATACGCGGCGCATCGGCCTCGGCGTGATGGGCTATGCAGACCTTCTGTATCAGCTCAAGATCCGTTATGACTCGGACGAGGGGATGCGCATGGCTGAGCTGACGATGAAGACTATTCAGGATGAGTCGCATCGGACCTCGATGGCTCTGGCCGACGACAAAGGCGTTTTTCCGCACTGGAAAGAGTCGACTTGGTACGAGCAGGGTATCAAACGCAGGAACACCATGGTCACGACTGTCGCGCCAACCGGTTCGATCTCTATGTTTTTTGATACATCCTCTGGTATTGAGCCGAACTTCGCGCTCTCCTTCACGAAGCAGGACAAGGACGGGCACACTTACCGCTACGTCAATCAGCACCTCGAACATGCGCTTCGGGAGCGGGGCATATACACGGATGAGCTAATGGACAAGATCATTCTCGAGGGGTCTCTCGAAAATGTCGCGGGAGTACCGCAGGATATAAAAGACGTTTTTCGCGTGTCGATGGATATCGCGGCTCGGGACCATATCCGCGCGCAGGCCGCTTTCCAGAGGCATGTCGAGAATTCCATTTCCAAGACCATCAATTTTCCCAACGAAGCCAGTATTGAGGACATTGAGGATGGCTACATCATGGCCTGGAAACTCGGCTGCAAAGGATGCACGCTCTACCGCGACGGCTCGCGAGAAGTGCAGGTCCTGAACCTCAACAAAAATCTCGACAAGGCAAAGAGCCTGGCGCCAGGCATGGAAAATGTTTCGCTCTCCGGCACTATGAGCCAGAATAAGGTGGCGGACCCGTCTCGCCCGAGGCTCGCCGAGGTAGACCCGTCTCGACTCGGCGATCGAGCCGTGGCGGACGGCGCGGCGAAAGTTCTGAGCGGCACCGTGGTGAACGGCAGCAGCAACCAGGAGGAAACGCACGCGGGCGGTACGGTAGTGCGCGAGCGGCCGGACGTAATGAACGGGCTCACCTATCGTATCCGCACTTCCTACGGCAACATGTTCGTGACCATCAATGAAGACGAGAACGGGCCGTTTGAAGTTTTCTCGCAGTTAGGCAAAGCCGGCGGATTTTTCCAAGCGCAGACCGAGGCGATCTGCCGCCTTATCTCACTGGGCCTTCGGTCGGGAATCGGTATAAACGTGGTCATCGATCAGCTTAAGGGCATCCGTGGGCCGGATATCATGTTCAGCAACGGCGGCACTATCCATTCCCTGCCCGACGCCATCGCCAGGGTTCTCGAAAATCACATCAAGCGCGGCCAGAGCGAGCTCAATCTCAATTTCGGCGCGAAAGAAACCAAAAAACTTGAAAGCGCGTCGGAAATGGTGGTGAGCGCGGCGCCAGTAACTGGAAGCGAGACGACCAACGGGCATTCAGCGCAAAAACAGTCCATCGCCAATTTCGGCCACGCCCCGGCGTGCCCCGATTGCGGCGGTAGCAGCATGATCCTCAAAGAAGGATGTATGACCTGCCAGCTGTGTGGATTTAGCAAGTGTGGGTAGTCATGAATGAAAGCCAGAACGAGACGGATCGGCAATTTTGGCAACTTAGTTAAAAACTACGTCAAGGCCAGAACCGAATATCCCCTAGAAGTTTTTGATTATCTCAGGAAGCTCAAAAAAGGCAAAAAACTTTTGGCGTTAGATTTGGGATGTGGTACCGGAATATCCACTCGTCAGCTCGCAAGATTATTTGAGACAGTTGGTTGCGACAAAGATCCCATAATGCTCAGGTATGCCAGAAAGTCTAGAAATCCAGGAGTGAAAAATTATGTGCGCGCTTCGGCTGATCGCCTGCCCTTTACCAACGAAACTTTTGATATAGTCTCTGCATTTTCTGCCTTTCATTGGTTCGATGACAGACGAAGCGTTATGGAAATCAAACGCATTCTCAAGCCAGGCGGATTACTGTTTGTGGCTAACAAAACTGGAGTCGTAAGGTGGGGCGAGGGATACCGTAAAGCAATCATCAAGAGCACGGGCCGGCACATCGCAGCGTTCAAAGAGAACAGTTACAATCCAGTAAAGACCTTGAGGTGGTATGGTTTTAGAAACGTAAAAATGAAACACTGGAACCGTTCCGAATTTTATACCCTTCAAAAAGCTCTTCAGTATGTTCAATCAGTTTCGATTTGGAATTCTGTACCGGGTGCCCTTAGGCTAAGGGCATTAGATGGAGTCCGAAGTTATTTCAAAAAAGTTCGGGCGGATACTGGGAAGATAGAGAGAAAGATGAATATCCGAGCAGTTTCTGGAGCGAAATGAAAAATGATTATTATTTACATCGGGGACGGTAAGGGCAAGACGACGGCGGCGGTTGGATTGGCGGTAAGGGCGGCGGGAGCGGGCAAAAAAGTTCTGTTCACCCAGTTCGTCAAAGCGGCCACGGCCAAGGAAAGTGGGGAGTGGCCGCTCAGTTCCGAGATAGCGATCCTCAAAAAAACCAAAAACATCACCGTCAAAGTTTTGGGCCGTGGATTTGTCGGGATTTTGGGTGACCGCAAGGTCAAGTCGGTGCATGTCGCGGCGGCAAAACAAGGACTTAGGTGGCTCACTGGAGAAATCAAGAGCGGAAAATACGAGGTTGTGATAGCGGACGAACTCATCTCCGCAGTAGAGGCCAAACTCCTCGGTATACCTGAAATTCAAAAGTTCATCAGACTATCCAAATCAAAACTGGACGCTCTGGTTCTCACCGGTCATAATCGCTATAATCCTTTGATAAACATGGCTGACCTCGTTACGGAGATGAAAATGATAAAACATCCTTATTACAAGGGTATTCTTGCCCAGCGAGGAATAGATTATTAAAATAAGTTTCAAGTATGAGAGAAACCGAGTATTCACTAGAATCGGAGGCGCAGCTTTCGGACCGCAAAATAAGCGAGAAGCAAGCGGCAGAATTTTTACAGATTCTGGGTAGCCGGGAGCGGGGGAAACTCTCCAAAGGCGATTATCAGTTGCACCTTCCCCAGGTGGAAGAAGTGGTAATGCGGATGATTAATGAAGGAGTCGGGGATGATACCGACAGCCGTGAGCGACACGACGAGCAAATTCAAGAAATGCGCAAGAGCATCACTTCGGTACTGAGCCCTATGTACCAAAATAATGAGCTGATCGGGTTTCCGGACGATCAAGTTTATTTGGCAAAGAACCTAAAGTATCATGAAGCACTCAAGGGTTATTTGCAGATGGGAGCAAGGGAAGATGTGATCCCAACCGAACATGCCACCGCGCGCTTAGTGATAGAGAAGATAGCCGCGGAAATGGAAAAAACGCCGCGGGGAAAACTTATGAAACTTTATGCGCTTTTAAATCACGAGATGAAATAAGGAAAATCACTAGAATTTAAAAATATGAACAGCATCATCAAACATTGGAAAAGGCTTCTCGGGGTAGTGATTCTTTTGGGCGGGGCGGTTGCCCTTACGTATTACGTGAAGCCTATCGTGTCCTGCAGATCGATTGTGGACGGTCCCGGATCTGTTGTGGCGGTCGGCGAGTCGGTCAAAGACAAGCCCGTGGTTCTCTCGGACTATGTCCGTTACCCAGGCAAGAACGGCAGTACGGCTTTGGAACTTCTCGAGGCGCAGGCATCGGTCGGGAAGCAGCAGTTTGATTTTGGAGTTCTAGTGGAGAGCATCGGCGGGGTTAAACCTCAGGAAAATCAATTCTGGAAACTTTATATCAATGGTCAGGGTTCGCCCGTTGGTGCTGATCAACTGCAGACTTGCCGCGGAGATGTGGTGGAGTGGCTCGTCGAGGATATAAGCAATGAGTAATTGGATAGGGTACCTCCTGATTATTTTGGGTGCGGCACTGCGGTTTCTGCCTCACGCGCCGAATTTCGCTCCCATCACGGCAATCGCTCTCTTCGGCGGCATGTACCTCAGTCGCCGCTCTGCGATCGCATTGCCTCTGGCCGCCATGCTCGCCTCCGATTACTTCATCGGTTTCTACAATGCTTGGGTCATGGCCAGCGTGTATTTGAGCTTTGCTGTTTCTGGTTTCCTGGGAATTTGGCTTCGGGGACGGAAAAATGTGGCCAATACATTGGGAGTGACATTGGTTGCTTCGCTGCAGTTTTATCTGCTGACCAACTTCGCGGTTTGGGCCTTTGGCACGCTGTATCCTAAAACCCCGGCCGGTCTTCTCTCCTCTTATGTGAACGCGTTGCCGTTTTTTCGGAACACTCTTCTGGGGGACGTATTTTATGTAGGCGCGCTCTTCGGCACCTTTGAACTAGTGAGGTATCTGCTGGTTTTGAAGGATAAAAAAGGGCAGTTGACCCCGCACCAATCCTAATTACGAGTACGGCGAAGGGATAGATGGAACGAAGTGATGTTCGCGCTTCGCGTTCGTTTCTCCTATAACAAATTCTGTCGGGATTGGTGCGGGGTTGACACCACTTCAGCGGCAGGTAGAATAAGTAAAGAAACAATGAAAAACCGCGGCAAAATCCACCGTCTTTGAATGTAAGGTTGTAGACCCGAAAGGGTCTATTTTTTTACCCCCGCACCATAGACAATCAGTTGTATATCGGGTCAACGCTTTGGCGCAATTATTAAAGAGAATCAACAAATCCCTTGCATCTCAAGATTCGTTTGGTGTGGGGGTGAACTCCTAATGCTCGAACTCATTTCCCCGAACTTCAGCGACCTCCTCAAACCCAATCTCCAATTGGGTAAATTTCCCGATGGCGATAGTCATGTTCATTTGCCGCCAATTCCTGCGGGCAAGCAGGAGATTACCATATTTCATCGGCTTTACCCACATCAAAACGACTCAATCGTCGAACTGCTGCTTATCCTCGGCTCCCTTGTCTCCGACGGGCACCGCGTCTCGGTAGTTGTTCCATATTTGCCGTATGCCCGGCAGGACAAGAAAAAGATGGATGGCGAGGTGAAGAGCGCCGAGGCGCTCTGCGATCTTCTGCACCGCGCCGGATGCGCCAAACTCATCACCTTCGATTGCCACTTTCTCAATGCCGAAGGGCCCGCTGAGTACGGCGGGCTCGCCATCGAGAATTTATCCATGGGCGAGGCCTTGATCGAGCATGCAAAGAAAATATTCGGGCTCGAGCCTTTCGAGGTCATCGGTCCGGACGGCGGCGCCGCGTACCTGGTAAAAAATTGGGGCGGGAAGCACCTCACCAAGGTCCGCGGAGAGTATGACGCAAACTCGGCTCATAAACAGCGGCATATTGAGAGCCTGACCGGGGACATGGGAGTGAAAGGGAAAAACGTGCTGATACTAGATGATATGATCAGCAGCGGCTCAACCATGGCGCGTGCGCTTGAGATGGCTCGCGAACAAGGAGCGGAAAAAATCGGCTGTGCCGCCACCCACGGGCTGTTTTTACACAATGCTCTCGATAAGCTTCAGAAAGTCGCTGACTTTGTTTTTAGCAGTGATACGATCGTATCGTCACGGGCAGAAGTTTCCATCAAGGCGCGGCTTACGGACCATTTGCAAGGCGGAGCGAAGTTGTTTTGAAAATATGAAAGATGAAGTCATCGAAATTTTGACAAAGGTCAAGGCAATTATTAGGGATGGCCATTTTGTTTATGTGTCGGGCAAGCACGGCAGTATTTATTTAAACAAAGACGCCATCTATCCGCACACTGCTGCGGCATCGCGTATCGGCGAACTATTCGCGGAAAAGCATAAGGATTTACCGATTGATGTGGTGGTGGGGCCGGCTTTGGGAGGAATTATTTTGTCGCAGTGGACCGCCCATCACCTCTCGCGCCTTCTGGGCAAAGAAGTTTTTGGGGTCTACACGGAAAAATCACCAGACGGCAATCAGGTTTTTACGCGCGGCTATGACAAGCTGGTCGCGGGAAAAAACATTCTGGTTGTCGAGGATATCACGACGACCGGGGGCTCTGTTCAAAAAGTTATCACCTCGGTCAAGGCCGCGGGCGGAAACGTGGCGGCCGTTGGAGTGATGATCAATCGTAGCCCGAAGGTCGTGGATTCCGGGAGCATCGGCGCTCCTTATTCAGCGCTTGCGGAATTGCCCGTGGAGGACTATGAGGAAAGCGCCTGTCCTTTTTGCAAAGCCGGAAAGCCGATAAATACGGACCTAGGTCACGGCAAGAAATTTTTAGCCTCAAAGAAGTCATGAAAGCGCTAGAAAAATACGAGAACCGGGCCAAAAAAATAAATTCGCTTTTGAGCATCGGGCTCGATCCCGAGTATGAAAAAATCCCGGAGCGCTTCCGCGCGCTTGAGTTTCCGCAGTTCGAGTTCAACAAATTTATCATCGAGGAAACCCACGGAACCGCCGCGGCTTACAAACCAAACGCCGCTTTTTACGAATCGCGGGGTCAGCAGGGATGGCGCGAGCTTGAAATGACCGCGGTTCATTTACGCGAGCATTATCCGGATATCTTCACCATATTCGACGCGAAGCGCGGCGATATCGGTTCGACCAACGAGCATTATGCGAAAGCGATTTTTGACGAGCTTGGGTTTGATGCTGTTACTCTCCAGCCATACCTTGGCGCGGAGGCGCTGGAACCGTTTTTGAAGCGTGATGACAAGGTGTCAGTCATCCTCTGTCGGACGAGCAATAAAGGAGCCGGAGAATTTCAGGATCTAACAAGCGGCGGCAAACCGCTATGGCAAATCGTGGCACAGCAAGTGAGCAAAGAGTGGAATATTCACGGTAATTGCATGTTGGTGGTTGGCGCGACTTATCCGAAAGAGCTCAAGGCAGTCCGAAGCATTGTCGGAGACATGACTGTCCTTGTTCCTGGGATCGGTACCCAGGGTGGGAGCGTCAAAGAGGCAGTGGAGGGAGGAATTAATTCGAAAAAAATGGGATTAATCGTTCATTCCTCCAAAGCCATCATTTTTTCAAACGATCCCGCGAATGAAGCCAAAAAATTGAGAGATGAGATTAACAGTTACAGATGAATTTTTATAGATTAATTCGCCCGATGATTTTTTCGCAAGATCCGGAAACAATGAATCGAACCGCGGTACGATTGGGGGAATATTTGGGGCATTCGTGGCTGAAGCGGCCTCTCGAAAAAACCTATCATTTCGAAGACCCCGGTCTAGAGCAGGAACTTTTGGGACTGAAGTTTCGCAATCCGGTCGGATTGGCCGCCGGTTTTGACAAGGCGGCGCGGATGGTGGATTTTCTGCCCGCTCTGGGATTCGGCCATGTCGAGATCGGGTCCGTTACCCCGCAGCCGCAGGAAGGCAATCCCAAACCGCGGGCTTTCCGTTTGGAGGAAGATGAGGCCCTTATCAACCGTATGGGTTTCAACAGCGAAGGAGCCGCGGTTATCGCCGACAGACTCCGGCTCGTCGAACGAAAGTTGGTGGTGGGAGTGAACATTGGCAAAAATCGCAATACTCCCAACGAGAAAGCAGTGCCGGATTACGAGGAAGGATTTCGGATTTTCGCTCCGATCGCTGATTATATCACGATAAACATCAGTTCCCCGAACACGCCCGGACTTCGGGACCTGCTCGAAAAGGGCCCGCTGCGTGAGCTTTTGGGTGCTTTGCAAAAACTCAACGCCCAGCTGGCCAAACAAGTCCCTTTGCTGCTCAAAGTGCCGCCGGATTCAACCGCCACCCAGCTGGATGACATTATGGAAGTCGCAAAAGAAACGCAAATTCATGGGCTCATCGCCGTAAATACCACGCTTGCTCGAACGGGGCTTCGGACCGCGCCGGCAACACTGCAGGCCATCGGGGCGGGGGGTCTAAGCGGTGAGCCTTTGAAAAATCGTGCCACAGAAGTGATCCGTTATTTGTATCGCGGCTTGGGGCGGGACATGGCGATTGTTGGGTCGGGGGGAATTTTTTCGGCGGCGGACGCTTACGAAAAAATCAAAGCCGGCGCGTCCCTAATCCAGATTTATACTGGTCTCGTTTACGAAGGGCCCGGCCTTGTCAAAAGAATCAACAAAGGATTGAGTGTTTTGTTGAGAGCCCACGGGTTTACTTCAATCAGGCAGGCCGTGGGCGCCGAGCAAATATGAAGAGTTTTATTATAGAAGGCAATATCGTGAACTACGAGGGCGAATTGTACGGTCAGGTGGAAATCAATCCCGCGACGGGTATGATCGAGCGGGTGGGCAGCGCTTTGGGCAAGGCGGACTATAAATTTCCGGATTGCCTCATCTTTCCCGGATTCATCGATGTGCACGTGCATGCGCGGCAAGATGTGAGCGGCAAGGAAAATTACAAAGAAGATTTTGAGACGCTTTCTCGGGCAGCCATTCACGGAGGTGTGGTCGCTGTCGCGGATATGCCGAACAATCCCGTGCCGCCGGTTGATGAGGAGAGCTACCTCGCCAAAACTGAGCTCGCGAAGGGGGCCGCTATCGATGTTGTTTTCTACGCGGCTATTAAACCGGGCACCAAGCCGCTTGTGCAACGCGTCCCGTACAAAGCGTTCATGGGGCGAAGCGTGGGAGAGGTTTTTTTTGACTCAAGAAAAAAATTAGAAGAAACTTTGAGAGACTACGCCGGACAGTCTGTCAGCTTTCACGCAGAGGATCCGGAAATTTTGGCCGATCATGAGGAAGAAGCGACGCACGAACTCCGCAGGCCGGCTGAGGCGGAAATTAGGGGAATTGAATTCGCACTTTATTTGATCGAAAAGTATAAACTCCGCGGGAAGATTTGTCACCTCTCCACCGCGGAGGGGCTCAGCCAAATCCGGGCAGCAAAAGGAAAAGGCGTTGATGTAACCGCGGAAGTGACTCCGCATCACCTGTATTTCGACGAAAGTGCGCTCGGACAAGAGCGCGACCTCATGCAGGTGAATCCGCCGCTACGTTTGTCCTCGGACAGAGAGGCACTCATAGAAGGGCTGCGAGACGGGATGATCGATTTTTTGGCTTCTGATCACGCGCCGCATACACTTCAGGAAAAGCGGAAAGGAATTTCCGGCATGCCGCACTTAGATACTTACGGCGCTTTCATCACGTGGCTTATCAAGGAAAAAGGCATCGAAGCGCGGAGCGTTGCGCGTTTCTGCGGAGAGAACCCAGGAAATTTTTTGGCCGAATTCGCTGGAAACGCGAAATACGGGAAAATTGCCGATGGCTTTGCCGCATCTTTTTCTGTATTGGATATTTCGAGGCCGGCTACCATCAGAAACGAAGACATCAAAAGCAAATGCGCTTGGTCGCCCTTTGCCGGCGTTACATTTCCGGGACGAGTCGCGGCGACTGTCGTGCGAGGAAAGGTTTACAAAGCATGAAGGGGAAATTGATCTTACATAATGGCATGGAAATGGAAGGAGAGAGTTTTGGTTTTCCTCGATCCGTGGCCGGTGAAGTAGTATTCGCGACCGGCATGGTCGGGTATCCCGAGAGTTTGACCGATCCGTCCTTTGCCGGGCAGATTTTGGTTTACACTTACCCATTGATTGGGAACTACGGGGTGGCCAATGCAAAAAGCTGGGAGTCGGATAAGCTGCAGGTGTCAGGGCTTGTAGTCTCCGACTATATTGACACGCCTTCGCACTACACAAGTAAAAGGACCTTGCGGGAGTGGCTGGTAGCCGAAAAAATTCCGGCCCTGGTCGTCAAAGACACGAGGCTCATCACCCAGACGCTTCGAACCGCGGGCTCGATGCTCGGCAAAGTTGTTATTGAAGAGGACTTGGAATTCGCCGATCCGAACAAGCGCAATCTCGTCTCAGAGGTGTCCACGAAAAAAGTCCAGATTTTCGGCAAGGGCAAGTACCACGTTGTCCTTATTGATTGCGGTACCAAGCGGAATATAGTCGATTCACTGGTTGCCCGCGGCATGCGAGTGACCGTGGTCCCATGGAATACTGATATTTTTGCGAAGCGGTTCCGTTTTGACGGATTGGTGGTATCCAACGGCCCCGGCGACCCCAAGATGGCCGGGGCGGCTATCAAAACCGTGAAAAAGGCGATGGCCCGGGGCATACCGATCTTTGGGATCTGCCTCGGCAACCAGATACTCGCCCTGGCCGCGGGCGGAAATACTAGCAAGCTCAAATTCGGCCACCGTGGGCAAAATCAGCCTTGCCTCATGGTCGGGACGGAGAGGTGCTTTCTCACCACGCAAAATCACGGGTACGCGGTGACGAAAGTCCCCAAGGGTTTTCGGCAATGGTTCATAAACGCTAATGATCAAACTAATGAAGGTTTGATCCACAAGGAGCGGCCTTGGTTTTCCGTGCAGTTCCACCCCGAGGCCACGCCCGGTCCATGGGACACGACATGGTTGTTCGACGAATTCCTCAAAAGACTGCCAAAAGCATGAATTATAAAAATCAGAAAATTTTGGTCCTCGGCTCTGGCGCGCTCAAGATCGGCGAAGCTGGAGAGTTTGATTATTCCGGGTCCCAGGCCATGAAGGCGCTTCGGGAGGAGGGAGTGAAGATAGTTTTGGTGAATCCGAACATCGCCACTATTCAGACTTCCCCGCTCTTGGCTGATGAAATATATTTTTTGCCGGTTACGCCGGAGTTCGTTGTGCGAGTCATAGCCAAAGAACGCCCAGATGCAATTTTGCTCTCGTTTGGCGGACAGACCGCGCTCAATTGCGGGGTAGCGCTTCATAAAAGCGGTATTCTGAAGAAATACAGGGTCGCGGTGCTCGGCACGCCAGTGGGGTCCATCATCTTGACCGAGGACCGGCAGAAGTTCGCCGATCATCTTAAAAAAATCAAAATCCCCATTCCCGAGTCCGGCGCCACGGCTTCAGCAGTTTCGGCCGAGAGTATCGCCAAAAAAATCGGGTACCCGGTGATGGTGCGCGCCGCCTTCACGCTTGGTGGGCAGAAATCGGGCGTGGCCCGCGACCTCGCTGAGCTTCGCGAGATCGCCGCTGGAGCGCTCGCCGTGGCCCCGCAAATTTTGGTCGAGAAATATCTCGAACACTATAAAGAAATAGAGTATGAAGTCGTGCGGGACCGCGCGGGGAACTGCGTCACGGTCTGCAACATGGAAAATTTCGACCCAATGGGGATCCATACCGGCGATTCGATCGTCGTCGCACCGAGCCAAACTCTGACCAACGAAGAATATCATGGCCTGCGCCGCGCCGCCATCGATATTGTCCAAAGCCTCGCCATCGTCGGGGAATGCAACGTGCAGTTCGCTCTCAACCCAAAACCGAAGGGCGAAAAATTGGAATATTATGTCATCGAGGTGAACGCGCGATTGTCGCGTTCCTCAGCGCTCGCCTCCAAAGCCACTGGCTATCCGCTCGCTTATGTTGCCGCCAAACTGGCGCTTGGCCAAATTCTTTCAGAGGTAAAAAATCAGGTGACCAAAGTGACCCAGTCATTTTTTGAGCCGGCGCTTGACTATGTAGTGGTCAAAATTCCCCGTTGGGACATTGAAAAGTTCAAAGGCGCGGAGGAAAGGATCGGCAGCGCGATGAAATCCGTCGGGGAAGTGATGGCCATCGGTCGGACATTTGAAGAGGCGCTCCAGAAAGCGGTGCGCATGCTCCACAGTGGGGCGGAGGGAGTAACGGAAAACGGATTTGGGCCCGACAAAAAAAGTTTGGAGCGGTTCCTTCACATTCCGACCCCAAAGCGCCTCTTCGCCGTGGCCGAAGCCCTCAAGCGGGGTATCAAGGCGGAGCGCATTCACGAGCTCTCCGGTATTGATCTGTGGTTCATCTGGCGGATCAACAACATCGTGCAGTGGGAGAAAAAACTGTTGAAGCATAAAAAGCTCGGACATGACCTGCTCCTGAAGCTCAAGCAGCTCGGGTTTTCCGACAGGCGCATCGCGCTACTTCGTAAGACCGATGCTGCGGAAATTCGCAAGCTCCGGCACTCTTACGGCTTGCGCCCGAGCGTCTTTCAGATCGACACCCTGGCTGGTGAAGCACCGGCGAAGACGAATTATTTGTATCTGACCTATAACGGCGCTCATCACGACGTTTCTCCGCTCGGGAAGCGCGCGGTCGTGGTGCTCGGGTCAGGCCCGTATCATATCGGCTCGTCCGTAGAATTCGACTGGTCATGCGTGCACACGGCACTTTCGCTCCGCAAATACGGCAAGCAGTCAATAATTGTGAACTGCAATCCGGAGACGGTGTCGACCGACTATGACATGTCGCGCCGGCTCTATTTCGAAGAGCTTACTTTTGAGACCATCTCTGAGATCTACGAGTTTGAAAAACCGAGCGGCGTGGTAGTCTCGGTCGGCGGCCAGACCCCGAACAACCTGGCGCGGGACTTTTCCGCGGCAGGATTTCATATTCTGGGCACGACCGCGGCGAACATCGATCGCGCTGAGGATCGCAATAAATTTTCGGCGCTTCTCGACAGTCTCGGCATCCCGCAGCCGCTGTGGAAAAGCTTCGTGAGCATGAGCGAGGCGCTTCGCTTCGCCCGCGAGGTCGGCTATCCGGTTTTGGTCCGACCCTCCTATGTCCTGTCTGGTAGCGCGATGAGCGTTTGCTTCGACAACGAGGAGCTCCGCCTGCTTGTAGAAAAAGCGGCGGTCATCAACCGCGCTCACCCGGTAACCATCTCCAAATTCATCACTGGGGCGAAAGAGCTCGAACTTGACGCGGTGGCACAGCGGGGAAAAATTTTGGCCGCTTTCCTTTCCGAGCACGTAGAGAACGCGGGCGTGCACTCCGGCGACGCCACTATCGTATATCCGGCGCAAAAGGTCTATACAGCGACCGAACAGCGCATTCTGCAGATCGCAGAGAGTCTCGCGCGGGATCTGCAGATAACCGGACCGTTTAACATCCAGTTTTTGGTCAAGGAAAATAAAGCTTTCGTTATCGAGATAAATTTGCGGGCGTCCCGGACTTTCCCGCTTTTGAGCAAAGCCACCAATGTAAATCTCGCTGATCTGCTCGTCGCGGCTTTCTTCGGCCGCGGGAGAGCGCCGAAAATCAAGTACCCAGATTATGTCGTGGTCAAATCCCCGCAGTTTTCTTTTTCGCGTTTGCAGGGAGCCGATCCGGTCCTGCGTGTGGAGATGGCCTCTACCGGGGAAGTCGCTTGTTTCGGAGATACTTTTGAGGAGGCGCTCCTCAAATCCATTTATTCGAGCATCACTTTTTCTCCCCGCAAATCCGCGCTGCTCGCTCTCGGCGGGGCAGTGAACAAGAAGAGATTTCTGGACGCGGCGCGGCGACTGGTCGCGAAAGGCTACAAGCTCTACGCGACCGGCACGACGCACCGTTTTTTGCAGGAGAACGCCGTACCGTCGAAACTAGTCAGCAAGGTCTATGAGGGGAAAAAGCCCGACGTGGTGGACCTCATCAACAGCAAGCGCGTGGGGTTTGTGGTAAATTTGAGTGAGCAGGATGAGGGGCCGGAGCGGCATCACAAGGAGCACGTCTCCGACGGTTACCTCATCCGCCGCGCGGCCGTGGACAACAATACGCCGCTGTTCACCAATTCGCTTCTGGCGCGAGCTTTCGTTCGCGCTGTTACTAGCTTCGGGCCCAAGGATTTGAAGATAAAGTCCTGGCGCGAGTATACTGAGAGCAACCTGCATGAATAAATTGAAACACATTCTCAGCGCGGATCAGTTCACGGATTTTGCCTATCTGCAGAAACTTTTCGCGGCGGCGCAAAAATTCGAAAAAGAAAACGGCAAACTCTACGATATTCTGCGCGGCAAGGTTGTGGCGTGTATTTTTTACGAGCCGAGCACTCGCACTCGCCTTTCGTTTGAATCAGCTGTTTTGCGACTTGGCGGCAGGGTGATAAGCGCGGAGTCAGGAAAAGATAATTTGTCCGTGGTCAAGGGCGAATCTTTCGATGACACAGTGCGCATTATCTCCCAGTATGTCGATGCTCTCGTCCTGCGTCACTCGGAAGGAGGCGCAGCCGACGCTGCCGCGAAAGTTTCCGAAGTACCGGTCATCAATGCCGGAGATGGCGGCAATGAACACCCGACCCAGGCGCTTCTCGACGTTTATACTATCTGGAAAGAAAAAGGCACACTCGAGAATTTACATGTGGCGTTTGGTTTCGATCCCAAGCATTCCCGGACTATTCGTTCACTCGCCTTGATATTGAGTCATTTCAAAGGGAATCGGTTCACCTTTATTTCGCCAAAGAATTTGCGCGCTTCTTCGGAAATTATAGAAAAAATAAAAACTAACGGAGCGGCGGTTGAAGAAATCGTAGAGCTTGAGCCGGGGCTTGAGGCGGATATTTTTTACGCTAACCGCCTTCAGGGGGAACGTTTTGCGGACAAAGCGGAATTTGAAAAGCACCGTCGGGATTTGATAATCACCGCGGACAAAGTGAAAGGCAAAAAGGTATTACTCATGGATCCGCTTCCGCGTATTGACGAGATTGAAGTCGCGGTTGATAAGCTGCCAAATGCGCTTTATTTCCGGCAGGCGAAAAACGGGATGTATGTGCGGATGGCGCTGCTGCAGGACCTGCTTGGCTAATCTTTCCTTGTCATTCCGGCCCCCGAGCCGGAATCTATATACATTATTAAACGGCTCAACGGCTTGCCCTGAGCGAAGTCGAAGGGTTGAGCCGTTATTTTAAACCACCACCTACCTTCTACCGGTTACCAATAAGCGCTGAGCCGTTTCGGGTTTTTCCGGTGTTTTAAAACCTTGTTTTTTTAGCCACGACAAACAGTGCACGATCGTGTACTGTTTGTTATGGGCATCGAATTCGCTATATTTTTGTCTTTGTGTAGCGGCTTGACGAAATTAGTAAAATTCGCTATCCTTGCGTGTAATCTAGGAATAGGCGAATGTTGCCAAAACTGGTTACGCAGTTAAATTCAAATGGAGGACAAGGTGATGTCTATCAAGAACACACCGACAGTCGTTCTGGCAACCGAAGATCAGGTTGACCACATTGCAACGCTCTGTGACAAGGCGGTGCGCACCGCAGTCCGTGCTCTTCCCCGTGATTCCGCCCAGCGCGCGATTACCAACGGTGGTCTGCTTCGGCGCCACGTCAATCGCATGCTCGAGAATTTCTTCGCCGAGGAGTTTGAGGAATTCCTCATCGAGATCGACCCGCGGGTTCCCTTCGAAGAGCGGGTCCGGCGCGGCAACTACGACTACGTTAACGAGAACATCACACCCGATAACTTCAAACTCACCAAATCCGGCAAGCGCAAGATCGTTCTCTACGATCCCAAAGGCGCTGTCTCCTCGGAGGAGATGATCCGTCGCATGACGGAAAACCAGGATCGCCCAGCTGTACTGGACGATGCGCTCGAGCTTGGCTACAAGTTCCCCGAGCGCCAGCGTCAGAATCCCATAGTCTTCCTCGGGGAGGAAACCCTCTGGCGGTACCCCGATGGCGATCGCCGCGTTCCGGTCCTCGGCAGGTGGGGCGGCGGGCGCCAGCTGGATCTGGGCTGGTTCGGCCTCGGCTGGCGTGCGTCCTATCGTTTCGCCGC
>Ga0209542_10009783_pt1 | contig 17481 bp, 17 predicted proteins | sample RifCSPhighO2_01_FD_184028 | JGI IMG/M metagenome (GOLD analysis project Ga0209542, IMG submission 184028) | Soil microbial communities from Rifle, Colorado - Rifle CSP2_plank highO2_0.1 (SPAdes) (version 2) | ecosystem: Environmental > Terrestrial > Deep subsurface > Rock core/Sediment ...
AGCAGATAGTATTGGAGTACTTAATACTTCATTAATTGATGAGCATATAAAAAGGGCTATTGATTTTATGTCAAAATATTCTCCTGAAGAAGTTGTTTTGATATGCAAAAGAGAATCAGGGTGGCAGGCTGCAGTTTTATTTAGTAAAGCTACTGGAATAAAAGTTTTCACAAAAAAATATCCTGCTGGAATGATGACTAATACTCAACTTGAAGCATTTTATGAACCTGAATTAGTTATTGTTACTGATCCATGGGTTGACAGGAATTCATTAAACGACGCTCTAAAAACTGGGAAAAAAATACTTATGTTGGCTGATACTAATAATTTTATAAAAAAAGCAGACCATATTATTCCTTGCAATAATAAAGGCGGAAAGTCTTTAGGATTAGTTTATTATTTATTAGCTAAAGGATATATAGAAAAGAGAAAACTTTCTGATGATAGCTTAGAATCTATGAATTCTTTTATTGCTTATGATGGGCAAGAAGAATAATTCTAAATTATTTTAGTAAATAAATGTTTATTAACTAATTCTGTATCAAAATTTTATGATTAATGTGAGAGATAATTCACAAAGTGCAAATACTGAAGCTTATCTTAGGGATATTAAAGAACTTCTGGAAAAATATTATGGGAAGTATGCTGTTTATTATGATGGAAAAAGAGTTACAATAGAAGAAGATGTTTTGGTTGCACAGTATTATGTCGAGAAAAATGTCTTAGGTAAAACAAAAGAATCAGTTTTAATTCAGCATATTATTCCTTTAAATAAAAAAGAGGTTAAAGAACTTAGCAAATTAAAAGCTAGAATGGTTATTAATGTTTAAGAATTATCTCTAAACTCTAAAAAACAGCCAACCATTTTTGTTCTTACCATAATTAGTTTCCCTAAAAAATCTTTTAGATTTTTGGGGCCTAGAAAATCTCGGATTTTCTAAGGTTAATAAAACATATTTTCCATTTAACTTTTTTCCTTTTAGATGGAAAACAATTTTATCTTTTTCCCATGAGTCTTCTTTGTATGTTCCTTTATCCCAAATTTTAACTTTTCCTTTTCCATAACCTTTTTTAATTTCACCTTCAAAATTTCTATAACTATAAGCATGATCAGGAGTTTGAATTGCTAACCTTTTAACAGATTTAGATTTTGGAGGAATTTTTGTAATTGCCCATGATTTTAGCTTTTTATTTTTCTCTAATCTAAAATCCCAGTGTTTTTTCTTTGAGATATGTTCTTGGACGACGAAGATTGGCATATAATCTTAATGATAAAGTTGCTTATATAATTTTACCTTAATTATTGTAGAAAAAATTTATGAAAAGATAACCAATATTTAATTCTGAAAGTGTTGTAAATTTTGTAAGACATTTTGATCAGATGCAGGTATTAGTAAAAATTCAAGTATTCATAATCTTTAAAATTAGTCTCATTTTAGTAACATTAAATATACTCTAAGTAAACAGTTCCTTGGGTCATCTTCAAATTTTTTCACATCTGCAATAACAGTTCTCATTTTAGTAGAATCATATACCACCATCAATACTTTATCGTCTGCCTTATCAACTTGTAAAGTACCTGCTTTAGTCTGTTGTCTTTCAATCTGTACTCCACAGATTTTTGGCAGATAATAACCATCACAACAATATGTAAACTGGTTAGGAGTTAAGCCAAATTCAGTGTAAATTCTTAAATCCATTTTAGAAGAGAATGAGTCAAATGATACTTTATTACCTACAAAGTCAATGTTTCTATCACTCCCAAATTCTATAATCCTGTCTAAATTTTCAGATCTTACAAATCTTACAAATATATTATCTAATCTATACCCTTTTAATAAAAATCCCTTAATACTCTTATATAAACCAGAGCATTCATGATTAATTTTAAACTGGCTATATTCTTCCCTTACATCTACACAATTTTCCATAAAATACATTGATAATCTACTACCTTTTAATCCTTTCTAATTTGTTATCCCTCTCCAGTTATTATAAATAGAAAGATTTAAAAACCTGAATCTATCTTAAAATTTATCCTAAAACATCATATTAAGAAAAAGATGCGAAAGGAGGTAAATGAAAATGAACACAAAATCAAATGGATTAAGTGAAGATATAATCTCAGCTTGTAACTCAGTGATGCTTAGAGACGGTATAACTGGAGCAATTGCTGGAGGTGCTATATGTTTAATTGTAGGTTTTGGATTAGGAGCTGGGTTATACAAACCATCAGTATTGGTTAAAAAAGATGTTAATGGAGATGGAAGAATGGATTATGTTATTAATGGCGATTATGCTTTTATTGACAGAGGAGAAGCAGAATATAAACCAATTCCTGAAGAAAGTTTAAGACCAAAACTTCATTTATATAATCCAAATCAATAAATTTATTTTTTAATTTTTTATCAATTTATTTTTAACACTAATCATACTCAAAACAATTTTAGATTATTTATCTTGATTATTATTGTATAATTACCCTCGTAAAATCATTAAATTTTAGCAAAACATTTATAAACTAATTAAACGAAAGAAATTTTGTAACTCTTTGAAGTTATATTAATGAGTTCCTTATCTTACGATATGGAATGATGTATGTTCAAACCTTGTTAAAGTGCAACCGTCGGAGGTAAATTAAAGGCTTTGTTAATAAAACAAAAAATAATTCAATTTATTGAATTAATAATTCCAGTTTATCCTGCTGGCGGCTGCGGCTATCTGGTTGATACTAAGACATGCAAGTCATTCGCAAGAAGGCGAACTGCTCAGTAACACGTAGCTAACCTAACTTACAGTCAAGGATACCCTCGGGAAACTGAGAATAAGACTTGATAAGAGATTATTTCTGGAATGAATTTTCTCTGAAAGGCAACGCTGTAAGATGGGGCTGCGGCTGATTAGGTTGTTGGCGGGGTAATGGCCCACCAAGCCTGTGATCAGTAAGGGCTCTTAGCGGAGGAGCCCTGAGAGGGAATCTGAGACACTATTCCCAGCCTTACGGGGTGCAGCAGTTAAGAATTTTCTGCAATGCGCGCAAGCGTGACAGAGTGAACCAGAGTGTTTCTCTATTTAGAGAAACTTTTGTCAAATGTAAATAGTTTGAAGAATAAGGACTGGGCAAGACCGGTGCCAGCCGCCGCGGTAATACCGGCAGTCCAAGTCGCAGCCACATTTATTGGGTCTAAAACATCCGTAGCTTGCTTTGTAAGTCTTTTGTGAAATTCCTTATCTCAAGTAAGGAGCAGGCAGAAGATACTGCAGAGCTAGAGACTGGGAGACGTAAGAAGTACAGAAGGTGTACCGGTAAAATGGGTTGATCCTTTCTGGACTAACGATAGCGAAGGCATCTTACGAGAACAGATCTGACAGTAAGGGATGAAGGCTAGGGTCGCGAAAGGGATTAGATACCCCTGTAGTCCTAGCAGTAAACTCTGCACACTAAACATCGGTACCTCCTCGAGAGGCATCGGTGCTGTAGGGAAGCCGTAGAGTGTGCTACCTGGGAAGTATAGTCGCAAGGCCGAAACTTAAAGGAATTGGCGGGGGGGCACTACAACGGGTGACGCGTGCGGTTCAATTAGATTCTACACCGTGAACCTCACCAGGAGCGACAGCAGAATGAAGGTCAGTCTGAAGGGCTTACCTGACACGCTGAGAGGAGTTGCATGGCCGACGTCAGCCTGTGTCGTGAGATGACTTGTTAAATCAAGTAACAGGCGAGACCCATGTGTATACTTACTTTTTTGAAGAACAGTATATAGACTGCCGTGGTAACACGGAGGAAGGTGTGGGCTACGTTAGGTGAGTACGGCCCGAATCCCCTGGGCGACACGCGCGCGGCAATGCTGCATTCAATGGGATGCGACTCCGAGAGGAGGAGCCAATCCTAAATATTCAGCTTAGTTCAGATTGAGGCTTGAAACCCAGCCTCATGACGCCGGAATCCGTAGTAATCGTTCTTTAGCAGAGAACGGTGAATATGTCCCTGCCCCTTGCACACACTGCCCGTCAAACCAACCGAGTTTTGCATTGTTGAAGCTTTTTTAGGATGAAACTTTGTAAGACAAGGTAGGTTAAGTCGTCACAAGGTAACTGTAGGGGAACCTGCAGTTGGATCACCTCCTATATATTTTTTCAAGGTTTGAACATACCTTTTCAAAGAGTATTTTTTTCTTTTTTTTAAAAATCAAGAAAACCTAAAGTTACTACCACATTCTAAAGAATGTGGTTTTAGATTTATGGACATAAAAAAGTTTAAAATGAAAACTAACAGAACACAAAATCAAGCAAAAGAAGACAGGACAAGTAAATCAAAAGCGGACTTAAAACCTTTTCCTAGCTATGCTGGTTACAGATTACCAAAAGAACTATCAGAAGATTTTCCACAACAAGTATCAAAAGCCCATGGGTTTTACGGCCAGGGATTCCAGACTTTACAGAATCTTAACTTGAATGAATTAACAGGCTTTGTCCGGAGTTCTCATTTTCTGAAAATTATGATAAAAAGTTTTTAGCTTTGTCCATAGTCTTATAGCAATATTGAATTATTTTAATCAAATTTTTTAATTCCGGACAAAGCTGAATTAACACAACAATTTTTATAAATAGCCAAAAATAAAAAGTAAAATGGACAAAAGATTAACTTTATTTTATGGAGGACTTCTAACAGCTTTAGCCGTAGTTGGTCTTGGAATTAATGAATTAAGATATAATGCAGACAAAGATCCAAAAGTATTATATCAAGAAGTAAGTAAACAAACTGATGTAAACCACGACGGAAATGTAACAGAAGCTGAATGGTTAACTGTTTACAAGTCTTTAGATAAACCTTATGATGCTAGACATCCAAGTTCTTTAAGCATTGATGATATGAGGAAATATCTTAAAGTAAATCAATAAAATTATATAATAAAATGAATCCAACAGATGCAAGAGAATTGGCAAGTTCTGCGATAGAAAGAACAAAAGAAAAAGCAAAAACAAGAGATCAAACTAATGGTTTGTCTGTTAGTGATATTACATTTGAGATTGATAGAGATAAAAAAAATTATTATATTAGATTTCATGATGAATCACCACCCATAACAGGAAATGATCCTTTAATTTACAAAATTTTAAATTCATATTTATCAACAACAAACCAGTTACAATTTGGATTAGGACAAGTAAGAAGATCTGCAGATATAGGCAGTTTAATTCATGATTAATTCTTTAAATTCTAAACAAATATTTTAAAAACCATTAATTGCATCCTATTACTATACAAGGGCCTGTAGTCCAATGGTATAATACGTCGTTTGCAACGATGAGATCCGGGTTCGATTCTCGGCAGGTCCACTTATCCATTCTGGTATATTTAAGAGAAGTGTTGCATTATACAGGAATAATACAAGAGACTTACTTCTTAGTAATCTTCATTTCAGGAAGATAAGAAAATGTGTATTCATTAGTATATTCCATAAATTCATATGATTTAATAAATTCTCCAAACTTTACTCTAAAATCCTGTATGTAGGAATAAAACTCTTCATTATTTTCTACTTGATATTCTGTTTCTAGATCTGCTCCTCCAACTAATTCTGTTGTATAAACTGTTTTTGGATGTAAATGAATATAAGATAATATTTCTTCTTTATTTTTCTGACTTAAATTTTTAAAGTTTACATGAAGTTTAAAATATCGGTAGTTTAATTTAGAAATATTAAGGAAAGCTCTAAATCCAAGTATTATACCTTTCTCACTAAGTTTTTTTATCCTATATCTAACAACAATTTCTGTACTCTTTATTTTTCTAGCAATATCTATTGTTTTCATATTTCCATTTTTTACTAGGACTTGAAGTATTTTGTAATCTATTTCATCTATCTGTTCAATTTTATACTCTTCTTTAGATGAAAAACCCATGATATCTGCACTAGAATTTTTTGTTTTTTTATTCAATAAATAATCTCTATGATAATGCCACATTTTTGTTACAATTGCAACATCATACTTTTCTATGTAACTACTATACTTAATCAAAAACTCATTAATTATATCCCTATATTCATATACATTCTTACAAAAAATACCAGTATTAAGATCCCATATACCTTCAACCTTTGTTACCCAACTAGCTCTTTTTTTGAGCCACTCAATTATTTCTTTCTCTTTTTCTATAGATAGATTTTGAAATTTGAAGAATGTTCTATACCATTCAAAACCTAGTTTCATTGAGTTTAAGATTGTTATAAAATAATTTATGTAACCTTCTTTTACTAATTTGTCAACTCTATACCTTGCTGCTTCTCTACTAAGCCCTACTTTTTTAGCAATTTCATTATCTGTTTGTCTTGCATTAATATCTAATTCATATAGTATTTTTCTATCTTTTAAGTCTAATTTTTCCATTATATTACCATAAATGATAAATTAGTATATAAATTTATTGTTTTTGTGTAAATTACAAAATAAAGTTTTATATAAAAAAATAATTCTATATACTTGTATCTATGGAGTAGTAAAATGTATCATAAAAGAACAAGTAAAGATATAACAGAGATGGCAAGAATATTTGATGAATATCATGCTTGCTTTAGAAATTTTGTTAGTGATAACCCCGGACATATTAAAGCATCTCTTGATAGAGGAACTATTGTTTATCCTAAAGAAATGCATAGTAATGAAACTTTAGACATGCTAGGTTCTAAAAGAAATAGCAGGTCATATTCATATGGTCCTGAAGAAGGAGATGTTATAATTAGGGAACAAGTCGCAGAATTAGAAAATATTAAACATGGAACTGAATATTCCTCTGAAGATGTAGCCATAATGCCTGGAGCTTGGGGAGGATTAGAATTTGCCCTTCAAGAAATTCTTAATTTTAGAAAAGGTCAATCTAGAGGTAAAGTTGTAGTCATTGGACCAACACTTTATCAAATGTTTTACACTCCAATTGAACATTTTGGTATGGACATAGAAGCCTATGATTTTACAATGCCTGGAACCCGCCATGTTCCCAAAACAATGAATGACTTAAAAGAAGTTTTTGAAAGCAATCCAAAAGCAATTGTGATTACTAATCCAAATAATCCTGATGGTACTTACTTTGATCAAACTGTTTTAAAAGAAATGATAGAAAAGGCAGAAGAAACAAGGCAATATATTTTAATTGATGAAATACAAAACTGTTTTCCTTCTAAAGATAGAGGATTAAAATATGGACCTTGGATAAATTCTCCAAATGTTATTAGGGTAGATAGTCCTGCAAAAAGATATGCATTATCGGATTGCCGAGTAGGTTGGATGATTGCTAAACCTAAAATTTTATATGGAAATGCACATGCGAATAGATTAGAAGGAGTTGTAGGGCGTATGAGTGGGATAATGGGCAACGCTCCAAGGATAGCCAATAATCTTTTAGCACATCTTTTAAAAGGAGAAAAAGAACATTTACTTGGTGGAGAAAATCCATTTAAAGAATATCAAGAAAAATTAGATGCAAGAAAGAGTTTAGTTCTTAATGAATTAGCAAATATGCCGAGAGTCAAAGAAATTTATGCTCCTGAAGCGTGTGTTAATATCACTGCTAAATTTGATGTTTCTGAAACAGATATTGAATTATCTAAAAATTTAATGGAAAGAGGCGTATTGATTATGCCTGCATCTGGTTATGGTTATAATCTTAATGATTGTGTTTTAAGGATTACATTTGCAGAAAGAGAGCAAAAAATAATGGAGGGTTTAGATATCTTAAAAAAATATTTATTGGAGAAAAATGACTAAGCGACAAAATATTAATCTTAAGCTTATAGAAGTCCCCGCAGCTTCGGTAGAATATGAAGGGAGAATTTTAGGAACAAATAGATTAAAAACTCCTGTGCAAACTCAACCTGTTCTTCTTCCTTCCTTAGAATCAGGATTAAGGGACATAGGTTATGACGTTGAAAGTGAAATTATAAATATGAAACTTCTAGGTGCTGATCAGAAACAATTTAGAAAAAGAATGAGCTTAGGAAGATTGAAACTTGAGAGTTATATGGTTGGTGCCTCATTTGAATCTGTTGAAGAGTCTTTAAGAAAAGCAGAGGTTATTGGATTAACTTCTAATTTTACTTATTCTGCAGGAATTGTAGAAGATTTTATTGCCTATGCAAAAAGAACAAATCCTAACTTAAAGATAGTTGTTGGCGGAGCAGATGCATCAGCAAGACAAGAGTTTTACCTCAATTCAGGAGCAGATGCAGTTATCGAAGGAGAGGGGGAGAAAAATGGGCCTCTCGTAATTGATGCTTTAATGAGTGGGAAAGGATTAGAAGATATTGCTAGAGTTGCTTTTAAAAAAAATGGTGATGTTATAAAAAATATTAATGGAAGAGGGAATGAGCCGGTAATAATGGATGAATTGCCTTTACCTGCTTTAGATAAAGTTGATGTCTCGCAATATACTGATACGGGAGAAGGTCCTCTCCCAGAAGGAGCCTCATTTCCTTCTTGGGCATATGAGACTTCTAGAGGGTGTATGCAAGCGTGTAAATTTTGCACAACCCCTTACTTAAGGCCCAGTTTCAGAAGAATGAGTTTAGAGAGAATCTCAAGAGAATTAGAGCACGCAAAAAAAGCAGGAGTTAAAACTCTTTTTTCTTGGGAAGATAATCTTCTCTCCAGAATGCATGGTAAAAATAATCAAAGAGATGCTAATGGTCGAGAAGAAGTTTTAGCATATTTGAATTTGATGAAAGAGTCAGGATTAGCATTTGAATTTTCAAATGGACTTGAATTAGGAAAATTAGCTGATGAAAATGGAAACCCTGATGTAGAACTAATTAATGCTTTATTTTATCATAAAATAAATGATGATAGAAGCTTTAGTGGAACATTTAGATTTTATGCACCCTTAGAAACCTTAACTGATGATGGAATAAAAAAATTAAAAAAATTGCGCTCTTATGATGTTGAAAAAGATATTTTAGATGCAATTGCACAAACAAAGATACCAATGATTAATTTTGGGTTAATGGTAGGTGCTCCTGAAGAAAACCAAAAAAGTTTAGATCAAACAAAAAAAAGATATGGAGTGATTAGAAGTTCAATAAAAAGCATTTCTCCAAATACAAAATTAAACTGCAATTTATTTATGTTTACTCCATTACCAGGAACTCCTTATTTTAGAAAGTATCAAGAAAGGATGATTGCAGATATTAATACTGATCCAGAATTTTGGAATTTCAGTACTAGTTGTATAAATGGAGATTATTATTCTGCAGATGAGATGACCTTAAAACAAATGAACTTATTTAAAGAAATAAATGGTACGATTGAAGCAAAAACCTATAATTAAATTTACAATTATTAAAATGATTCTAAAAAATAAAGTTGCTATAGTTACAGGATCTACAAGAGGAATTGGAGAAGCTATTGTTAGAGCCTTAACTTTAGAAGGAGTAAAAACAATAATTAACTCAAATACCTCAATTAATGAAGGAAAAGTATTAGAAAATGAGTTAAATTCTAAAGGATTTAATACAATTTACATTCAGGGAGATATTTCAGATGAAAATGATGTTAGGGGATTATTTGATAAGACTATTAAACTTTATGGAAGAATTGATATTTTAGTTAATAATGCAGGGATTTCATATAAAAAAAGTGAATCAAAAAAATATTATTTTGAAGATTATGCTAAAATGCAAAAAATTAATGGATGGGGAGTGTATTTATGTTCAAAATATGCTGCACAATTTATGGAAAGAGGAAAAATAGTAAATATTTCTTCAATTTATGGAATAGAACCAAATCCAAATTCAATTTTAGCAAGTGGTGTTAAAGCAGAAGTTGAGAGTTATACAAAATCATTTGCCATTAAATGTAAAGGTAAAATTGAGGTTAATTCAGTAGCTCCAGGATATACAAATACTAAAATTGTAAGAGAAAAATTTTCCAGAAAGGAATTAAAAAATATTGTAAACCAAACATCTCAAAAAAGATTACTATCTCCAAAAGAAATTGCAGATGCAGTAGTATTCCTTTTAAAAAATGATGGTATAACTGGACAAACAATTATTTTAGATGGAGGATACCTTTTATAGGAATATTTATAAATCTAAACAGCGTCGGTAATTTATTATTTTGTATAATAAAAACAAAATTACTTAAATATACCAAAATAGCCTAGAAGCCGGCGGGTCCACCATTAATTATTTAAACCTTTATCTATAAAATCATTATGGAAAATGAGACATTAATCTTAAATAAATTAGACATGCTTAAAAGAGAATTGGACTATATAAAAGAACACATTGAGGATATAACATTAACTCAAGAAGATTTGCAATCAATAGAAGAAGCTAAAGAAGATCTTAGAAAAGCAAAAACAAAGAGGTTATAATGTATATAGTAGAGCTTTCGCAAAGAGCTCAAGATTTCTTAAATAAGCTAGATACAGATTTAAAAGAACGCGTTGAAAAAAGACTAAAGAATTTGGAAAATAATCCTGTTACAAGTGATGCTAAGTTTATTGGAAGAATAGACAAGGAAAAAGATTTTGATTTATTAATCAATAATCTCGTCGCCAAACAACTAAAAATTCCATAAAAATTCCGCGAAAGATTTATAAAGCCCTATTTTCTCAAGCTAGTATCAAATGGTAATCGGGAATCAATCATATTTTAACGCAATAAATACTGAAAAGTTTGCATGTGTTAAACAGTAAAGATTTCTAGCCATTTTTAGCGTCGATAATTAATCAAAAGATTAAATAACAAGTTGGAGTTAAAATGAAAGAATACGAAGATTATACACATTACCAAAGATACTTGCAAAAAGAAGCAAGAAATGCAGAATTAGAAACAAGAAAGTTTCAAAGAATATATGAAGAAGCAATAAGAAATCAGAAAATTTGGGCTGCTAAATGTATAATTTATAATTAACAAACAAGATCACATTTACAATCACGAATCATAAATAATATTCACAATGAACCTTTTAAAAAAAGATTCCAAAAAAGAACCAAAGGATTCACGTGAAACAAACATATGAACCTCTTTAGCTAAAAAGTAAAGGGGGGAGTTGAGACTTTATTGTCAATGAGACGAGGAGAGCAACAAAAAACCCACTAGCATGTTTTAAACATGTATAGTAATGGTTTCTATTTAGCGAGGCCTATTATAATTTTAATTATAATAGAGATCCTATTAAGCTGTTAGACGGATAGCTTGGCTTGAGTTGCGATGAAGGACGCGGCAAGCTGCGATAAGCCTTGGCGAGCTGCATGCGAGCATTGAACCAAGGATTTCCTAATGTGAGAACATTATCATCTGATAATTCCGAGAGGAAAGCATACGCGGGGAATTGAAACATCTTAGTACCCGTAGGAAAAGAAAATAAATTAATGATGCCCCTAGTAACAGCGAGCGAAAAGGGCAGAGGGCAAGCTGAATCTTTCTTTGAAAAGAGAATAGAGATGTGGTGAGGATAAATGCCTAAATATTTTTATTGAAGTTCACTGGAACGTGATACTGCAAAGGGTGATAGTCCCGTAAATAAAAATGTATGGTGTTCCTTAAAAGAGTAGTGTATCCTGGATTGGATGCATGAATATGGCAGGATTAACTGCTAACCCTAAACATAAACTCAAGTCCGATAGCGCACTAGTACCGCGAGGGAAAGCTGAAAAGTACTTGTAACAGAGAGTTAAAAGACTTGAAATCTAACAGTCACATTTTGTTACGGCATTACGGTGTTGTAACGTACGTTTCGAAAAATGGGCCAGGGAGTTATGTTCTGTGGCGAGACTAACTAATGGGAGTCGTAGCGAAAGCGAGTGTGAAAACGCGTGAGTCACAGGAGGTAGACCCGAAGCCAGATGATCTAATCATGAGCAAGGCGAAGTCTTTAGAAATAGAGATGGAGGCCTGAACCGTTGTTGTGTGCATGCACTCGAATGACTTGTGATTAGGGGTGAAAAGCCACTCGAATCTGGCGATGGCTGGTTCCGGTCGAAATATGCCTCAGTATAGTCTTATTTTGCTAGTACACGAGGTAAAGTCACGGATGGGGTTTGCAGGACCTAATGGTTACGGAACCCTTTCCAACTCAGAATTTGTGTTCTGCATAAAATAAGAAACGGGGGCAGGGCGTAAGGTCCTGTTCCGAGACCCGAACAAGGGAGACTAAAGTTAAGGTCCCAAAATATATGCTAAGTGTATCGAAAGGAGTCTTAAACCTGAGACACTAGGGAGGTAGGCTTAGAAGCAGCCATCCTTTAAAGAAAGCGTAACAGCTCACCTATCGAGGTTTTAGGCCCTGAAAATGGACGGGGCTAAGCATATTACCGATACTTTAGAGGCACTCAGATGAGTGTTCTGGTAGGCCGGCGTACTGTTTGCGTAGAAGCGTTCTCGAGAGAGTGCGTGGAGCGATTAGTAATGAAAATCCTGGCTGGAGTAGGATCAAATTTTCCTGAGAATGGAAAAGGCCGCATGAGCACGGTTTCCTTAGCACTATTTGTTAACTAAGGGTTAGTCAGTACCTTAGATGTACCTTAACTGAGTACATCGATGGACATCAGGTTAATATTCCTGAACTTGTTTATTTCGCTATGTTGAAAGATTGCTTCCGGATAGGTAGGGTCGCGAAAGTGGCTTTATTACAGAAATTTATGGATCGTAATGATAAGAAGTAGAATAATGTAATGACGAAAACTATTGAATCCAGGGGCCAGTGAAAAGTTTTTCAAATAGAAATAAACTAGCTGTACCAAGAACCAACACAGGTGCTCTAGCTTAGTAGGCTAAGGCCTGAAAGGGATAATCTAATTAAGGGAATTCGGCATATTGGCCCCGTATCTTCGGTATAAGGGGTGTCTATATACGTTCTTGATAATGTAAAGTGCGTACGTAGATCGCAGTGACAAGGACTGCCCGACTGTTTACCAAAAACGTAGCCGAGTGCTAATCTGAAAAGACTTGTATACTCGGTGAGACCTGTCCAGTGGTGGTGTCTGAAACTCCTTTTCAAGGGAGCTAATGCCCATTAAACGGCGGGGGTAACTATGACCCTCTTAAGGTTTCAAATTACGAAGCTTTACATTGATTTTTAAATCAATGCTCCAAGAGTTATAGTTAAAATAAACAGAAAAATAAAACATTCCCAATGGAGAAAACTTGACTAAATGCTGGAAAATCCGAGAATATTTTGATACTAATTAATAATTAAATTATTAAAAGTAAAAATTCAAAATTGCGGACAATCAGCAGGAAAGACTAGAATTAAGAAAGATTTAAAAAGTATGGATAAAAATTTAAATCTATGGCAACAATAGATGAATTAGTAGTTAAAAGACATGACTTGTTTTTATTAGAGAAAATTGGAGATTCTGTTATTGTAACACAAAACGAGCCTTCAAGTGGGTATTTTACTTACATTTGTGTAGGTGAAATATCAGATAAATATAATCAAGTTTATGAGAGAAGCTATCATACAAAAGAAGAAGCTAAAATAGGACATATCGAAACTGTTGAAAAATTTAATTCAAATCCTGATCAGTTTAGGAAAAGAATAAAATGTCTTATTGAATAATTAATTCTAGAATCCTCAGAGACTTTACGTCAGGCACATTTTAACAATGTGAAGATATAGTCCGAACATTATGGCGACATAATGAAGTTATTAGAAATAATAACTCTTTCAAGAAATTGAATGTAACATAATTGAGCGTAATACCTTGTCGTCTGAATGGCGACTTGCATGAATGGTTTAACGAGGTGGTCACTGTCCCTAATTAGAACCTTCTGAAATCACTGACCGGTGAAAATGCCGGTGACACCTAGTGGGAAGCTAAGACCTTGTGGACCTTTACTGCAGCTTGTTGTTGTGATTCTTTAAATGATGCATAGAATAAGTGGGAGCGTCGAGATCATCATTTTGGTGGTGATGGAGCAAAAGTGTAATACCACTCACCGTTTAAGGAACCACTAACTCTCGCAAGAGAGGACAGCGGCATGTGGGCAGTTTGGCTGGGGCGGCACCCTGTAGAAAATATATCTATAGGGCACTAAGATGAGCTCATCTAGGGTGGAAATCTAGAGTTGAGTGCATGGGCAAAAGCTCATCTGACTGTATTCCGAACAGCAAGGAATGCAGGAACGAAAGTTGGTCCAAGCGAACCTTCGAGAACATTTAATAGGTTCCGAATGTGACAGAAAAGGTACCCCAAGGATAACAGGCTTGTCGCGCCCGATAGTCCGTATTGACGGCGCGGTTTGGTACATCGCTGTCGGCTCTTCCTAACCTGGTGGTGCATAAGCCACCAAGGGTGTCGGAGTTCACGCATTAAAAGGGATCGTTAGCTGGGTTAAGAACGTCAATAATAAACTAACGATTCTGTATCAGACTGTAAGAAACTATCAAAAAACACGGCGTTGCGTGTGAGTAATTGCACGAAAAATAAAATCAGCTCATATCGGTGAAACCTAACCTTTGAAAAATAAGTATGGCAATACCGAGGGAAGATGATAATTTTAAATAATAAATTTTCATCCCCGTAGAGACTTCGAGAGAGATCTCGGGAGTTACATAAATAAATGTAGCTAACACGCTGATCCCCTAATTTTTAATTTTAATATTGTTAGGGTGATGGTATAGTCCGCACCATTATGAAAATATTGGAGTATGTACGTGAGACAGTTTGTATGATATCTGCTAGGTGTGTTGTTGTTTGAGTGGAACGAGTATCTAGTACGAGAGGAACGGTACTTGGATGCCTCTGGTCAGCAGTTCTCACGTGGGAGGCTGCGCAGCTACGCATTGTGTGGATAAGTGCTGAAAGCATCTAAGCACGAAGCCATCCGCAAGACGAGACAACGTAGGCCCTTGTAGAAGACAAGGTTGATAGAACTGTGGTGTACGCACGAAGCTTCGGCGACGTGTTCAGCCAGCAGTTACTAATAGCCACATTTGGACAACTCAATAAATAGAAATAAAATTTTGCTCTCCTCGTCGTTTTTGATTTTTCTAGAATTAGTTTGAAGTTATCGAATAATTTAAATATGTAAATCAACTAATTAGTATATGAATTTTAAATTAACAAAACTTAAGTTGTTGACTTTGATAATAACAGGATTAGTCATATTACTAGTATCATTTATTATTAAGTGTAATGGTCTCTGTTTTGTTGAACCAAATATAGAAAATTTTTACATAAAATTAATTTATGGGTTAATTGCCCTTATTTTAATCTATATTATCTGGAGCCTAATCCAAAAGAAAAAATAATTCTAAAACTCAAAAACATAGGTTTTTAATTTTAATTTCCCAAGTATAATAATGGTAAAAAGAGGTAAGAACAAAAAACATACTCATAAGTTTTTAATTTTTTTGATAATTGTTTTTTTGATTATAGGAATATTCTTATTTGTAACTAGGTATTATCTTTACATCAAATTTCTTTTTGTTGAAGATGTTTTAGTTAGTGTTGAAACCCAAAACCCTTATATAGAACTACGCAACGGAGAAACTCAAAATGTATCATTTAGTTTTCAGACAACATCAAATATTTTCTGCAAAGTTGAGTGTGACACAAGTTTTAGAGAATTGAACAATGAAAATTATACTGAAACTAAAACTTACGTTAGACCAAGAGATAAAGTAACTAAAACCTACCAAATAAGCTCTAATAAAAACGGAGAAGGTTTGGATCTTTATAGGTTTGATATATCATGTAATAGCATTAAATCATTTATGTGTCCTACAAGTGGTTTCCCTACAAAAAGGAATTCCATTGTTTCAGTAAACCACACACTTAATAATTTTGAGGAAGATAAAAAGAAGTCTTATATTAATGATATAAACAGCCTTGTTAGTGAAATAAATTATATTAACATTCATTCTACTTACTTTTATGATTCTCTTTTAGAAATGAATAAAACTGTTTTATCTTATTCAGATATAAACAAAACTGAATTTGTATTAAATAAAATAAATTATTCACTTGATTCTTTAAATAATCTTCAAGAAATATGGAGTACCCAGGATTATAATGAAATTGAGTTAAGTTTTAGAGAAGTAATAAAAAATAATGATAAAAGCATTAGAAATTTTAAAGAGATTAATAGTTCTATGAATGATAAAATTAATAATTATAACAGGATTGTCTTAGAATTAAATAACATTTATATTAACCTAACCAACATAGATTCTTATAATTTTAACAATGAAACTGATTTACTTGAAATAAACAGCACTATTAAAGACTATAATAACTTAGTTAATAATATTAAACTTTATAGTAATATTGAAAATAAAATTATACTTTTAGATAGCTTTAACCAGAGTTATATGAAAAATATAACCTATCTTAATGAAAAGGCAAAAAGCCTTGAAAAGGCAAAAAATACGTCTGATATTTTTAAGATAGAGTTAAAAAAAATAGAATTTAATGATGTTCAAGATACTGCTAATTTTACCTTTGATTTTTCTATACAACCTCAATGCTGTTTATTTGGTAAATGTGAAAAATGTTGTTTTAATGATGCTTGTAGAAATAATAACTATCCTGTAATATTTCTTCATGGTCATCAAATTATAAAGCAAGAATCTCCTGAGTATAGTCTAGAAGCATTAAATAAAATACAAGAAAAAATAGAACCCGATAATTATTTGAGTGATGGTACAACTAGTATAATTATAGATAAAAATGATCCAAAAATTATCCAATATTTTAATGTCACAGCTACATTTCGTGCTAGCTATTATTATGACTTATTTAATGATCCTGAAAATCCAATTGTTGTTTCTGCTAAATCAGATAATATTGATACATATGCTATAAGGCTAAAAAACATAGTTGATGTTGTTAAAGAGAAAACAGGCAGACCTAAAGTAATAATTGTAGGTTATAGTATGGGTGGATTAGTAACAAGAAGATATATTCAGTTATTTAGTGAAAATGATGTTGATAAAATAATTCTTATTGCATCTCCAAATCATGGGATAAGCGGTGATGTTGCACAGTATTGCGGTATTTTTGGGGAAGCAAATCATTGTAAAGATATGAAATATGATAGTGTTTTTATGAATAATTTAAATGGTGGAAATAAACCAAACATTCCTGTTTATAATATAATCGGAACAGGATGTGATACCTATGGAGAAGATGGAGATGGGATTGTGACAAGTAAGAGTTCTTTTCTTGATTTTGCAAATAACTTTTATGTTGACGGCACTTGTGATAATTTATTTGATCCATTGCATGCTAGAATAGTTCAACCTGATGAATATCCTATAACTTATGAAAAGATTTTAGATATATTAAAAACATAATTTAATGGCTTCTATAAAATTAGAAAGATATCAAGAAAACCTAGAGTTTACCACACCTTAAACAGGCTGTGTCACAATACATTTAATTATTCTTAATAATCAGGTTAAAAATAATATTTTTGTTATTAATAGATAATTTTCCTCTTGCTATCCATATCTTCTTTAAATTATGTGCAATAC
>Ga0209542_10009784_pt1 | contig 17480 bp, 17 predicted proteins | sample RifCSPhighO2_01_FD_184028 | JGI IMG/M metagenome (GOLD analysis project Ga0209542, IMG submission 184028) | Soil microbial communities from Rifle, Colorado - Rifle CSP2_plank highO2_0.1 (SPAdes) (version 2) | ecosystem: Environmental > Terrestrial > Deep subsurface > Rock core/Sediment ...
CCCGCCGATTCCGAAACTGCTGATCGGTCAGAAGCCTCCTGAAGGACCGAAGGCGCCATCACACCATCGATTGCTTTCATGTTGCCTACAAATCCACTGCGGTTTGCTTCCTCTGTAAATGCCTGAAGATCGACGCACGATGTTGCGACCTGCGGTGAATCGCCCGCGAGGTTCACCTTCACTTCGGGATACTTCACATTGATGTAGCTCTTCGCGGGTTGATCCGTCGTATTGGTCGAAAGTCTCCACATCATCTCTGCCATTTCGCCGCGGGTGATTTTCTGATCGAGTCCTGCAATTGAGGGGGGAATTCCTGCAGAGGATTCGATGGCACGCGCGTAGGGTTCGTACCAATCCGGTGAATACGATTGAATGTCCTGCTTAAAGGCGAGTGAAAGAATTTTCGAAGCCTCCACGAAACTGATGTTCTGCCCAGGCTCGAATTTGCCGCTTGGGTATCCTGCAACAATTCCTTCCTCCTTCGCCATGCATACATATTTTGCGAACCACTCCTTTTTTACATCGGGGAAGCAGTCGCTTTCGTTTTCATCGATATCGCCGCGGCTCTCGAGGACGATCTTCAGAAATTCGGCGCGGTTGATGTTGGCACTCGAGCGGAACGTTTCATCTTCGTATCCTTCCACTATTCCCAAGCGCTGCAGTTCATTGATTGCTTTGGCATAGAGAGTGTTCCCCGTGACATCGGTAAAGGCGGAAACCTTCGGGGAGAGGCTTACGGCAAGCGCAAGCACGGTCAAAACAGAAACGATACGGGAGTGCTTCATTGGGAGAAGAGGGGAATCAGACAGGAAGAATTGTAACGAAAGAAGAGTGAAAAGAGGAGTGCAGGAAGGGATGACGGGGGTGTTTGCACATTCTTACGGTGCCCTGTTTCACGCACGAAGAGGTATACGGATGAGGAGGAAAAAGGTAACAGGGAATGGAGAGAGTTATGTCAGGAGTATTTCGCGCTCGTCTTCCTTCAGTGGTCATCACCCAACCAGCAATTGCGCCTGTTATGTTCGTTTACTTAGGACGCTGTGTTTAGAACGACAAATCTCACGGGGAGGTTTCAACCGTTGCATGCTCGACGCTCTGCACGTTCAGGATATCGATGCCCTGGAGATTCTGTCCACGGTAGATCCCGACTTTCCACTCCATCGCATCGTTCGTCGGCATGTTGGGACCCGCGACGCGTGGAACCGCTTGCGAGCCATCGAGAAACACTTCGCCCCACCCATCGCTTCCATCGGACCAGTGGACTTGCACCGTGAGGTCATGCCACGTGCCGAATTCCGCGGGAAAGGCGTGTTTCTGCAGGTGTGTTTTGCCATCGTTTAATCCGTATACAAACGTGAGCTCGTCTTCGCCGGTGACACCCACGAACATCGTCCAACCGCCCGGAAAATCGACGTCGACCTGCGCATGGCTCTGCGTGATGAAGGCGAAATCTTTTCCTGAGGGAATCGTGCCGCCCGGCTCCAGCTTGAATCGCATCGAGTACGTGTTGGTCTGCCCTTTCTCGCCCTGACCCTTCCCGAACCGCCCGATCTCGGCGCGCTCCTTCACGCGCTGCTTGTCCCCCGCAACGACCGCATCACCGGGTCGTACGGTGAAACGGAGTCCGTCGGCCGTCAGAGCCACGGCAGGCGCATGCTCCAGGTAATAGTCCATGTGTTCCTCCGGCGGGAGACGGAGGTCACGTCCCGGGTGCGGCGTACCGGACGGGAGGGGGATGAGTCGCACGTTCCATTCGCTTCCTTCGATGCCGTGACGGAAGTCCCAGGAAAATGACGCGGACGTGCCGCCTTCCTCTGGTTCAGTGGGCTCTGGTCCCTCCCCATCACCGGTTCCTGTCTCCAACGCGTGGATCATGACGGCCATTTCCCCCCGCGTGACTTTCTGATCGGGTTGCGCAATGGACGGCGGTATGGCACCTGCCGCTCTCATCGCCGCCACATACGGGACATACCACGCACCGGGGACATCCGGTCGCGGCAGGCCGTAGGCACCGACCACGATTTTGGCAGCCTCTGCAAAGTTCACCATTCCACCCGGCCGGAATGTTCCATCCGGATATCCCGCGATGATGCCGCCATGCTTCGCCGCGCAGACGTAGGGGGCGAACCAGTCGCCCGCGACCACGTCCGGGAAGGGGGACGGCATGACTGCCACGCACTCTTTCAACTGGCGCTCCGTCACCTTTCCGCCTATGAGAATCTTTGTGAACTCCGCTCGGTTAATTGCGTGGTCGGGACGGTAAAGACCGTCCGGGTAGCCACTGACGATCCCCCGCGCTTGCACGTAGTCGATGGCGACGCGGTACGGATGATCGGTCGTGTCCGGGAACGCAGCCGCGCACCCGGTCGAGAGGACGGGCATGAGTCCGATCACCACGGCGGCAGCGACTATGACGCACCCTCTATGGATCCCCCCAGGAGACGTTGCATGCGACATCATCCGGAGTATATAGAACAAGCTCGTTTCCAAGAAGGTCGATCTTGACCAGAAAATCGCCCGTGCTGAACGGAACCACTGTGAGTGGCTAGAACCGTGTCGGCAGATGATTCGGCGCAGCAAGGAAGCCAAAAGTCTGCTCCACACAAAAAATTTTCGGGAAATCCCAACATTTCTTAAAGCTTGCGGCTTGAACTGGGCTTTGAAAGAGAATGCGGTGCACTACGAAGCCAAAATAGGGTGGCGCGTTCTGCGCGCCAGCCCCAAAAGTCGTGATTGGTGGGCGACCGCAGACTTGAACTGCGGACCTCGACATTATCAGTGTCGCGCTCTAACCAGCTGAGCTAGTCGCCCCGACTTCCATGAAACAAAGGATCAATAGAGCCCCCCGTACGATACGGTTTCCTCTTCATTCCTTCAACCGTGTTATCCCCTTTTTATACCCATGGACCTATGCCTATTTTCCATGGAGGCAATCCGCCAGCATGCAGGACAACCAAAAGAACATAACACCAAAAAAGCAAGTATCCGTTCATGCCGAGCAACAGACAGCATAGAGTCGCATCGTGCATGTTTCGCGGCAACACAGAGAGAAAGAATAATCCAAGAAAAAAAATTGTAATTGGCTGGCTCAATCCCCCAAGGATGCCAGACCAGGAATCAAAATCGAAAAACGTAAACATGATAAGACACACAATCGATAAAACAATCAAAATCGCAGTAAGCATGTGATTTATTTTTTGTAAGTCGAAAAACTTATGTGTAAAAAAGGCCATGCACTATTGTGGGAAATACTTTTCGTTAAACCAATGATGATATGCACTACTTCTCCTACTCTGAACCAGATCCTCAGGAGTCACAAAGAACCCGGCATAGGGCTCGTACGATTCCAAAGACATATTCGTGACCGTTTGCGAATACGCTTTGAAGATCAGAAGAGAACAATACCATTCCTTCTCATCCCATTTTGATGCGGAAAGCTTTGTGCTCTTGAACATGGATAACTTAAAAGGCTCGCCAAGCTGGCTGCGCGCATAGGTCGCGGCACGCTGACGCGCCCGTGCTTCTGTGATCACCTTTCTCTTTCTCCATGGAGTGGTCCAGTGATCTATCTCCCGCAGAGGATCGGGGAACATTGGGTGAAGCCAAAGTACTTCCTTTAAATTGTCCATAAGCCACAAATTGCCGGGCTTTTCCTCTCCACCGAGGGTCCGGATAGTACGCGGTCTCAAGAAGTCATACTCCACAACTCCTTCTCTGACTTCCTTTGTGCCATTCTTTTTATCCTCTTTCCGCAAAATTATGCCACCAGCTTCGATGACCTTAAGAGGATGAACACTGGTGATGAGGGCGGCATGATCCCAATTCTCCCATGGGAAAAATCTTGACCAATCCGACGCCGTATACCTCCCTACCAAAAAATCACCGATTTTTACCCCCTCGGGGACATCAGGTTTTTTGCCGGTCGTTTCTGAGATTCCTGAATCAGGGGATGACATGGATGTGCAGGCAACGAAGATGCTCTGGTCACTATACCAAGGTATTCTGATGCGCAAAATAGAGCCGAGTGGCGGCGTGGCGGGCTGCGGGGCAGCATAGAAAAATCAGCCACCGCGCCGGCCTGTCGGCCGTAGCCTTGCTTGTCGGCCATAGCTTTAGCGACGGTTGGGCGGAGGCTGAAGTGCGGTTATGATTGCGTCCAGCAAGCACCACCAAGAGATCTTTATTGGTAGATGCTGTGATTGCCGATTGCAAGGAGAACAACAGCACTCTTCCCTTCAAACCGGAAAACGATCCTGTCACGATAATTGATGGAGAAACTCCATCGGCCTTTGAGTGTTCCTTTCAGTTTGTGCGTTTTGAGTGATGCGTGAAATGGGTCTTCCTGAAAGAGCGAGATTTTTTCTTTGACCTCCTCGCGGAGGGCAGGAGAGCACTTTTTCAGATCCCGAAGAAATGATGGCTTGTAGGAAAGCTCGATCATGGGCAGATCTTCCGCATGAGATCATTGAGATTGCCCTTGAGGCTGGGTTCCCGTTCGGCACGCAGTACTTTCTCCACCGCCTGATCCTTTGAAAGTTTTTCCAGTGCTTTCCTCAGAACATCCGCCTTGTTCGCACCAATGCCATCCTCGAGTAATTCCATGAGATGGCGGTATTGTTCATCGTTGAGCGGGACGGAGATCGTCGTCATGATCCTATACTATCATATGATATTATCATACGCAAGGACTTTGAGGAATACTGCCAATTTTCGTAACCAAAATCCTCTTTCTCCGTTCTAATAAGAGCATGCAGCAATCTGCATCCCCACCGGCATTCATTCCTGTGACCCACAGGCAGGTGCTGGGGTTTGTGTGGCAGTACGTGCGAAAACATCCTCTTACGCTCAGCGTGATGGTGGTGCTCCTGATAGTTTCTACGGGGCTCGATGTCATCAAGCCGTTCTTCTACAAGGAGATCGTGGACACCATCGCGCAGAGCACGACCGCTACAGCGGAATCGTACCGGTATCTCCTGCTGATGGTTTCACTTGGCATCGGCTGCGGAGCGGTGCACTTCTCCCTGCATGAGTTCGCATCAAGATTACTCGGGAGCATCGTCACGCAGACAATGCAGACAGCGAACCGCGAAGCGTTTGCGCATGTGCAGCGCCTCTCGACGCAGTTCCATGTGAATGCTTTCGCCGGTTCTACCTCGCGCAAAATCGGTCGCGGCACGGATTCCATGGAAACCCTGATTAACCGCATCTGGTTTAACTTCCTGCCGCTTGCGATGCTCACGGTGTGTTTCATGGTGGTGTTTGCCTTCTTCTCTCCGCCTCTTGGCATTGCGATGGTGAGCGGCATGGCAGTGTTTACTGTTGTTGCTGCTGTGCTCAATTTGAGCTTTGCAAAAAAACAGAGCTGGGCCGACGAGCAGGATACGCGCGTGACGGCGAGCATGGTGGATGCATTTACTGGGAACCAAACGGTGAAATCGTTCGGTATGGAGAGATTCGAAGATGAGCGACATGCGGGCGTTGTTGCTGAATGGATGCGTCGCTTCTGGTTGTTGTGGAAAATGGGAAACTGGCAGATTTGGATATTGTTCATGCTCATTTCCCTCGTAGAGTTTGCGATCATGCTCCTTGCAGTGCGAATGTGGTACATCGGGAATTTTACCGCTGGCGATTTTATTCTTATATCTGCGTACATCGGGAGGCTGTGGGGATACATGTTCGATATCGGAGGCAACATCCGCCAGTACTTGCAGGCAAGTGCCCACATACAGGAAATGGTGGGGCTCTGCCGGACGCCGATTGGCGTTCCTGATGTTTCCGGAGCGGAAAAGCTCACGGCACCACGTGGCGCCATTATGTTCCGCGATGTGATTTTCGCATACGGTCAGAGCAATCAGCCTGTCTTCCGGAACTTTTCACTCGATATCAACGCTGGTGAGAAAATCGCGCTCGTGGGTCACAGTGGCGGCGGCAAGAGCACGTTTGTGAAGCTCCTCCAGCGCCTCTACGATATCCAGTCCGGCAACATTATCATCGATGGGCAGGATATCCGCGACGTGACACAGGAGAGTTTGCGCCGCGCCATCGGTCTCGTGCCGCAGGATCCGATTCTCTTCCACCGTTCGCTTGCGGAAAACATCGCCTACGGCAAACCAGGTGCAACAATCGCCGAGATCATGGAAGCTGCGAAGAAGGCGCATGCGCATGAGTTCATCGAAAATCTCCCGAAAGGCTACGATACCCTCGTCGGCGAGCGGGGAATTAAACTCAGCGGCGGCGAACGCCAGCGCGTTGCGATTGCGCGCGCCATTCTCGCAGATACTCCTATTCTGATTCTGGATGAAGCCACGAGCTCACTTGATTCGCTCTCGGAAAAGTACATTCAAGAGGCGCTCGAGTTCCTCATGAAGGGGCGCACGACGATCGTGATTGCGCACCGCCTCTCAACAATCAAAAAGGTGGACCGCATCCTTGTGATCGAAGGGGGAACAATCATGGAAGAGGGGAACCATGTCGATCTCCTCAAAAAGCCGGAAGGGATCTACAGGAATTTCTTCGAGCTTCAGGCGGGAGGGTTTATCGGAAGATAGAATCGTCTTCTTCCGTTGCGATTCCCTGTGCGATTTCATCCGGATGGATGTGATCAAGAAGAATTTCGTCGGCACGGGTCCCAATGGTATTGGGGGAAATAGTGATGCGCAGGCTTTGAGCGATTGATCCGATCACTGTTTTAATTGCACGGTAGACATCGCGAATGTCTACATGTTCCGGCCACTCCAAACGCCCATCTTCCGTGTGTCGAAGTGTTTCAAAGAGTTCGACGAGCGTTTCCCGTGCTGCGAATTCAATGAAGTAAAACGGGATCATTTCGGCGTCGCTTTCACTCTCTGCTTTTCGGAGAAAGTATTGTGCTTCACTCCTCCAGACTTGTCGGAAGATCGTTGTGGTAAGTTCGTCCCGTATGAGAACCGATCCCTGCTTGCCCATGGATCGACACTACCGATATTTTTGGCTCAGGGAAGCGAAATCTCGATGGAAAGTCCGCGGAAACTCCCTCAATGCTGTTTTTGCTCTAGAGGATCTTCTCCCTCTGTTTTCCAAGAAGTGGAGCCATGTAAAAGAGAGTTTTCTTTACAGCACTGAATTTCCCAAAAGCTCCTGCTCCAGTTTCTTCGTCCTCTCTCTCGCTGTCTTCGCCCAATCTGATTCCACCCCGTCTCCGTAGCGTTCGATGAACTCATCGAATCTTTCATCAATTGAAACTTCTTCTTCGAACCTCACTCTCTTATCCGCATAGTAGAGAAGCTTCTGCTCGATCGTTTTTATCGTCTCCGGCTCCTCCACAATGGATTGAAGTCCGTGCGGCCGTATGATTTCTCCGAGTTCGGGATACCCCTGTTCCTTCAAAAATTCCATGCAGGCCGCTTCGTGCTCCGCCGGATATTTTTTCCTGATGGTATTCCAGAGCGCTTCTGTCTCCGGATCTGTTTCCTTTGCATCCGGAATTTTCTGATGCACGTGCGGTTTAAAGTCCACAAACCGCAAAAGATCGTGGAGTTCTGCTGCCCGTGTGAGTGCGAGCGGGCGGAGGGGGATGCCTCTCTTCAGGAGTTCTGCACCAAGCTTCGCGCTCATGCCGGCAACGGCATCGCAGTGGCGGATGATGTGCTGAGGGAGGCGGACTTCTTTTCGCCAGATTTCAACATCTGAACGGGAGGGGAGGGGGATGTCTTTGAATGTGATTTCGATAGATCGTTTGCTTTCGGAGAGCTCGGAAATACTGATGATGATCGACGGGGATGAGAGGATGAGAGGAGAAAGAGGATAAGAGGAGTCCTGTTTTTCTTCTCTCCTCATCTTCTCATTCCTCTTATTCCTCTCATCCTCCAATCGTTCACTCCACTCAATCGCACGCACACTTGGAAAGTTTTCACTTTCTTCCACCATGCGTTGCGCTTCCGGCGCATCGAGACGATAGAGATCTACATGGAGAAACTTTTCACCGTAGCGGTTCTCAATTGCGTATGTCGGACTATTCATTTTCTCCCCCAACCCCAGCCCTACACCCAGCCCTTGTACGAACGTGGTTTTCCCTGCGCCGAGCTCTCCCCGAAACCACACATTTGTTCTGTTTTGATACAGAGTTGACGCTAACGCAACTCCTATACGGAGTGTATCAATTTGGCTATTGGATGCTAAATTTATGGTCTCCGATGATTTACTTATTATCATAAATATTGTATAATAATCAAGTAAACAAATATGCCATTGAGTAGACATTCCTTTGCGGCATTTGCACTCTACAACGAATCTGGGGACTCCATGAAGGGGTTTTTGCAGAAGCGCTGGTCCTTCTGGCTTGCGCTCTTTTCCTGCATCGCGTTCCTCGTCGGGAACATGGTGGGGCAGCACGGCTGGGGGGCATTTTGGAAATCCGTGTGGGGAAAGGAAACGGAAATTCACATCGTGTTCGAAGGTGCTGTGAGTCCTCTCGCTCAGGTGCCGGACCCTGCGCGCTGGAGTCCGGTCACCAATCATACGGTTGATTTTTCCGCAGTGCCGAATGAGATGCTTGTTCCGCTGCCGGAGTACAAAGCATCTCCTCATTGTGATGGTGCAGAGCAGAGTTACGATCAGGGTGTTCTTTCCGTGGATTACAACGGGAGTTACGAAGTGCGCGGCACCGGCTGCGGCAGCCACCCGGCGGCGGATATTCTTACGCCGAAGGGTACGCCTGTTCTCGCTGCGATGAATGGCATTGTTGACCGCGTGGAGGAGCGTTCGTGGGGATTCGGCAATACCGTCGTGATCCGCCATCCCGATGTGCCGGATCCCGATTTCCCGGAGACAAAAACTACGCTCTATTCTGTCTATGCGCACCTTGGTTCCATTTCCGCAAGCATGGGGCAGGTGGTTCAAAAAGGACAGCAGATCGCGGTCTCTGGTCAGACCGGATTCGCCACGGCTCCGCACCTCCATTTCCAGATCGATAAAGCCTCGGCGCCGTTCCATCCGTACTGGCCCTTTACGACGACCGAGGCAACGCAGGCAGGCTATACGTTCATGGATGCGGTGAACCATGGTCTCGGGAAGGAGAATGCGCAGCGCTATACGGTGAACCCTCTTGCATATGTGCAGACCTACGGAAACTGGATGGAGCAGAAGGAAACCATCATTGCAGTGCAGGGAGAAGAGGCGCAGGTTGTTTCGGGTGATGTTGTTGCCTCCGTACAGCCTCTTCAGGAAAAAAAGAGCGTCAAGGAGCGTTTCCTGAGCCGTATTCGTTCTCTCTTTGCCGCAAGCCGCGATGCCCGTCGTGCAGCGCGTATGGCCCGCATTCAGGGGAATCCGGATCCCCGTTCCGCGATTGCGCTTCAGGGAGATGCTGCGGTGCCGGTCGTGTCTTTGCCTGATGTGATCAAATCAGTTGTCGCGGAAGAGGGAGTGTTGGATCAGAATTTACAGCCCCTTGCTGTGAGCATTGCGAGCGTTCCTTCTACGGCAGAAACAAATATTCCTATGCCGACGATGGGTGGTACGGTGAACGAAATTACGATTCTCCATGACGGAGAGTTCCACGACGGCTGGGAGGAAATCGTACTCTATGCGAGGGATGCAAAAGGGCAGTTTGTGCGTGATGTTCATTTCGAAGGCACCATCTTCTTTGATACCGCATTCGGGACAGCGGAGTTCTCACCCTCTTCTATTACAGAGGAGCAGTTCGATGAGCGCGGCCGCGCAATCATCCGCATGCTCCCGCGCCAGAGCGGTCATCGCGCCATCGTTCCGGTGCTCACCGGCGTATTCAGCACACGCGGCGAACCACTTGTGTTCAACCCAGCGGAAGGAAGGGGGGCACAGACCGTTCAGTCGGGCGTGAATACCACCGCAGCAGCAGTATCAGGGCAGTGAGGAGAATGATCGCGATGAACTTCTGGAATGTGCTCAGGAAGAGAGCAGTGATGCCGAATGCGCTTCCGAGAATGACCGTGAGGAAGATCACCTTTCTTTCGCCCCATCCTTTTTTGAGCAGCCGGTGATGCAGATGGTCGAGATCTCCTTTCAGCGGAGATTTTCCCTTCATCACCCTCGTCAGGGACACAAGAACGGAATCAATGAGAGGGAGTCCGAGTACGAGGAGCGCGGTCGCTACCTTTCCGCCGGCATAGATCGAGAGCGCGCCAAGCATCAGGCCGAAGAACATGGCTCCGGTATCGCCCATAACCCCCTTATTCGGAGGGAAATCAAAGACAGCACTCGCAAGAGCGATGCCTGCAAGCATAAAGGCAATCAGTGAAATCTCGGGCTGATTCACTCGCTCACTAAGGCTCAAGAACCCGATGGTCAGTGCGCCGATCACGGAGAGAATACTCACCTGTCCGGAAATTCCGTCGAACCAGTTGAATGCGTTCATGGTGAGGCTCAGCCATAGAATGGTGAACAGACCGCTCCAGAATGGAAGGGGACCGACGATAGAGGAAAGAGGAAAGAGGAAAGAGGAAAATTGCTCAAGATGAATGTCGATAGTATCGAGTTTGAAAATTCCTCCGATCGGATTCGTGATGGTGTAGATGCGCGTTCCTGTGGCGAAGATGAGGAGCCCGATGAAGAATTGAATGGAGAGCCGGAGCCATGGGGGCAGGTTCTTCAGATCATCCAGCATTGTCATCATCGCGAGGAGAAGAATCGAGAGGAGGAGTCCTCCGTCCTGAAATGAAACTTCTTTCTTCAGTATCAGGAACACGATGAGAAACGCGAGCACCGAAGCGATTCCGGTCGGGTAGGGGAGTGGTGGACGGGTGAGGCCGTATTTTGCGGGGCGATCGAGAAAGTTGAATTTGGGGAAAGCGAAAAGAGCACAGAGATGGAAAAGGAGAGAGAGAGCGAAGGCGAGGAGGGTGAAGAGAATCGGGAGTGACATGTATGGATTATAGATACGTCATGCTGAGCGAAGCGAGCCCATGCAAGAGCATGGGTGAGCGAAGTCGAAGCATGCTTCGACAAGCTCAGCACAGGCTGTGCAACTGGAAGCAAAAATCGCTGCGCGCGAGGTGCTTCGACTGCGTCTGTCGCCCCGCTGTAGCGGGGCTCCGGACGGAGCCTGTCCTGAGCCTGTCGAAGGGCTCAGCATGACGTGTACTATGGAGTTTGTATGATCATCCTCGGTATCGACCCCGGTCTTGCAATCGTTGGTATCGGTATCATCGATGCTTCGATACGCCCCGCCGCGGCGGGGCTACTCAGCATGACACCCTATAAGGTAATCGATTACTGCACAATCGAAACGTCGAAAACGAACACCAATGCCGATCGCCTGCGGGAGATTGCGGAAGATCTCTCCTCCATTATCCAAAAACACCGTCCTTCGGTCGCCGTGATCGAGAAGCTTTATTTTGAAACGAACCAAAAGACCGCGATGAGCGTGGCCGAAGCGCGCGGTGCAATTCTTCTCACCTGTACTCAGGCGGGGCTTTCGATCATCGAACCCACGCCGCTGCAGCTGAAAGTGGCAGTCACGGGCGACGGCCGTGCGGATAAAAAGCAGATGGAGGATATGGTGGCGCGGACTCTCAAAATTGATCTCAAAGGAGTATCCGATGATGCCGTGGATGCGCTCGGTTTGGCGATATACGGTGCAACGAGCATGCGCAATATCATCCAAAAGAAAGAAGTTGACATTGTAAAAAGTCGCAGTAAGCTGCGCTCCAGATGAATCCTTCCCTCCGCTGCACCGGCGCCATGATGATGGCGATGATGATGCGCTCGACGCGAGGGCAGGCTATGTCGTAAGAGTTTCTCCCACAAAGCCTACAAACCCTCGCACAGAGCGAGGGTTTTTTTGTATCGCACTTCTTCTCTTTTCATTACTCTCCCCCCCAATTGTATGACAGAACGACCGTCTTCATTCCATGAAAATGTACTGGCTATTGACCAATTTGCTTCCGGTGGGAATGAGGGAGAGCATGCAGTTTCTGCATGTTGTAGTGATATCCGAGAATTAACTCGATTGGGTTTGCATCAACATCCGACGCTCGATGTAACCGATGTCTACCCCGATGGGTTATTTGATCGTTCGGTAAATATCGAAGTGGCGCCATATGCATTCCCCCGCGATGCAGCCGGCAAACTTTGGTCGCGTGCATTTTGGCACGGATTGCGGCAATTAGATTTCCGGGGGAAGCATGTGGCTGAAGTCGGTGTGGGTCCCGGTACCAATGCTTTGGGTATTCTCCGCCAAAATCCAACCGATCTTCATGTCTCTGATTACGACAGGCGGATGACGTTCCTTCTGGATCGTAATCTTCGACACGCCGTGAATGGTGGCGTCATTACCCCCGATCAAGCTGGACGTGTCGTTCGTCATACCGGTCGGCGCAATTTGGCCGATTGGGCACGGAATGGAGGTCATCGATTCGATCTGCTCATTGGATGTCTTCCGCAGGCACGTCTTGAGTCGGGAGTCGATATTCATGAAGGGGATGCCGGTTCACATGTCTATGATCCGACTCTCTATACGTCGGAATTCAATGACTGGCACCTCGGTCTCAATGATGCGTTCCTGAGGCAGGTGAGCGGAAATGGGGATCGAGATCCTCTGCTGAAGGCAAATGGCGATGGCACACCGGGTTCCGTGATCCTTAATTTTGCTGGGCGTCCTGGCGAAGACAAAATACAGGAGATTTTCCGGCGCAATGGATTTGAGCCCCGTGTTCTCCATCGTGAGATCATTCAGGTTGATCCTAATCCGGGCCCACATACATTTGCTGCGGAAGAAGCGCACCTTGCGTCGCAGGATAAGCATGGATTTGAGTTTTACAGCGATCCTGCAGGCAACCATAAGATCAACGCCCGCCAAGCCCTGGAAATTCATGATCAGGGTCGACCTGTCTATCACAGTATTCTTGTCGTACAAGGGACATTGCTGCATAAGCACTGATCATGACACCTTTTACTACTCTCAAACGGCGGCTCGACGAAGGAGAGATTGTGCTCCTCGATGGTGCCATGGGCACCGAGGTGCAGCGTCGTGGCGTTCGCACGGCATTGCCATTGTGGTCGGCTTCCGCGCTTATGACTCACCCCGAAGTTATTGAACAGATTCATCGGGATTACATCGATGCAGGAGCGGATATCATTACGACCAATACATTCCGTACAAACCGCCGTGCGCTTTCGCTTGCACATCAGGGAAATAAAGTGGGGGAGTATAACCGCATTGCCTGCGAACTTGCGAAGGTGGCGAGGGAAAGCAGCAGTCGAAAAGATGTCGCGATCGGCGGATGTATTGCACCGCTCGAAGATTGCTACGAGCCGGATCGCGTTCCGGATGATGCCGCTCTTGCCAAAGAACATGCAGAGCTTGCGAACCTTCTTGCAAAGAATGGTGTGGATTTTATCTTTGCGGAAACAATGAACTGTATCCGGGAGGCGACTGCCGTGCTTTGCGCGGGAAAAAAGATAGGACTTCCTGTGGCTGTCAGCTTCCTTTGCCGCGATGGAGAACATATTCTCAGCGGGGAAAAGATCATTGATGCGATTGATGCCTGTGCCGAGTTTGATCCTTTTGTGATTTGCGCAAACTGTCGTCCTCTCCAAACGATTGATAAGTGCATTTCTACTTTCCTAGAGAACTCAACTATTCCGATCGGAGTCTATGCAAATGGACTTGGACATCCTCACGATGATCAAGGGTGGTTGTTTGAAGGAGGGGATGCAGTGGAAGAATATATTGCTCATGCCAAGAAATGGCTCGAGCAAGGCGTACAGCTTATTGGCGGATGTTGTGGAACGACGCCAAAATATATCGCTCTTCTATCAGAGACTCTTCGGAAGAATACTCCCGTCATCATCACTTCATGAGCTTCTCCTTCGCACATGTCACCATCTCCAGAACAATGGTTGCACCTTGATGAGGATGTTCCCTACCACACCGTCTTCACTGCATATTTCCGTATCTCCTCATCCGGCGTGAGGATCGTGAGATCATGTGCCAGCGCCTGGCAGATAAGCATATGATCAAATGGATCTTTGTGGTGGAGGGGAAGATCTTTCAGTAAGAATGCAGCTTTCATGTCGAATGGCAGTGATTGAGCACCGAGCATGTTCAGGGTGTTTCGTATCATTTCCTGCGGGTCGCCGATAATAGGGAGCCGTTTTTTTTGCCATTTTCGTATGATTTCATTGACCGATACGGGACTCAAAAGAAGATGGGAATCTTCAGAAGTGAGCATTTCCTTTGCCCCCTCCGAAAGTTGTTGCACATCTGTCGCTGCCCACAAAAAGGTACAGGTATCGAGGAGTATAGGCATACTGCGGGATTCAATATCCCCAAGAGGTAAGCTCTTCGTCTGTCATGGGGTCGAAGAAATGTGTCATATCAATTTTCCCTTCGTATCCTCCCAGTTTGCGCTTACCCTTCGCAGGGGGCTGCACAGATTTCAGTTCCGCGAGGCGGATATTCCTCTTGCAGATATACACCTTTTTTCCTTTCTGGATCATCTCGAGCAATTTGCTCAGGTTCGCCTTTGCTTCATAAACATTGAAATCCATACCTGTTCATATTCTAGTACAAGTAGTTAACCAAGTCAAATAGGAGATTGAATTGCCATTTTTGATGCTGTTTTCAAAGGTTGTTTGTCTTTTTCTATTTCCAGTATGCGCTCCGCCGCCCTCCTCGCCCTCACCACGAGCTCCGGATTCATCAGTGATCCCGCGCGGATCTCCGGCATGCCGCTCTGCCGCAAACCGTAGAGCTCGCCGGGTCCGCGGAGTTTGAGATCGATCTCCGCGAGCTGGAAACCCGAATCATACTGTTCCATAGCCTTCAGACGTTCCGAGTGCGACTGTTCCTGCGACGTGGTGGAGAGAAAGCAGTAGCTCTGGTGATCATCGCGACCGACGCGCCCCCGCAGCTGATGGAGCTGTGCGAGACCGAAGCGCTCGGCGCCTTCGATCAGAATGATGGAAGCGTTCGGAACGTCGATGCCGACTTCGATCACGGAGGTGGAAACGAGGATATTGCTTTTCTTTTCCTTAAAGTTTCTCATGATGTCATCCTTTTCCTGTGGTGATAGCCTCCCGTGAAGCATGGTAACAGTGCGGCGGGGAAATGCTTCCTGCAATCTGCGGGTCTCGTTCTGCACGTTCTTTACATCGGCGAGTTCTTCGCTCTCGCTGATGAGCGGGCAGATCACGTAGATCTGTCTTCCTTCCTCAATTTCTTTGTCGATGAAGAGCTCCACGGTTTTTCTCTCCCTCGGCGGCACCACTTTCGTTTTGATGATTTTCCTGTTCCCCGGTTTTTCGAGCAGAACCGAGAGATCGTGATCCCCGTACGCGGTGAGTGCGAGCGTGCGCGGGATCGGCGTCGCAGTCATACTGAGGAAGTGCGGGGAGCCCTTGGCTTTGAGCAATTTCCGCTGCTCCACGCCGAACCGGTGCTGCTCATCCACGATCGCGAGACGGAGATCTTTAAATGCGACATTGGCCTGAATGAGCGAGTGAGTTCCAATCACCATATCAATGGTGCCCCGTGCCAGACCCAGTTTGATATTTTCTGCTTCCGTCGCTGGGGTTGAGCCTGTCAGCAGGGCTACGACGGGGGAGTGGAAAGTGGAAAGAGGAAAGAGGAAAGAGCTGTCATTATTTTCCTCTTTCCTCTTTCCTCTTTCCTCTTCTCTGTGGATGAATGTATGAAAATTGACCAATGTTCTTGTTATGCCATCGGCATGCTGCTTTGCCAGAACTTCCGTTGGCACCATGAGCGCGCATTGCCCGCCGGCATGGAGGACGTTTGCCATTACGGCGGTTGCAACGAGCGTTTTCCCCGAGCCGACATCGCCCTCAAGCAACCGCGACATCGGGACCGGCTTTTCCAGATCCTTCAGGATTTCGTAAATGGCGATGCGCTGGCTATCCGTGGGTTTGAATTTGAGTGAGGCGAAGAACGATTTGATCAGTTCCACGTTCATCGGAATTTTGAGACGATCCTGCGCTTCCTCCTGCCATTCCATCTTTCGTTCCAGTGCTTTGATCTGCAGATCGTAGAGTTCCTCGAATGCGAGGCGATCTTTGGCGCGAGTCAGGAGTTCGGGTGATTCGGGGAAGTGGAGCTGCATGATCATTCCTGCGCGGCTCAAAAGTTTCTCCTCCTTTATCACTTCGTCTGGCAGCGTCTCCCCGAATTCATGAATTGCGGTTTTCACGAGTGCCATCTTCTCCCGCAGCCAGCGCGTGGAAAGGATCGCGTGCTGCGGATACACCGCGACGATTCTGCCTGCATGGAGGAGTTCCGTGCGGTCGCCTGATTCAAACACGGGGCTCTGCATCGTGAGCTTGCTCCGTACCCATCCCACTTTGCCCGTGAGCACCACGTCGGATTCCTCCGCGAGCATGCGCATGATGTGCGGCTGATTGAACCACACGACCGCGCAGGAGTTTCCCTCCGTATCCGTGAAATCCCCCTGCACGATGATCATTTTCTTCTTCTTCGTCCGGATGCTCTTTAGATTCGTGACAGTCCCGCGGATGGTCACCTTCTCGCCATCCTCCACGTTTTCCAAAGTCTGCATTGTCGAGAGATCCTCGTATGCGCGGGGAAAGAAGAGGAGGAGATCCTCCACGGTGCGGATGCCGATCTCATTCAAAACTTCGATAAAGTCCTTCGTGGTGCGGAGCAAGCCGGTTGTGAGGGGGTCTGCAAGGTGCATACTGTTTCATTGTTCTATTGCTCCATTGTTATACTGTACCAACAAGCAATGGAACAATGGAGCAATGACGCAAGTAATTTGCTATAATAGAAGGAACGTATGCTGAATCCCTTCACAAAAGCCATCAAGGCGCACAGCGGTAAAGGGCCTTCCGCGGAAGCCCAGAAGGAGCTTGGAAAGCCGCACGAAGACAATGTTCTTACCGGTGATCACACCGCTTTTATCCAGACACTCCTCACGCTTCTCGATCAGGGGAAGATTGATACGAAAGACACCCAAAGTTTCATCCACGGTGATGTCTACCGCGGTCTTCCGCTGGATCTTAAAGCACGGGTGGATCTTGCAATACCCAATATCGTCACTCTCCTTGAGCGTATCGTGGATCTCCATGTACGGCCGGAGAAGGATGATTCCTACGAAATGAAGAGTCTCATTGATTCTCTCTGGCTTGTAAAAGAACGCATCGAGAAGGATGCGGATGTTTTTATTTTCTAAGGAGAGCTCATCGGCTGATCATTTCCTCTCTCTCCGGTCCCGTGCCGACGAAGCTGACGGGAATGTTCATCTTTTTTTCGATGTACTCTACATACTTCTGCGCGTTCTTCGGCAGCTTTTTAAAGTTCGTGATTCCCTGCGTGGATTCCTTCCAACCCGCAAGAACAGTCTCCTTTTCCATGTCGAAAATCGGAATATCTTCCTCCGCATCGAGTACATCGAGCTTCGTCAAATTCAGGTGGGTGAAACCATTCAGCCTGGAAGCGAAAGCGAGATCGCTCAGCGAAAGCCATCCGCATCGCCGAGGCCTCCCCGTTG
>Ga0209542_10009786_pt1 | contig 17479 bp, 15 predicted proteins | sample RifCSPhighO2_01_FD_184028 | JGI IMG/M metagenome (GOLD analysis project Ga0209542, IMG submission 184028) | Soil microbial communities from Rifle, Colorado - Rifle CSP2_plank highO2_0.1 (SPAdes) (version 2) | ecosystem: Environmental > Terrestrial > Deep subsurface > Rock core/Sediment ...
ATAAAATGATATTTTATCGAATAAACTTTATGACAAGCATGATGTAATTCATACATAAATTTTAGAATAAGATAACTATATAGTTTTTACCCAGTCACAGCAGAGCTGTGGGGATTTCTTCTCAATTAAATGGATAGTTTGTGAAGTTAATCGGTATAACGAAGGAGCCAAAATTCTAAAGTTCTCTTAATTTTAGTATTGTCTGTAGGGAAGCGAGTTTTTTGAACTCTTTGGAGATTGAAAGGAGTATCTTCTTGTTGTTTTCCTTGAATTTTTCTATTGGAACCCCTTTTTTTGTTATCTTAAGAACATAGTCTCTTGCTGAAGACTCGGAAAGAGAAAGTTTTGTTGCTAACAGAGGATAATCTACCTTATTTCCTTCTTCTTCTAGCTGATATATCGTCGAGAAAACGATCATTTCTTGATTAGTTAGTTTTTTGAATTTTGAACGCAAATCTTTCTTAATATCATCCAAGGATTCGAGAATTTGAGATACTTTCTCTAAACGATCTATTTGGTTTAGTGTTTTTGTCGATGATTTATCGTCTATAGTGTTAATAATTGTCGGATTTTGAGTTGTATGAGGTTCTATTTGTGTGGTGCTGGAAGATTGTACAACTTTGGGTAAAGGATTATTGTTCACTTGTGCGAACTTTTGAATGTGTCTGTCTGTCTGTTGGTCTGTCTGTCTGTCTGTTGGAACCCCTTCATTTCCAGTGGAAGTATTGAAATAGTGGGGTTTTAAGGCTTTATCGTCTAAGTTATCTGTGGGAGTTATTTGTCTGTCTGTTGGATTTGATTGACTTTGTGTCTGTTCTGATATGTGGTTTAAGGTTCGTTTAATTTCTTCTATCTCTTGATGAAGGTAATAAATTTGAGATTGTAAATCAAAAATGTCCTCTTTTGCTTTTATGAAAGCTTCTTTTATTTTATCATCTGACATATTTTTTTGTCGCTTATCTGTATTATATAGTTTGTTGTATAGAAAACGATATAAAGATGAATGAAAAGGAATTAAATGTATCAAGATTTGGTTATTCTAGGAGCAACTGGAAAGGTAGGAAGTAGACTTTTCAAGCACCTATTTGAAAGAAAAGATAATGATTCAAATTATCATGAAAACCCGACTAGAGTCGTTGGGCTCTCTAGGAAAGGAAGTTGGGCCTATTCTGAAAGAGGGTTTAGATCTGATGGGCTTGAAGGATTTAAAGGGGGAGAGATTAGAAGCCAGAGCTTTGAGAAATTTGATGAAATATTATATAATATGCAACTTCATTATTCTGGTTTAAAAAATAGAAACTTAACTTTTATTGATTGCACTTCTTTAGGGAAGGAAATGTTGGGGTTTTATAAGAAAGTTTTGAGAGAAACTAACTTTAATATTGTAACTTCTAATAAAAATCCGCTTGTTTCTTGTGATTTCAAAACATTTCAAGAATTGATTGCCAAACCTCCTAGATTCGGATACGGGTGTTCTGTAATGGCAGGGGCAGGAATTGTTAATGAGATTAAATATAGCCGAGACTTAAATGATGAAATTTTAAAGGTTGAAGGTTGCTTGTCTGGAACCCTGGGTTTTATATGTTACAGTATTCAAAATGGCCTTCTTTTTTCTAAAGCATTGGAAGAAGCTATAAATTTAGGGTATACAGAAACAGATTACCTGATTGACTTGAGAGGCAAGGATGCTTTAAACAAAATAATTATCTTGTCTAGAACGGCGGGATACAACTTACTTAAAAAGTCTATTTTACACAACCCCTTCGTGGATAAAAAATATCTTGGAAGTATTGGTGTGCTTCATAAAAATATGAATTACGTAAATGAGTACTTTTTTAAAAGAAATAGAAATGCAGCCAGGAAAGGAAAGGTGTTAAGGTACATTGCAAGTTTTGATCCGAAGAAATTATCTATTGGCGTGGGGCCTAGAGAAGTGGATAAAGACGGTGAATTTGGGATTTTGAAGGGGGCTATTTGCAGAACTTCGTTATACATTCCTGAAACAGTAATTCCTATTGAGTGTGCTGGGGCGGGCTTGGATGTAACTGCTAGAAACATAAGAAAAGATTTGGTTGATCAATTGACGAATAGGGTCTTAAGAAAATAATTACTGGTGTTTTGAGTAAGCTGCAAAGGCCTGAGAAGAAATTATCCATCTTTGTCTTTTAATATAGTCTTTTCCTGAAGCGTTTTTTTTGACTTCAGTAACTAAGTTTTTATCCTTTAGACTTAAAAGCAAGAATTTTGTAAACTCTTCGTCTCTTGCTATTTCTTTAGCTATATCTGAAGTGTATAGTGCTTGTGGAGATACGCTGAAAAGATAATGCAGAATGTGCTCTTGAACCTTCTTTTTCTTCTCTTCGGATATCTTTGGCATCATTATAGTAGAAAGGTTAACTTTAAAAGTTTAGTCTATGGTTAAGAAACATGGATCTAGAAAGTTATAAAATTAAAACGGGAAGAATTTCAAAACTGGTTGATTTATTATACGTGGGTTCTGTTAGTCCTTTTAATTATTATTTGGAAGCCTAATTTGTTTTGTTAATTTTTGAGTTAATGCATAATTTTATAATCTTTATTTAGAAGTAAGAACATGGCTAAAATAGAATATGTAGAAGCAAATAAAAGTGAAGAGGTAAAGGAAATACTCAATCCGTTAGTTAGAGAGTGGTTTTTTACTAAATTTAAGGATTTTAGTTTAACTCAGCTTTATGGGGTGAAGAACATTCATGATAGGAAGAACATTCTTGTTTCTGCGCCTACTGGGGGAACAAAGACGTTGACTGCTTTTTTGGGGATACTTAATTATTTGGTTGAGCTTGCATTGAAGAATGAACTGGAAGATAAAATATACGCGGTGTATAATTCTCCATTGAAGGCGTTGAGTAATGATATTTCTGTTAATTTGCTTGGTCCTTTGAGTGAGATGAGGGTGCTTGCTGAAAAAAAACAACTGAAAATGCAGGAAATAAGGGTCGGACTAAGAACGGGCGATACGACTATGTCGGAAAGAGCTAAAATGGCAAAAAAAGCACCACATATTCTTGTTACAACCCCTGAAAGTTTAGCGATTATTTTAACAACTACTAAAACTGTTGATCAGCTAAAGGCCCTGGAGTTTATGATTATTGATGAAATACACGCATTGACTAATAAGCGGGGAGTTTATTTGTCTTTAACACTTGAAAGATTGCATAGTATTAGTTTAATTGAGCCTGTGAGAATAGGACTTAGTGCGACTATTTCTCCTCTAGAAGAAATAGCTAAATTTTTGGTTGGAGTAGGAAGAGATTGTTTAATCGCTGAAGTTAAGCTACTCAAAAAAATAGAGATTAGTATTGATTTCCCGGGAAATGAAATATTAGAGACAGAAACTGGGGAAAGTCAGAAAGAACTTTACAAAATGCTTGATAAAATAATTGAAAATCATAAAACAACGTTAATATTTACAAATACTCGGGCTGCAACTGAAAGAATTGTTCATTATCTTGACTTACACTTTCCAGGAAAGTATGTTGGGGCGATAGGGACACATCACAGTTCTATGAGCAAAGATCAAAGATTTGATATTGAAAATAAATTGAGAAAGGGTGAACTTAGGGTTGTTGTTTCAAGCACGAGTTTAGAATTAGGAATAGATATAGGAAGCATAGATATTGTTGTGCTCCTACGAAGTCCTAAGAGTGTGAGTAGGGCTTTACAGAGAATAGGGCGAGCGGGGCACAAACTGCATGACAATCCTAAGGGAGAGTTTGTTGTTTTAGATAGGGACGATCTTGTTGAATGTGGAGTTATGATGAAGTCTATGATTGAAAAAAAGATTGATTCTGCAGAAATTCCAAAAAATGCGTTGGATGTTTTGGCCCAACAAATATATGGGATGGCAATTACAAAAATATGGGACGTTGATGAAATGCTTGGGGTTATAAGAAGAAGTTATTGTTATAAAAATTTGAGCAAAAATGATTTTTTTGATGTTGTTAGTTACCTTGCGGGGGATTACGCCTTAGAACATAGATACGTTTATGCAAAAATATGGTACGATGCGGAGAAAAAGCAGATAGGGAAAAAAGGAAAAATGGCAAGAGTAATTTATATGACTAATTTGGGAACAATTCCAGAGGAGGGATTTATAAGTGTTGTTGTGCAGGGGCCGGTGGAAAAGAGAGGGCAAACAGTTGGGAAGATAGACGAATCTTTTTTAGAGAAACTAAAGAGGGGGGACGTTTTTGTGCTTGGAGGAAATAAGTATCAGTTTTTGTATACTCGAGGAATGAAAGCGTACGTTGTGGCGGACGTTGCTAAAAGGGTAACTATTCCAAGCTGGTTTAGTGAAATGCTTCCTCTTAATTTTGAGCTTGCCTGCGAAATAGGAAGATTTCGGGGGCTTGTTAAGGAAAAATTGAAGAGCAAGGAGAAAGTAATAGATTTTATCAAAGAGTATTTGTATTGCAAAGATAAAATAGCTGAAAATATTTACGATTATTTTAAAGAACAGGCCGGTTTTTCTGAAATTCCCGATGATAAAACCCTTGTGATTGAGAGATTTAAAGAAGAAAAAGAGTATTTGTTGTTTCATTCGCTTTATGGAAGAAGGGTAAATGATGCTTTGGCAAGAGCTTTTGCTTTTGCCGCTGGGCGACTAAAAAATAGGGATGTTGAAATTGGTATAAACGATAACGGATTTTTTATATCTGGTGAAGGCTTGGATGAAGAAAAAATAATTAATTGGGTTAAAGGAAAGGATTTACGAGACATTTTAAAGGAAGCAATAGAAAAAACAGAAATATTAAAGAGACGATTTAGACATTGTGCTGCAAGGAGCTTAATGATACTGAGAAGCTATAAAGGAAGAGAGAAGAGTGTGGGCAAACAACAAATGCATTCTGGATTTTTATATGTGGCTGTAAAAAAATTAAGTAACGAGTTTCCCATATTAAGGGAGGCAAGAAGAGAAGTTATGGAAGACTTAATGGACATAGATAATGCTGAAAAGGTTCTTAACTTGATTAGAACTGGAAAATTAAAAATTGCTAAGAAGAGAACGCCGCTGGTTTCTCCGTTTGGGCTTAATTTATTAATGCAAGGGAGAAGCGATTTAGTTAAAATGGAAGATCGGGCTGCATTTTTAAAGAGAATGCATGAATTGCATTTGAAGGTGATTGGGGAAAAGAATAAATAGATTTATTCATTTGATATTTGATGTCGAAAAAAGAAGATTTGCGTTTTATTGATTGGGTACGATACCAAAAGGGTGATCAAACTGCGGATTTGTGTGAAAAGATGTTTAAGAATGTACGAAAGGGCTGGAATTATTGGTTATAGGCCTCTTTCTGTACTGCATAGAGTCGAAGACCATTTGGCTATAAAATACGCGGATTCCAAATCTAGATCTTCTAGAATAGTGACTTGAGCAAGAGCATAGAAAGAATTAATTAGTCTTTGTTTTTGCTGATTTTATGAAAATCAAATATGTTGGTAAATGTTTGTTTATCACTGGCGATGGTGGAAGGAAGACGCTTGTTGTTGGGGATATGCATTTGGGATATGAAGAAATGTTAAATAGGTCTGGTGTGTTTATTGGAAGACTGATGTTCAAGGAACATATTAAATATTTTAAAAAAGTTTTTATTGAAATTGGAAAAGTTGATGAAATAGTTTTATTAGGAGATGTAAAACACGATTTTGGAAAGGCGGGGGAACAAGAATGGAACAATATTTTGTCTTTATTTGATTATTTTTTTGAAAATATAAATAAAAAAGGAAAAATAGTTATTACAAGAGGAAACCACGATAACTTTTTGATTAATGTAGTAAATAAATTTAGAAGGAAAAGCGAAGGAGAAATTGAATTGGTTGATTTTTACATTTTGGGAGGTGTCGCTTATACGCATGGAAACAAGAACAATAAAAGAATGTTTGATCGGGACGTAAAGCTATGGGTTTTAGGGCATGCACACCCTGCGGTTAAGCTTAAAGAAGGTATTAAAATTGAAAAATATAAATGCTTTCTTGTGGGTAAATATAAGTCTAAAAAAATAATTGTTGTTCCTAGTTTTTTTGATTATGTTGAAGGAAGTGATCCGAGGGAAAACGGACTTGGGCTTGCTTGGGAGTTTGATTATGCTAATTTTGATGTAAAACTTGTTGGGGAAAATTTAGAAGTGTTTGATTTTGGTAAATTGAAGAAACTGAAATAGTGGTAGTTATGATTTTTCTTGTTTTTTGACTTGTGGAAAAGGGATATGTAAGGGAAGATTTAGATCGTCTTCTAGTTGAAGAGCTTTTACCGAACACTTTTTGAGGATCATGTTGTATAACGGAACTACCGAATCTTGTGGAACTTGTTTATTTTTCCATGCTTTTTGAAATTCTTTTGATTGGTCTTTAGATAGTGAAAGTACGATTAGGCCTTCAAATACGAGTTCGCCTGAGTTTTGTTCTTTGTCTTCTTTTTTATCTGAATTTTTATTAGGATCTCCGTAAGTGATGGTAAATCTAAAATTTAATTTGATTGCTTCAGAGTCTTTTAGCATTTCTATTTTTTCTTTTTCAACTTTGGTGAATTCTATGTGTGTGTTTATTGAAGCTCTTTTTAGCTGTTCTTCTCTTAATGCAGAAATTTTTGTTAAATTAAATCCTATTACTTGCATGTTTTATATTAATAAATTGTATTTTTAAATTTATGGTAAATATACTTTTTGTTTGTGAAGAATTATAAAAGGTCTTCTTCAGAAACTACTACGAAATCGCCTATGGCTATTATAGTGTTATAAGGTACTAAAACTTCTTTTCCTGAAGACAGCTCTAAATTAAGGTTTCTTGTGTAAGCTGTTGGTTCTTTAAGAATGATATGAAGTAGTTCTCCTGTTCTTGTTTCAAAAGAAATGTCTTTTACTATACCCAATCTTTTGCCTTCCTTTGTAACAATTAGTTTTCCTACCACGTCTTTTACTGGTCTTTTATCAGCGCACATGTTCATTTAAAAAGTGAGAAGTATATAAATATTTTGATAGTGTGAACAAATATGTTTTGCGATGATAAACTCTTAAAATTATACGAACTTTTCGTATTTATCTCTCTGACCCTGCTGTTTCGTATGGAAAAATTAGTAATATTTAAAAAGATATTTTGTCTTTTTTTCTATTTTTATTTTTTATTTATAAATATTTCTATATTATATTATATATATTTTAAAAAACATATACTAGAACATATATTAGTTCGTTTAATTTCATAAATTATGTTTAAATTAATTTATTAAATTCATTTCCATCGGAAATCATGGCGTCTGTGTTTTTCTGTTTTTTTTACTATGTTTTTTGTTTATCGACGAAAAAGTTAATTTATTCAAAGGAAACGATGGTTAGGTTATAGATAAATTTATAAAGAAAATAGATAATATTAATTGAGAGGTGAAAAAGTGGACAAAATTGATAGTATTTTAGATTCTTACGTTGAAGCTGGGTTGTTTGTAAATAAAAAGGTGTTACAGTCAAATTATACTCCAGAAAGTGTTCCTCACAGAGATAAACAAATAGAAAATGTTGCTGCAATTCTTGCTCCAGCATTAAGAGGAGAAAGAGTAAGCAATTTATTTGTGTATGGAAAAACGGGAACAGGAAAGACATTGAGTGTACAAAGAGTGCAAAACAAGATTTCTGAAAAAATGAATCAAATGGGAAGAGAAAATTTAAAGTTTCTTTATGTAAATTGTAAATTAAAAAAAGTAGCAGATACAGAATACAGAATAATAGCTGAATTAATTAACGTGCTCGGTGGTAAGGTTCCTGCAACTGGACTTCCTACAGATGAAGTTTATTCGAGATTTATAAGTATGATTGATTCTCAAAAACAACTTATAATATTAGTACTTGACGAAATAGATCAAGCAGTTAAAAAAATAAGCGACAATTTTATTTATACATTAACGAGAATGAATTCCGAACTTAAAAATGCGCAAATAAGTATTGTGGGAATAAGCAACAGTTTAACATTTATGGACAATTTAGATCCTCGAGTAAGAAGTTCTTTAGGAGAAGAAGAATTGGTTTTTCCTCCGTATAATGCGTTACAACTTCAAGATATTTTAAGAGAAAGAGCAAACACCGCTTTCAAAGAAGGAGTTTTGGAAGAAGGAGTAATAGCAAAGTGTGCGGCCTTTGCTGCAAGAGAACACGGAGACGCAAGAAGAGCGCTTGATTTATTAAGAGTGGCGGGGGAACTTGCAGAAAGAGAAGGATCAAAAAAAATAAAACTTGAACACATTGACGCAGCAAATCACAAAATTGAAAGAGATAAAATGTTGGATATTATTGAGAGCGAACCTGCACAGTTTCAATTAGTTCTACAATCGATAATAAAGTTAGACGAGAGAAGAGATGAAGAAGGAATATTTACCGGAGACGTTTATAATGCTTATCAGGATTTGTGTGAAAAAACGAAAAACGAAATTTTAACACAAAGGAGGGTGTCCGACATTTTGGCTGAATTTGATATGTTAGGTATAATAAATGCAAGGGTAATAAGTAAAGGAAGACAAGGAAGAACAAGAGAAATAAAATTAATGCTTAACCCAAACATAAAGGAAAAAGCCAAGGAAATATTGGCCAAAGCACTCGATCTGTAAAATGAAAGAGGAGATTTTAAATTTAATAAAAGAAAGGGGGCTCTTGTTGGAAAAATCTATCTTCGATTTACTTGAAAATATTCACGACGTTGGTGCGGCAAAGAACTTTTTAGAAAGTATAGAAAGGTTTTCAGGACAAAAACTAATTACAAAGAACGTTTTAAATAGAAACTTTGAGTTTGTCAGAAGTTTTGTAAATAGATTAGAAGAAGAAGATAAGGTATCTATTGAAAGGGTTTTTGTAAAGATGGGATTGAGTTTAGAAATTAAAGCGGAAAAAGAAGTTATAAGTAAGAATGCGGAGGTTAGACTAACGGGAAGGGAAGGCAAGTTTAAGGTATTTTATGCGGATACAAAGCCAGACAAAAAGCTGGAGGTAGCAGATTTTGTAGGACACATAAGGGCGAGGTATCAGGAAATTCAAAAAATACTTATGCAAAGAGCGGAACTACAAAGTAACCTTATTTCTATAAATAAAATTTCAAACGATAGAAGCGTCTTAAGTATAATTGCCATCGTGACTGAAAAAAGAGTTACCAAAAATAAGAATTTAATAATTAAGTTTGAGGACCTAACAGGAGAAATAGCCGGACTTGTGAAATTTGACAATAAAGAATTATTTGACAGGGCTAACGAATTACAACTTGACGATATTGTGGGAATAAGGGCTTCCGGAAGCAGGGAAATATTATTTGTTCACGAAATATATTTTCCAGATTCTTTTATACATGAAAAAACAAGGTTTAACGAAGATATTTCTATTGCTTTTGTTTCGGATATACACTGTGGAAGCGACAGGCATTTAGGAAGCAACTTTACTAAGTTTTTAGAATGGCTGGGGGATGGAAGCGAAGCTGCTAAAAAAATAAAATACCTTTTTTTTGTCGGAGATAATGTTGATGGGGTTGGAATTTTTCCGGGGCAAGAGCATGTTCTCAAACTTAAGACAATGAATGAACAATATAATTTACTTGCGTCATATCTAAGAAAAATACCAAAAGAAATCACCATCTTTATGTGTCCTGGGCAGCACGATGCGGTAAGGGTTGCTGAGCCCCAGCCCATAATAGGTAGGAAATATGCTTCTGCTTTATACGAAATAGACAATTTGATTTTGGTAAGTAACCCAAGCACAATAAAGTTGATAGAAGGGGATAAAGAATTTAAAGTTTTAATGTATCACGGAGCAAGTATTCATAGTTTAATAAATGAAATAAAAGAATTAAGGGAAATGAAAGCTCATAAATGTCCGGCAAAGGCCGTGAGGCACATGCTAAAAAGGAGGCATCTTGCGCCAACACATTCAGAAGTGGTGTATATTCCAAATTCAGATAAAGACCCAATGGTAATTTCAGAACCTCCAGACGTGTTGTGTACAGGGGAAGTTCATAGACTGGATGTAGAAAATTATAACGGTACAGTAATCATAACTGGGAGCTGTTGGCAATCTCAGACGCCATTTGAGGAAAAGGTTGGAAATATACCCGATCCGTGTAAGGTTCCAGTATTAAATTTAAAGACAAGGGAACTAAAAATATACGACTTTAGTGGGGAGGAAAAAGAATGAATATGGGCCAACACTTTGAAGAAATTCAGAAAGCTGTGGATAAAGAATACGAGTTGGCGGAAAGGGCCAGAGCACAAGGACTAGATCCGGTTAGCAAGGTTGAGGTTCCTGTAGCTACAACGCTGGCAGAGAAAGCAGTAGGATTAATTTCGGTAGTTTATCCGCAGATAACTGATAAGAAAATAGTAGATAGGATATTAGAATTAGAGAAACAATACGGACAGCTAGATATTGCAGTTTCTTTTAGTATTGCGGAAGAAATAGCAAGGGAGAAATTTTGTAAATTTAAAGATTTTTTTGAAGCGATCGACGCAGGAATAAGGGTAGGGTTTGCTTATAACACCTTAGGAGTTGTATCTTCTCCTATAGAAGGATATACAGGCATAAAAGTTAAGAAGACAAAAAACGGAGAAGACTATTTGGCAGCTTATTTTTCGGGTCCAATAAGAAGTGCCGGAACAACAGCCGGTTGTGTTGTTTTAATGTTAATAGACTATCTAAGAGAAATTTTTGGTTTCGCAAAGTACGATCCGACAGAAGAAGAAGTAAAGAGATATGTTACAGAAAATTATGATTACCACGAGCGAGTTACTAATTTACAATATCTTCCAACAGAAGAAGAAATCACCTTTTTGGCAAAAAATATTCCTATTGAAATATCTGGTGAGCCAAGTGAAGACAGAGAGGTTTTGAATTATAAAGATTTACCAAGAGTAGAAACCAATTTTATAAGGGGCGGAATGTGCCTTATTTTTTCAGAAGGATTGGCTCAGAAAGCTCAGAAGGGATTAAGACTTTGGCGGGGATTTCAACAGAAAGGGTTTAAGGCAACGGGATGGGAATTTTTAGACGAATATATTTCTTTGCATAAAAAAAGAGAGAAAGGTCTAGGCGAAACCACAGCAACGTATATTAAGGATATTGTTGCGGGAAGGCCGGTTTTAGGACATCCCTCAAAATCTGGAGGATTTAGATTTAGATATGGTCGAAGCAGAACGGGCGGCTTTTCAGCCACCGCTGTTCATCCGGCAACCATGGCAATTTCGAATTCATTTTTATCTTCTGGCACACAACTTAAAATAGAGAGGCCAACAAAAGGATGTGCAATAACAGTTTGTGACGAAATAGACGGGCCGATAGTAAAACTGATAGGCGGGGACGTTAGGAAGTTAAAAGACTTCGAGGAAGCGCACAGACTTTATTCCAAAGTTGATGAAATAATATATTTAGGAGATTTACTTTTTCCGTTAGGAGATGTTATAAACAGAAATTATGAGTTGTTAAAACCAGGATATGTTGAGGAGTGGTGGGCACTCCAACTTGAGAAAGCCTCACAGAAGAAGAAGGCCGAACTCGGAGTTGACGACAGAAGTATAGATTTTAGTAAAGCCAAGGAACTTTCCGAGAAGTATAAAATTCCTTTACATCCAGATTTTATTTATTACTGGACACAGATAGATTATAATTTGTTTTTATCACTATTAGATTATTTGTCAAGGGGAACCATTGCGGAAGGAAAGCTGGTTTTACCATACACACAGAATGATAAAGAGAGATTTTCTAAAGGAAAAAGGGCGTTGGAACTTTTAGGGTGCGAGCATATTGTAAGTCTTGAGAATGTGGTTTTGAATAAAAAAGATACACTTGCATTGTTATTTAATCTTGGAATAGAATGTAAAGATGGAAAGATAGAAGACAAAATAGATTTTGCTGTTTTGAAACTTAAAGAAAACAACGAGACGAACGCTTTTGATGGAGTAAGAAAGTTATGTGAATTTGAAATTAAGGATAAGGCGGGGACGTTTATTGGTGCAAGAATGGGAAGACCAGAGAAAGCAAAATTAAGAAAACTTACAGGAAGTCCGCACGCCTTGTTTCCTGTAGGCGAGGAAGGAGGAAGATTAAGAAGTTTTCAGGCGGCTCTTGAAAAAGGAGAGGTAAGAGCCGAATTTTCAAGTTATTATTGTAATACATGTGATAGAGAAGAGATATATCCTCGATGTGAAAAATGTGCAAAAACGTGTCAAAAAATAAATTATTGTTCTTTGTGTGATAAAAACTGCATAGGTAAATGTGACAAACACGAAGCGGTATCGGAATTTAAATATAGGGCAATTCAAGTTAGAGAATATTTTGATGCAGCTAAAAAAAGAGTCAGGGTTAATTCTGATGAAATTCCAATAGTAAAGGGAATAAGAGGGACGAGCAATAAAGATCATACCTGCGAACATCTTTCTAAAGGGATTCTCAGAGCAAAATACAATTTACATGTAAATAAGGATGGAACGATAAGGTATGATATGACCGAAATGGCGATCACGCACTTTAAACCAAAAGAAATAGGTACGAGTGTACAAAAATTAAAACAGCTAGGATATTCAGAAGATATTTTTGGTAAGGATTTGGAAAGAGATGACCAGATTTTGGCGCTATTTCCGCATGATATTATTCTTCCAGCTTGTCCAGAAACTCAGGATGAGAAAGCAGATGACGTTTTTTTTAAGGTTAGCAAATTTTTAGATGACGAACTTGAAAAATTCTATGGGCTTGAAAGATTTTATAAGGCAGAAAAAAAGGAAGACATAATTGGCGCAATGCTGGTTTGTATTGCTCCGCACATTTGTACGGCAAGTGTCGCAAGACTTATAGGTTTTTCTAAAATTCAAGCGTTGCTTGCTTCTCCTTTTATGCATGCCGCAATGAGAAGAGATTGCGATGGAGACGAAGCGGCGGTAATGTTGCTAATGGATTTGTTGCTTAATTTTTCGAGAAAGTTTTTACCTGCGCACAGGGGAGGAACACAAGATGCGCCGCTTGTTTTGAATACCAGGATAAGGGCCGGAGAGGTCGATGACCAGATTTTGGATTTAGTAACCGTAAAATATCCTTTGGAAATTTACGAGCTTGCGGAAGCAGGCAAACATTCTTCAGAAGTAAAAATAGAAAATATAAAACAAAGACTTAAAACAGGAAAGGACGCCTTTACAGATATACAATTTACTCACAACTGTTCTGATTTTAATTCGGGAGTGCTAAATTCTTCTTATAAGAAACTTCCAACAATGAGCGAAAAGGTTAGCGCTCAGATGGATTTATGTAAGAAACTAAGAGCAGTTGATACGAGCGATGTTGCAAGATTGGTAATAGAAAGACATTTTATAAGAGATACGAGGGGTAATTTAAGAAAGTTCTCCATGCAGGGTTTTAGATGTGTGGGATGTAATAGTAAATACAGAAGGACTCCTCTGAGCGGAAAATGTACAAAATGTGGTGGAAGAATAATATTTACTATTGCGGAAGGGAGTATTTTAAAATATATGCAGCCCGCGCTCGATCTTGCTAGAGATTATAAGGTAAGTCCCTATCTTTTGGAAAGCTTAGAATTGACTGAAATGTATATACAAAGCATTTTTGGGAAGGAAAAAGAGAAACAGGAAGATTTAAAGAAATGGTTTTGAGAAAGTATTAAAAGCCAGAGTACCGTTATGCGAAGATGGTTGAAAAAGAAGGGTCAAAAAGAGGATTTTTAATTTCTATTGTGGGCGGAGTGATCGGCCTACTTATAGGTCTTGCTATTTTTGGATATATAATTTTAGAGTTATCTAAGGTGGGTTTTGTAAGAGGAGATCCAGCAGAAAGGACAACATTTTTATATATTCTTGGGGGGGCATTATATTTTTCAGTCATAAGTATATGGATAATTTATCTTTCGATATGGATAAAGAATCCAGAAAAAATGAAAAAGGCCGCGACAACAAACGCTGTTTTGGCAATAATTACAGTGAATTTCATTGCATTAATAGGAAGCATACTTACATTTATAGATTTTAGAAAAGGGAAGGTTGTTGAAATAGTTAAGAAGAAAATAGAAAGGGGAGCTTTACAAAAATCAAAAAAGAAAGGATTTTTTGAGAGTCTTTTTGGAAAAAAGGAAGAAGAGGAAAAACCAGAAGACCAAATAAAGATTCTTGGCGGCGGGCCAATATAGTCATTAAAAAAGATAATAGATTATGGTTGGAATAAGTAAACAGCCCATGAGGTTTATTCTCCTCGAATTTGAGAGAATGCAGAAAGCACCTATGGATGCACCGGTTATTAGGACTGTCAAACCGAGAAAGTTTGAAAATATTAAAGTAAGGGAAATCAAGACAACTAACGTGACAATAGATAATAGTCTATAACTAATTTTATTCAATACTGTTGAAGCCTTTTTAGAAATATATAAGCCGATAAAAAAGGCAAAAAGACTTGAAAGAATTATGATTAGTAGAATTACCATTAAATTTTGGAAAGTTATTTTAGTTAATATTTCTTGTATAATTGTCGCAGAGCCCGTTCTTGTTTTTTGAATTACATAAGCTGTAACGAAGCTTAAACCCATTACTATCGTATTTAAAGAACCGACCAAAAAGAGAAAACTTTTGTTGTTTTGTTCTATTAATTCTGATCCAATTACTGCGGCGTGTCCTGAACCGATGCCTGGGAGAAACGAACAAAAGGGAGAGGAAATAATTGCCGCAGAGCAGGCCTTCCCAAATTCATTTTTCGTTAATTTTATTTCTTTAAGAGAAAGCTCTTTTTGTTTTTCCATGCCAGATTTGTTTTTTATTGAGATAAAAAGGGCAGAGACACCGAAAAGGCCAGTTAACAAAGGCATAAGAGGTTCCTTTATAGGAAGATTAAAAGTTAAAAGACCAAGAAGTCCGGATAATGCAAAAACAAGAAAGGATGAGAAAATGTTTTCTTCTCTAAAAATAAGGAAGAGGGATATAAAAATTAAGATAAAGGGCATAATTAAGGCTACAAGACCATAAATCATAGGCAAAATAAAAACAAAAATTGGAGTAAAAATAAGTATAACTGGAAGTGCAAAAATAGAACCGTATAGAGTTAGGACGACGGCCTCATGTCCTCTTCCCTCTTTTAAAAGTTGATGACCTGGAAGAATGGATAGGAAAGAATCTTCTTGCGGGGCTCCAAGGTATATAGACGGAATAAAATCAAGGAAAGTGTGAGTAATTGACATTGCAACTATAAATATAACTGCAGTTAGGGGAGAAACCAATGAAATTAAAGATGAAGAAATAAGAAGAGTTGCAACAAGGTTTATATGAATTCCCGGAAAGAGGCCTGTGAAAGTGCCAGCCATTACACCGATGATTAATGCGATAATAAGCTCGATGATCATTGTATTCCCGGACAATTTGTTTTCATCGTACCTATAGGACTACAATGACGTATTAATTAAATGTTTAAGGGATCACTTATTTAGTATCTTTGAAATTTTAACAGAATTATAAAAAGAGTCTTTTTTTCCTATGGCCGATATCTTTTTATTTAAATAGACATCGCAGGGTTTTTTACAGAATAAAGAGAGGTTGTTGTCTAAAATGAGAATTTTCGAATCTTCTGAATAATATTCTTTGATTACTTTTCCGAAAACTAGGACTTTTTGATTATCGTTTAATTTATGGAAATCTTTTGAAGAGTCAACTAAAAGAGGTTCTGATAGATATAGTAGCAAACCCAGTATTAATATTCCAATAATAGAACTAATAAGAGAAATGTGCCTCATTTTACTTTACATATAGAGTGAAAAGGATTTTTATATTTGATTATATAATGAAATTAATGATAAAAGAAGGTTTTTCAAAGAGGGCCGCAATTTTGAATATGATAAGAGTACTTTTAGTTGTTGGATTTTTAGAAGCACTCTATTATAATAGAACGCTTGTTTTGGTTATATCACTTATAGGTTTTGTTATAACTTTTATTCCTTCAGTTTTGGGGAAGATAGTCGGAAGAAAAATTCCTGCAGAATTTGAATTAATAGTTATATTGTTTATTTATGGTATATTGTTTTTGGCAGAAGTTAGAGGGCTATTTGACTTTTTGTGGTGGGATGTTGTTTTGAATTTGCTTGCTTCTATTGCTTTAGGATTAGTTGGAATAACTATTGCTTATGTTTTACAGAAAGAAGAAGTTATGGATGCAAGTCCATTTGTTATAGTTTTCCTGGCTTTTTGCTTTTCTTTTGCTGTTGGGGGATTATGGGAAATATTTGAATATAGTTTGGATGGACTTTTGGGAACAACTTTACAAAAAGGAATGCAGGATACAATGATGGATCTTGTTGTTAACGCAATTGGCGCATTTTTTGTATCTTTAGTTGGTTTCTTTTATATAAGAAAAGGAAAGAACATTATGAGCGCCTTTGTTGTTAAGTTTTTGGAGAAAAATAGAAGATTTTTCAAGACAAAAGACTCGCTTGAAAAGAGTTCTGAATTAATCGATAATGTTGTTCGTAGGGGGGAAAGTGAAAAACTTGAATTCAAATCCACATTAAGGACAAATTTGCATACCGGTGAATTTGATAAGAAGATAGAACATGCGGTTTTGAAAACAATTGTAGCTTACTTAAACTCAAGAGGAGGGTCTTTACTTGTGGGAGTGAGTGATAAAGGAGAAATACTAGGTTTAGAAAAGGACAAGTTTGTAGATAATGATAATCTTAAACTTTATCTTACAAATATAATTAAACATCAAGTAGGAAGTCAATTTTTACCTTTCATAGACTTTGAACTTTTTCCATATAAAGATAAACACGTTTTGAAAATAGATTGCAAATCAAGTAATAAACGAGTATTTTTGAGAGAAGGACAGGAAGAGGAGTTTTACATAAGAAATGGACCAACAAGTACAAAACTTAGTGGAAACGAACTTATAGATTATGTAAAATACAGATTTGGATGAATTTACTAATTAGAAAGATTTAAATTACGTTTCTTATTTTTGAGGGGATGATTAAGGAAATGAGTACGGAGGATAAGTTGGAAGTGATTAAGAGTTTTGCAGAGGAAATAATTACTGAAAACGAGCTTAAAGAGTTATTAAGTACAAAAAAGAAAATTATTGCTTATGATGGTTTTGAACCATCAGGCAAAATTCATATTGCGCAAGGGCTTTTGAGGGCAATTACTGTAAATAAACTGACTTCTATAGGTATAAAGTTTAGATTTTGGATTGCAGATTGGTTCGCTATGTTAAATAATAAATATAATGGAGACCTTGAAAAGATTAGGGTTGTTGGGGAGTATTTTGTAGAAGTTTGGAAAGCTTGTGGAATGGACTTAAAAAATGTTGAATTTATTTGGGCCAGCGATTTTATAAATAAACATCCGGAATATTGGGAGACTGTTTTGAAATTAAGTATGAACGCAACAGTTCAAAGAGTTTTGAGGTGTGGGCAGATTATGGGCAGAGAGGAAAGCGCAAGCAATTCG
>Ga0209542_10009787_pt1 | contig 17479 bp, 23 predicted proteins | sample RifCSPhighO2_01_FD_184028 | JGI IMG/M metagenome (GOLD analysis project Ga0209542, IMG submission 184028) | Soil microbial communities from Rifle, Colorado - Rifle CSP2_plank highO2_0.1 (SPAdes) (version 2) | ecosystem: Environmental > Terrestrial > Deep subsurface > Rock core/Sediment ...
CACGTTGAGCAGCAAATACAACTTCGCGAAACAGCACTTGACAAGAAATTACTCGCGCGCAAGTTTTTCAAAAATTAATGCAAGCCCAGTTCTTTATTCCATTTTGGGTTTAATACTCCGCCGCTTGCTGCGATATGGGAAGCCAAAATGGAATTAGAAATTGCCGGTTTGGGCGAAGCCAAAGAAAACTTGCGGTTCGAATCAGATTTGAACCAAGGCAAACAGTTGTTTGCCGCGTAATACTCCGCTGCTTGCGGTGGTTGGGATAGCGAGTGTCAAGATAGTGTCTTGACTAAGCAAATTTTGCGTATTTCAGGCAATTTCTTTATTACAACTTCAGCGCTTTCCTAATCGCAATACGATCAAACCCGAAAATAATGGTTCCGTTGACATCAATGACAGGCACTCCCATTTGTCCGCTTTTCTCAATCATTTCCTGTGCGCGTTCCTGGTTTTTGCTCACATCAACATCTTCAAAGGGTATCTTGTGTTCTTTCAAGAAGTCTTTTGCATAGTGGCAATAGGGACAGGTGAGTGTTGAATAAACGATGACTTTTGTCATGCAACGAAACGTGAGAGGAGAGTTTTTAAATGTTATGAAACAATGAGCTTTCCTTGCATATTGTGGCCAGGTTTGTCGCAATAGAAGACATATGTCTTTGTATCATTTGGCCAAATCTCAATGTGCACATCTTCGCCAACATCAAGTTCTTCATCAATCCCAAATTCTGGAAGCGTGAAAGTGTGATTGACGTCCCGTGCAGTTAGGACCAGGCGGACTTTTTCACCTTTGGGAACAATGATTTCGTTGGGCAAGAAATCGAACTGTTGGACATCAATTTTGATTTTAGTGATGTTGTAAATCGAGCGCTCCTGCAAGTCAGTAAGTGGCGGCGGAGTGATAATTTGCGGGTGCATATCTGCCGGAATTGTTGTCGTGCAGGCGCCAAGCAGGATAAACAAAAGGATGAACTTATTCATGATGAGAAAAGAACATGGTTTGTTATTTAAGTTCTTCGATTAACGGATGGCGACATCACAGTATTTGCATAATGTCACAGGCACGTCGTAGGTTCCTGTTTCTCTACCCACTATTTCAAGGATGAATCTGCCTTTTCCTTCGGGAAGTTGGTTGAATTGCTCTCCTGCATACCAGCAAAAGTGGGATGTTCCTTTTTTTTTCAAGTTCCAATGGTGAGCCGGCGATATGTAATGCGATGCCTTGTTTCCCTTCAGGAAGGAAGTACATGTGTATATCACGGATTGAACGCCTTTCAGCAACGTCGGTTACTGTGATAGAGATGTTTTGTTCCGGGGTGAGTGTGAGTGTCTCGTAGGACCTAATGTTTGCAGAAGGCCGTGGCTTGTCAAACTGTATTGGTTGTACAACAGAAGGTTTTGTTTCAGAAAAAGGAGAGGTTGTGCATCCCATTGCCAACAGTCCTGCAAGAACATATTCAAGCCGCATATGCCGGAATGAACTTCAGCTCAATATAAATCTAATGACCTAATAATCGCTACAGTCGCGCTTGAACCCGCAGTGCAGGCAGATAATCTTGCATTTATTTGCGAACATCGGCATCCCGCAGATTGTGCAAGGGTCATAATTAGGAGTAGTGATCATTCGGCACGTGTTTGCTTTTTCGATTTCCATGGATGGGAAAAAAGATTACAATCTTAATAATTTTATGTGTGACTGTCCAGTGCAGGTGTAAGCTTTTATAGCAGGAGTATTTTGGAAAGTTTATGAAAACATATGTGGTGCTATTGCGAGGACCTCCAGGAGTCGGAAAGAGCAGTGTTGCAGTTTACCTTTCCAAAGTGCTACCTCCTCCAGTGTTTGTCATTCACAAGGATGATTTGCACTACCATTTTCCCCATCGTGGCAAGGTACCTGCAAATGAGTTAATCACTGCAATGGTTCCTGTTTTGTTGCGGAAAGGTATGAGCGTGATTATTGACGGAGTTTACGGAGGTAAGAATTCAGTCAGTCGTATAAGCACGCTTGTGAGAATTGCCCGGACAAACAAAGCACGGTTCGCAGTTATATTTTTACATGCGGATAAAAAGACATGTCTGCAACGCAACAATGCAAGAACGAAGAAAATTCCTCTTAAAGAGATGCGCAAGTGGTACGATTACGTTTACGTTGCTCCTATTCAAAAAGGAATCAAAGTAAACACGGTTGGAAAGTCACAGAAGCAAACGTTCAACGAAGTGCGCAGGCTGCTCAAGGCTTCTGGTATTTGACGTATTCTTCTTTCACTTTCCCTTGATTCTCGGCCCGCGCAAACAAGAAAAGTAAATCGCTCAACCTGTTCAAATACTTCATAACTTCAGGATTCGGATTGAGTTTGTCGCACGCACTAACTCTTCTTTCCGCCCTTCTGCAAATGGTGCGCGCCATGTGCAGGTGTACTGCGCCTGGTGTTCCATTTGGTAAGATAAATCCTTTCTGCGCAGGCAGCGCAGTCTCGGTAGCTTTTACCGCTTCGTCAAGAAAGTCAACATGCTCAGGAGTTATCTTAGGCAATTCTATTTCAAGTTTTTTTGTGCCAAGAGAAGAAAGTTCAGCCCCAACGGTAAACAAATCATGCTGGACTTGAAGCAAGACGTTTTTAATCGCAGAGCTTTGCACATACGCAAGTGCAACCCCGACCGCGGCGTTGAGTTCATCCACAGTACCATAGGTTTCAATGCGCACGTCGTTTTTGTGCACGCGCTCTCCGCCAAGCAATGAAGTCTGCCCTTTGTCTCCTGTTTTTGTTGCGATGGACATGAGAAATCAAAACAGTAGTTTGTTTATTAGGGTTTCGTTATAGGTATGAATTTCAAGAATTTCTCTCGCAGCTGCTCAAATTTATTGTTTTTCTTTAAAAAAACATGGACTGCATCTCCTTCACGCACCACGATAAGGTGTTCACCATCTTCTGTTTCGATATTGAACACTCCGTTATGAGTTGTATGTTTTCCTTCTTTAGCAGTCAAGCAATCGATTGCTTCAGTTACATCTACATCAGATTCAAGCGAACAAAGAAATTCCCTGAACTTTGGCAACTGATTCTTGTCTAAAGAAAAGATGAGTTCTTGTTCGAGATGTTTGATGTTCATAAGAACGAGATAAATGACGCTGAACTTAAAAATGTTACTAGTACGTCTCAACACGCAATCCATGTATTTTTGAGAAGTCTTTTACGTTTCTAGTTAGGATTTTTTCATTTCGCGTAAGCGCAATGCCGGCGATCATGCTATCTTGTTGGTCTATTGTTTGACCTTTTTTTGTTAATTGTCCGTCAATTTCTCCTCCTTTCATTGCTGATTCCATATCGAGGGGAATAATTATTTGGCTATTGATAATGTCCATAACATTTGCCCTTTCTTGTTCAGGTCTTGCATACTGTACAATTCCTGTGAAGAGCTCAAAAACACTTACTGTTGTAATAATTTGTGACTCTTGTGTACTGTTGAGTTCTTTGAGTTTTTCAATCGCACTTTTGTCTTTATGCAGCAAGTCAATGATAAAACACGTATCAAGTATCATAATTTGACTCTTCTTCTCATTCTTTTACGGCTTTCTTTTATTATGCTTTTTAACTCTTCTCCTTCTTTTTCCGTAAGAATTCCGGCTAGTTCCAGAAGAGATCTTCTAGGCACGATTCTTTTAATCACTTCACTGAAGCTTTCATTTTCCTGCTTTAAGGCCGCAAGTCTGTTGTACGCGTCCTCGGTAATGGTGATGCTTTTGGTTGCCATAGGTGGTCAATACACGTACGTGTATTTAAATTTTGCGAAAAGAAATAAAAGAATGAAAATCTATCTAACTGCACTCGCTATGTCCACACTCGTAGCACGTCGGTCCAGAACACCCGCTCAAGAACGCGATGTTTGGAGAGTAGCACTTGGGGCAGTGGCCGTGCTTTTCTTCAGAGCTTCGTTTATCTTTCTTTTCAGAAAGCTCTTTTTGCGCGGAGTTCTTAACCATCGGAGTGAGCAGCTGTTGTCCTGGCAGGTTTCCTGCTTGTGACATGAACTTGCTAAGTGCCACAGAAAGCGCATGCGGGATGCTTTCAATTCTTTTCACGCCGAATCCAAATGGTCGGTCGCTCTTGATGCTGTTCAGGTTTTTTCTGATTTCGTTCACATCGCCTCCAAGCTCCAAATATTTGCTGATGAGTATTCCAACAACCGCGGTGAGTCCTGCAATCTCGGTTCCAATTGGCGTTATGTTTGTAAACACCTTCAATATTTTTCCGTCGTTGTGGTCGATGTGCACGTGGATTGGTCCATAGCCGGTCTCAAGCTTGTAATACACCGACGCGACTCCTTCGGAGGCGTCGATTTTGGGTTTGGGCGCTTCAACAAGCACTTCTTTTTTCTTTTCGTTGATGTTGAGCACTTGGTGGCTCTTGCATCCGTCGCGGTATACGGTGATTCCTTTGCAGCCGGTGTCCCATGCCATCAAGTAGGTTTTCTTGATGTCTTCAACAGTAGCAGTGTTTGGCAGGTTGATTGTTTTAGAAACACCGTTGTCCGTGTATTTTTGGAAGGCAGCTTGGTGTTTGACGTGGTATTCGACACTGACGTCGTGCGCGCTTGCGAACACTTTCTGGACGCTCTCAGGGATTTCCTTGACTCCACGGATTGAGTTGTGGTTTCCTTCGATTTTCTTCCAGAGTTCAGTTGGTTTGAGTCCAAAGAAGTTGTTTTTCTCTGCTATTGTCATGAAGATAGGGTTGACTTCGTGGAAGACATCGTTCTCGTTGGGTTCTTTTCCTGCGCGAAGTGCGTCGAGCGCTTTTGCGTTGTAACGCGTGTACGCGATTCCAAAGAAGGGTTCTATTCCGCCGCCTTGGAGTCCTGCGCAGATTGCAATCGTTCCGGTGGGAGCGATGGTTGTGCGTGCGCAGTTTCGCGGGCGTCCTTTTGCCCATTCTTTGTAGTATTGTCCGCTTGAGTCATAGATGCTGTCTTTGAAGTTAGGGAAGAGTCCGCGTTCAAGCGCGAGTTCTTCGCTTGCTTCAAGGCTTTTTGCGTTGATAAATGACATCAATTCCTCGCCCTTCGCGAGCGCTTCAGGCGAGTCGTATGGAGTGTTGATGAGCGAAAGCAGTTCTGCCCATCCCATCACGCCTAGTCCGATGCGCCTGTTTCCTTTCGCGATTTTTTCGATTTCAGCCAACGGATAGTTGTTGACGTCGATGACATTGTCCAAAAACCGGATGGAAAGTTTGACAATTTCGCCAAGGCGGGCATAGTCTATTTTGCCCATCACGACAAACTTGCTTAAGTTTATCGAGCCAAGGTTGCAGGGCTCGTACGGAAGCAAGGGTTGTTCTCCGCAAGGGTTGGTGCTTTCAATCTGTCCAAGTTTTGGTGTTGGGTTTGATGTGCTGTTGTTGATGTTGTCAAGCCAGATCATTCCGGGGTCACCGCTTTTCCATGCAAAGTCCGCAATCAGGTCAAACATTTCTTTTGCATTTGCCTTGCCGACCACTTCCTTGGTGCGGGGATTGACCAGGTCATAGTCGCCTCCGTTCTTGACCGCGTCCATGAACTTTTTGTCTGCTGCGACCGAGACGTTGAAATTTTCAAGCTGGCCTTCTGCTGCTTTGTACATGATGAAGTTTTTGATGTCCGGGTGCCAGTAGGGAAGGATGCCCATGTTTGCTCCGCGGCGTGTTCCACCTTGCTTGATTTGTTGGGTTGCGGCGTTAATGAGTGCAAGCGGGGATAACGCTCCTGATGCGATTCCCGATGTACTTTTGACGCGGTCTCCTGCGGGCCGAACGCGACAGGCCGAGAATCCTGTTCCCCCACCTGATTTGTGGATAATCATGGTGTGTTTGACCGTGTCTCCCCAGCCTTCGATGCTGTCTTCGATAGGGAGCACGTAGCACGCGGAGAGCTGCTGCAGTTCGCGGCTTGCATTCATAAGTGTGGGCGAGTTTGGGACAAAGTCGAAGTTTGCCAGCATATCATAATACTGTGTCGCAATTTTCATCACGATTTCTCTTGCGCGGGTGCTGTTCTCGACGAGCTTGTACAGGTTCTGGACGAACCGGTGGTGGTTCTGGTCTTGTTCGTTGTGGTTCTTTGCTCCTGCGTGGATGAGGAGTAACTCGCTGGTTTCCCCATTTCCGACATCGACCCATTCTTGGTGATAGCGGACCCCTGCGAGGATTTGGTCGCGGGGGACTTCAGGATGATAGAGAAGTTCTGAGATTGCGATGTTTTTTGCGACGTTCCAGAGCCAGTATTCGACGCTTGGGTCGTCTCGTAGGTATTTGTCTTTGATGACTTTGCGTTGGTTTTCCGTGAGTGGGATGTTTCCAAATGGCGGTTTGTCCCACTCTTGTTTAGGTAAATCGCTTTTTGCTGGTGTCATATCGTTCCCTCCTTTGTAAAGTCAGTTGTCTATCTCTAGTTCAAATGTTGGTTTTCCAACTTTGAACTTAGAAATTGCCTGCTATTTCTCTACTGTCTTCAGGCAATTTCTCTAGTTTTCGCAAGGTCTTGATTGCGTCAACAAATTGTTGCGCGTCCTTGAACTTTTTGTGGACGCTGGTGAATCGGACATAGGCGACGTCGTCAAGTTGCGCGAGTTCCGCCATGACGAGCTGGCCGATCTTGCCGCTTTTGACTTCATCTTTGTTGGTTCGCCGCAAAGAAGATTCAACGCGTGCGGCGACGGTTTCAATCTGTTCCTGTTTAACTGGACGTTTCTCGCACGCGAGAAGAAGTCCTTTGAGAATCTTTTCGCGGGAGAAAGGTTGGCTGGTTCCATCTCGCTTGATGACTGTGATTTCATAATCTTCTGCACGCTCGTACGTGGTGAATCGTTGTTTGCATTTGCTGCATTCGCGTCGTCTGCGTATGCTTTCTTCTTCAGAAGTAAGTCTGCTATCAACAACACTGCTTTCTGCATGCTGGCAAAATGGACACTTCATCACAACACCCTTTTTGACGTTTTTTGAACTAAAACCACAACCCCTAGTGGTTTTATTCGCGTCGATATAACAAGTGTCAGCAATTGTATTTAAACATTCCGCCACTACAATCTAGAGACTTCAAAATATTTTTCTGTACTTTTGCTTCACTTGAGAGTTAATAGATTTTTATTTTTTCGACGAAAGCGCGTTTGAGTGTTGCGCAGTGGTGATTTCACAAATACACAACAAGATTTTTCCATTCATCCTTTGTGTAGCGGTTGAGAAGAAGTTTTATGACTTCACGCGCAGCTGAAGCAGAGACGCTGGAATCAAGTTGCTTGGTTATTACGATAATTCCATAGTGTTCGCGCGAACGGGCCTTCGAATCCTCGATAAAAGTCGATATGTCAGTGGTGATCAGCACACTCTTCAAGCAAATTGCAGTGGTAAGCACATCCTTATCTTTGGCACCAACTAAACCTTCCTCCTTTGCAGTCCTTACAGTGAATCCGTTCTTTCGCAATTCCTGAACAAAGATTCCGCCTAGACACTAATCAACATAACAGGAGGCAAAAAGTTCTTGAGTCATCTAGTTTTGAAACGCATTCCGGAACTTTTAATACTTTCTTGAATGTATCCCTGTATTTCTACAGAATTCTCCTGACCATATCGGACTGCCTCTTCAAATGCTTCACGAGGAACCTTTGCCTCATAGTGTCTGTATAAACTGTCAACAGTAGCACCTAGTTCAATCTCTCGCACGACCCAAGAAACAGTGGCTCTCGTTCTCGCAATCTGAGGTTCATGACGTGCTGTTTCCCTTTCAATAAATCTGTACCCGTCTATCATTGTAAATCCCAATAACTTTCTTATTTGAGTTATTACTCCCACAAGAATTTCCTATTTTGAGGGCTTATTAAGCTATCGCTAGAACAATGGTCATTTTTTTTGTTTTGTTCAACTGCCGTTCAATCCCTTCATGATCAATAAGCAGGTTCCACTTTTTCATTTCAACTCCAGAATATTTTCTTTCGTCATCCATGTAAAACGTAATTGAAAAGAAGCGCTTATGCGTTGTGGTCAGGATATGCTTCTTTAATCAGTTTTTCTTTACCTTTGACTTTGGAGCGGATGGTGTCAAGGAGCTTGTTGATTTCTTTCGCAACAGTTTTTTTCAAATCCATCGGATGGATTTTGCCCGCAGTATAGTCTTTCTCGAACTGTTCATATGTTTTGTATGCAGCATTCCCGCCAAACTTTTCTGGCCGTTCGATTACGAATTCTTTTGCGTTGTCGCTCTTGTGGACCATAATGACGTGTTTGCAGAACGCAAGGACTCCATTACCTTCAACTTTTCCCGGTTCACAAAATGCAGAGTTAAGTTTATTGTTCACAGTTTTCTCATCGTCAAGTAAATCGATCTTTGAATTTTTCTCACTGCTTGACATCTTCCCGCCAGGTGTTAATCCAGGGATGAGGGGAGTAAGAATTTCAATGCGTGGCTTGTATCCTATCTTTGGCAGCATCTCGCGTGCGAACACAAGAATCTTGCGCTGGTCGTTTCCACCGAATTGGACGTCAACACCAAGGTATTCTTCATCAATGCTTTGCATCAGTGGATAGAGAAGTCCTGATAGTTTTGGATTGTCTCCCATCTTGACGACTTCTGATGCTGCTTTTGTGGCATCATGAACTCCTGTAAATGTTGAGAGCTTAAGTACATCAAACACGTATTCTTTCTTGAGCTGGAAGTCTGAGCCTTTGATGATTTTGAGTTTTGAAAGATCCGCTCCAATCGCTTCAAAGAGTGCGGGGATGCAGAGACTGTAGTATTCATATCTTTTTTCTAGCAGCGGCCAGGGTGTTTTGTCTAGCGCGCCGTGGATGTCTGCAAGCAAGACTTTGACTTCAAATCCTGCGCGGATAAAGTCCGCCATCTTGGTGGCCCAGACAAAGTATCCGATATGTGGAGTTCCTGTTATCGACGTTCCCAAATACACAACAGGTTTCTTTTTTGTAGCGAGAAGTTTCTTAAGTTCTTCTTCAGTGATTATTTCCTGCGTGTTTCGTTTGATGAGCGCAAGTTTTTGTTCAACGTCCATACACGCTCGCTGTGAGAACCTGGATTAAAAATGTTTCTGCTCAGAAAGGCAGTTGGAAGATTTACGACATCATCAAACAAAAGTTCATAAAGGGCAAATGACTTATTTTGGATATGCAAACGCTCGTGAAGCCAAAGCAAAAAAAGAATAAAGAAATCGATACTGATCTTGTTGAACAATTCCGCGCAAGCCTCGAAGATCTTAAAAAAGGAAGAATCAGGCGCGTTTTGTAAGCTCACGAACGATTCTTGCGTATTCTTCAAGATATCCCCTTTGATTTCATTAATCGTTTGTTGTTGTGCCTTCTTATCGCTTGTTGCAACAAACAAAATCGCTTGTAACTGTTCACATAAAATAAAGTATGCGCGTTTGCCATTCAGCTTCTTCTCTCGTACAAACGTAGAATAGAGCAGTTTTCCAAGAAGAGGCGTAATTGCGATTCGTTGCTCGAATTGTCTGATGATGCGCTGTTCTTCCACAGATAGTTTGTTGAGTTCATTATCAAACCGTTGCGTGTGATAAATTGCAAACATCCCTTTTCAGGGAAAAGTGCACTTAAAATGTCTAGTGCAGCAGAAATTGGAAAAGTTACAAGCTTAGTTGAAGAAAAATTAATCAATAGCTCATTTTTTCACCGCGGCAACTATCTTATCGTAGAGTTCATCGCTGTTTGCGTAGGTTGTCCCTTTTAATCCTGCGACCAGGTGCGCGTGCCCGTGTCTGAACGTTCTTGGATCGGTATACATCATACTATTGTACGCCACCGTCATGTACCTTTGGACTTCTTCGTGAAGCAAAGGGTCCACGCCTTTTGAGCACTCGATGAACTTGCGCGTGCGAAGCCAATAGTCGCGTTGCCGCTCCTCAAGTTCTCTTAATTCTCGTTCATCTCGTGTTTTGTCAGAAACGTCGCTTCGGGATTCAGCAATAATCGTCATGATAACACCTCTTGTTTGAGGAGAAAATAGTGAACTTCCTTTAAGTAGCTTCTGACATAAATCGTGTACGGTTATACGACGGTACGATTAAACAAGAATCGCGTTTACAGTTCCGTCTTGTCCGGGCCTTGAAGTAACGCGTGCTTTTCCCGCGTTGGTAGAAATGATGGTTCCTTTGACGATGATGTTTCGCCTGACAAAGTGGCGGTTTGCCTGGCATTCATCAACAGTCGTGATTGCTGCCTTGATGAACTTTTTATTCTTTGGGTCGAACACGTTTGCGAACTTTGCGACGATGACGCGCATCTTGCGGTTTCCGCCTTTGGTCTTGATGACATTGACTTTCTGAACACCAATCTTGGTGTGCGTAGGAGCCCTGCCCATCTCGAACTTGCGTTTGCCTCGTGATGATTTGTACATTCCGCCAGTGGGCTTTCTTCCGATGCGTGCGCGTTGTATTACGACCATAGCTCAAGGACGATGGGACTGATTTAAAAAGGTTTCGGAAAAGCTTCAATGGAGCGTAAGTGTGGTTTACTGGCCAAAAGCTTTATAACTCACCTGAGCACTTCCTGCCCATATGAGGTGGTTGCTGGCCGCTCTTTTGCTTTTGCCGTTTTCTTTTGCGCTGGAGAGCACGAACTTTGCGGGAGAACACCCGGTCATCTATGGCTCTTTTATTGCGTATGAGAATAATAATTCGGTCTACGTCTACAATTTGCAGTCCAAGCAGAACACGTTTGTGGCGCGTGGCGCTCACCCTTCTATTTTTGGTTACACGCTTGTATTTGACGTTCAGGAAGTGGAAGATATTAATGGAGATGGTGACACTGCGGACAGCATTGTTTATTATTACAAAATAAACGATAAGACATTGGAAGTTGCAGGGGTAGGCCGTCATCCGTTTGTGTTTTCAAACTTGATAGTGTTCTCAAGCAAGGAGTCTGAGCTCGGTGTTGACTTTTCAAACAATGGCGGGCTTGAGGATGATATCATTCGCGGGTTTGATTTGAGCAACAAGGAACTCATCAATTTCAAGGCAGTGGGCGATTATCCAGTCGCCACAAAAAGTTCTATCGCGTTTCTTACCAAGGAGGACCAGCACGGTTTTGATTTGACTGCTGATGATGATAAAGCAGATACTGTTCTACGCGTGCTTGATATCCAGACGCGCGGTGTTGACAACACGCGCATTTTAGCCACGCCGCTGCTTCTCTCTAAGGGGACTGCTGTTTTTTCAACGGATAAAATCTATATCTTTGACATGAAGGAGCAAAAAGTGCGTGGACTTCCTGTGAATGGAAACCATCCCGGGGTGTATGAGGACAAGGTTGTTTTTGAGCGTGATGGGAATTTGTATGCGTACGATTTAGAGACGTTGCAGGCCGCTCCGCTTGACATAAAAGGAGTTGAGCCGGTTTTGTTTGAGGGCACGATAGCGTTTTCCTCATCCGAAAGCGTGCTCGGTGATCTCAATGGCAATGGCGTAGAGGAATCAATTATTCGATATTCAATCGAAGATTTTGACCATCTTCCGTATGAGGATTGTGATTCCGCTGGCGATTCCTGCGCAGGACTGAACGCAAAACCAAGAAAAGCGAAGGAAAAAAAATCAGATGTTGTGTCAGGTGAGGAAATCACTACACCTGCTGAACGCGAACCAACGTATCCTTGGTATTATTACGCGCTGGGAATCCTCATCGCAATAGTTATTCTGCCGCCGCTTAGCTATTACGGATACAAATATTATAAGAAACGCCAGAAGAGTTTTGGGTTTTAAGATGAGGAAAGTTTTTACGGAAGATAGTGGAAAGTTGCCACGCCGAAACCTTTTTCAGAATTCCCTTCGAAACATTTAAATACTCTTCCTCGGGTTTTGTTCGTATTACCTTTGGGGTGAATGAGAATGGAAGCAAGACCTTTAGATGCATTGAATCGTGCTCGTGATAAGAAAGTTATTGTCGAATGCAAGAACAACCGCCAGTATGTTGGTACGTTGCGTGCGTTTGACATTCACATTAATGTTGTCCTAGACGAGACTGAAGAGCGTGTTGATGGGGAAATCAAGCGCAAGATGGGAACCGCGTTTATTCGCGGAGATACCATTGTGCTGATTAGTCCGGCGTAAGGAGTTAGAACATGTCAAAAGGTTTAGGCGGTACTGGTTCTCAAGGTAAGCGTTCGCGTGGCAAGTCGCATATGCCGTGCAGGCGCTGCGGTCGAAGCAGTTTCCACATTTCTAAGCACGTGTGTGCTTCTTGCGGCTACGGCGCGGGTCCAAAGATGCGCAGTTATGCGTGGAAGAATACTCGAAAGCGCGCGTAAAATGTTTACTTATCTTGCAAGGACTGGCCCGTATTATTTTGGGAATAGATATGATGTGTTGCTTGTAAAGTGTTTAGTTAAGGACTATGGAGCATCAAAAACCGTTAATGAATTTAATGGTCGTGCCATTCCTCGTCTTAAGGCGCTTGCGGATGAGCGTGGCGAGCCGTACAACTGTCTTCTGGTGCACCGAGTTTTCAGGGATCTTTCACTGAATCTTGCGGTCTCACTTGGAAAACAAGAAGGCGTGGTTTCTCGCATGCTTGACTAACTAACGGAACTTCTCAGATTTTCTAAATCGGCAAGTAAGCGAACACGAAGCGCACCGCTCCAGTGAGTATGAACCAGTAAATCGTGTGTTCTGCATCAATGTAGCCGTAATAGTTATACGGGTGCTCGGAGTAATCCCACATTTTGCGGGCAAGGACTTTGTGGCAGAACCAGCCGCCGATGAATTCGAGCGTTGTCGTAGCCGTTCCTCCAACGACAATGTCTGCGATGACTGGAAGCTGTGTATATTTGAAGAGCATGAGGAGAAGTACTCCGCCAAGTCCATAAATGATTGAGAAGCCAGGAATCATAGTGTGAGGATGATATTTTCCTGCGTCGTACGAGCGGTATGCCGTGTCAACTATCCAGCCCAGAATGCCAAAAACAATGAACAGTGCAAGATGGGTGAGCATGCTTCTGACAATACCATTACTATTATATAGGTATCGGTCAGAAAAAGAGGTGCGCGGACGTAACGAAGCGGTCAAACGTGCTGGATTTAGAGCTGAATGTAAAAACTCCAGTGGCTTAGTGCCTTCGAAGGTTCGAATCCTTCCGTCCGCATAACGGATACGGACGAAAGTCCTGCAAAGAAAATAAGAGCAGTAGAATTTGAACTAAACAATCCGCAGATTGGAGTAGTTCGAATCCTGTCCGCCGCACTTATACTATGAAGTGTGATGCATGGTAATACCCATCTATAAAAGCGTCAAAAGCGGAAGTGAACACGATGGTGCAGAGCGATACCGAGGTATTGATTGTTTATTGACGAATATGAGACTTGAAATTGGCTTGGGGTGTTGTTATAACAATACGGATGGTACTTTAGTATATGTTTTCGAGGCGGAGTATGGGGCTACTTCATGTGGCCAAACTTATCCAACCATTCCTGTTCCATAAGTAGTGGATGGACTGTTAAGTTAGCGTCAGTTTTGAGGAACAAGTAGTTCGTTATTGACCTGATTGTTTGCACCACGAACTGAGAAGAACATCCGGTTCTTATGTCTTCAGTAATCGTACACTTTTGTTGTACATATGAGCACATTTACTGTACAACGCGCACAAAACAGAAACATTAAAATAGTTGTACATGTGTACAGCTTTGTTGTACAATGCCAATAAAGACACAAAAGGTACTTGATAGTTCGTTTGACAGGTGCACGAGGCAAAAGACGTTCATCCAGATAGATAAACTGAGCTTCAGAGATTACAGGGATGAAGCTCTGGCTGACTTGGATGCTGCGAAGAAGGAACTCGCAAACGGCACCATCAAGTGGGCTATTGTGAAGGCGTATCAGGCTCTTTTCCTTCAATGCACGGCTGTTCTGGTGAAGACTGTTGGAGTTTACTCAAAAGACCACGGATGTCTTTTAATCGCCCTTCTGAAGCATAACATCGTATCTGTAGATGTCCTCAGCAAGATTGAAACAATGCTCAGTCACAAAAAGACTCTATTTGAAGAGATTGAACGACTAAGAATATCAAGAAATAAAGCATTATACTTCCCAAAAACACAGAACATTATTGCAGCCCAAGAAGCCGAGCACATAATTGAGGAAGTAAGATCATTACTTGTCCTGCTTGGAGAGCAGTTATGATAGAGAAACTGCTTCCCCTCTCAAGAAAAAAACTCGAATTTCTCAAGAGCGTTTATGAAAACCAGCCCACACATCTTAGAAAGGTATCTGCAGATACAAAAATTCATCCTTATCTTCTGACCAAGATTATTGATTCCTTGCACACGGCTAAAATAATTGAGCAAACAAAAGCAGGAAAAACCATACTTCTGGCACTAAATAAGGCGTATGAAGACTTGGAACAAGTGACCTATATAATAGAATATTTCAAACAGAAAACTGACAAGAAAGTCCTTGCTAAAATAATTAAGAATACAAAAGCTCAGTTCTCGAACAATTCGGAAATTTTAACCTGTTGTCTTTTTGGGTCTTATGCTAGAGGTGCAGAATCCAAAGACAGCGATGTTGACTTGCTTTTTGTTGTGCGCAGCAAGGAGCAGGAAAAAGAAATAACAAAGAAACTTTCGCAGCTCGGAACACTGTTAAATATTGAGTTCAGTCCTGTTATTATGGATGAGACTGAGTTTAAAGTTGCACTTAGTACAAAGGAACCAACAATGGTTACTCTTCTCAAGCCCTCTCAAAGAACAGTCATTTTTGGTATTGAGTTCTTTTTACGTTCAACGAATTCGTAAGGTGTTAATATCTGCTTCACTTCTTATTACTGCTCTGAGTTTTTCTAAAGAACATGAGCCTGAACGCCCTATATTATATATAGTGTTCTTCTTTTACCGCAAGCCATGGAGCCCGAACTTGTGGAACTCCCCCCTCCTTGGTACCATAAGCCCTTAATTATCACAGGTGCGTTTTTTGTTATTTTATTAGTTGCCTCAATAACCTTTTCGCAAACAATTGAAGGGATTGTTCAGAGCAAAACAATCACTCAAGACCATATTATCTTCCCAAGTGCTACAATAATCTTCCAAAACGCTACGTTGGAACAGCTCCAGCAAGAGTATCTTTCTAACCAAAACCGTGAAATCAAGGCGTGCTTGTTTGGTACAATCAAAGATTCCAACTATTATATGGCGCGTCTGGAGTTTCCGCGCGTTTTGCAGGCGAACGCTATCCATGTCCAGAGCATTTCCTGTTCCGAGGATGTTCTTATAGACCTTCATAGCCATCCTATCAATAGTTGCTTGGCAAGTGACGTCGATATTGCCACGTTAAAGGACATTCAGGCTCAAAGTCCGCAGGCACGGATGATGATTATGTGCTCGAAGACCAGATTCGCGTTAGTTTAAAAGCCTCGTCGACAAAGCGTGAAACAAGTACGGTTTCGTCCCAAAAATATACGACAAATACGTACGAAACTTTTATAAAGATTCGTGGTCTTTCCTTGTTTGGTATCTATTAGGTTACCGTCTATAAAAAAGAGGAAAAATGGCAACGCAAAACACTAAATCTAATAATAACCAAAACTTTAAATACCCCTTCTCAGTTTGTACAGTTTACAATATTTCCAATCTTTACAGTACACCTAAGGGTAAAGATAAAACAACAAACCGAAAACACGGAGGTGTTTTTTAGATGAAAGCAATACAAGCGGTAAAAAAGATGGTGGCTTTAGGAGTAGGTTTGACAATGGTCGGTGCGACGATTTTCGGCGCATCAGCGGCCAAATTGTCAGACTATCCGGCTCCATTCGTAATGAATGGTACGCCTGCTTCAAACTTGGCAATCGTAGTTGGTGACCAGGCAGATGGTGCGGACGTGTTGGGCGCTGTGGACATTATCCAGTCCCTTCAGTCCCAGGCAGTTGTCAAAGTGGCAGCTTCGAACACGCCTTCGCAACTCGTGGTTGAAGGCGACGCAGTGGAAATTGGTTCCACCAGTGACTTGCTCGAAATCAATGAGCAAATCGGTGACGTCCGTGAGACGTTGACTGAAGTCGACCTCGACATGTTGAAGGGCGGTCAAATCACGACCGACCAGGGAAGCACTGAATTTAACCAGTACTTGAGATTCCCTGACGACAACACTTCCTCAGGATCTGTTCTCTTCGACAAGGATGAGCGAGACCGCGTTGGTCACTATATGTTTTACAACGACAGCACGACCATTTTCCAATGGGAACTTGAATTCGAGGAAGGCCTTGAATCAGATGTTACAGGAAATGACCTTGTTGACTTAGAAGATGAGGACATTACCATTTTGGGTCAGCCGTTCGTTATTGTTGACACTGATTTGGCGAACAAATCAAACCTCAACACTGCAGGCGGAAGCCCAGATTTGACCATTGAGTTAATTGGTGGTGCGGTTTCAGCGGTGCTTGGCGAAAACGACAAGGAAACCTATGTTGTTGACGGCAAGGAATACGAAGTGGAAGTGCTCGTCATTTCCGAAACTGCGGCAGGCGGTGAAGGTTCAGTGAAATTCCGAATTAACGGAGAAATCACTGACGAACTTGAAGATGGAGAAACTGACGTCCTTGCAGATGGTACCCAAATCGGTATCCGAGACATTCTCGCAACTGGAAAGGACATTCAGAAGTCCATCGTGCAGTTTTACCTTGGCGCGTACAAGGTAGAATTCCGTGACTCGAACACCACTGACTCAACTGCAATCGTTGGCGCAGAAGTGAACGAAGAGACCATTGAAGACGCAAACGTGCTCATCAAGGGTCAATTCACGACCACAACTGCAAACGCCCTCACAAGCTTGACTGGAGCTCGTTTTGAGATCCAAAACATCAAGTACAACTTGACTGCTGACGCTGTGCTTGGCGACATGTATGTGCCTCCAGGAACTGGTGTTCGCGCGCAGCTTGACGAACCAGAAGGAATGCTTACTCCAAACTGGGACATTCGATACGAAGGTCTCATGGACACAGGCGTCTCCTTGATTCGTTTGGACTCAGCTGGTGACGACGAGTACGACCTCGAGTTTACCAACCAGGAAGGAATCTTCTACGACGTGCCTTACCTCAGTAACGAGGCAGGAAACGCGGCAGGCGGTACCTTGAAGTTTGGTGACAACGATGACGACTTGTGGTTCACTGAGTTCTTGAACGTGACCATCCCGTCATTCTCGGCAACGGCAAACGTCAACACATCAGACAGAGGAGGAGCATTCACGACTGCATCTGGCCTTGGTCGACAAGTGTTTTACATCTCCGACGATGACTTTTTCGTTGTGAGCAACTGTGACTTGTCAAACACTGACAACACGTGTTTCACGCACGTCTTGCGTTACGACAGCATCGACACCACGAACAGACAGCTGACCTTTACCGACCTTGGTACAGGAACCCGCGAAGTGACCTATGATGCGACAACATTCCTCGCAGACTTGGTTGTTGGCGGTATCACGTACAAGATTGGAGTCAACAACGATGC
>Ga0209542_10009788_pt1 | contig 17478 bp, 17 predicted proteins | sample RifCSPhighO2_01_FD_184028 | JGI IMG/M metagenome (GOLD analysis project Ga0209542, IMG submission 184028) | Soil microbial communities from Rifle, Colorado - Rifle CSP2_plank highO2_0.1 (SPAdes) (version 2) | ecosystem: Environmental > Terrestrial > Deep subsurface > Rock core/Sediment ...
TGAGGCGGGCTTGGCGGGCTTTATTTTACCACTCGTATTGATAATTATAATTTTTGTTTCGCTTAATTATTTCAGCATTCTCCCAATTTCCGAATCCGTTCCATTTCTTTCTTTTCTTCCAAAACAAAAAACTCAAAAGGTTGAAGCTCCCTCAAAAACAATGATTTCTCCCACACAGACGCTAAAACCAAAAGTCACATTCGGGTGTCCGGTGAAAGAGAGCTTGTGCGCCAAAGGTGCTATTTTAATCCTTGCGGGCCGTGACGAAACTTCGTCATTCTCGGGCATTGTATACTCCAGTCTTCCCGAGGGAACTGAAATTTTGTCAAGTTTTGCGGGAGATATTCAGGTTAAAAATCTGGCAACTGAAGGGGCAACCCTGGTTACGATTATAAATAAGGATGCCAACCTTCAGGCAAATTATAAATTTCCAAAAGACGCTTTTAAACTTAGTATAGATTCGGTACGCGCCGGAGGGCGCGGGGAAACAATAGGTACTATAATTAACGGAAGCAAAAACTTCAAAAAATTAGGGGCAGGATATGACAATCTGATTTTTTCAATTCAGAATTTTAGTACAAAATCATACATAAAAATCAAACCGGCGGGAGACGGCAAATTCATCCTTTCTATTTGATTTAAAAACACTTCGCGCCAATCTTAAGCCAACCACCCGTTCGATTGCCATAAGAATTTATTATCATTTATAAATCTATCCTCTTAAGGTGGATTAATTTATCTTTAGCCGGATAGGCTTTTAAAACAAAATTAAATTTGTCTAAAGTAAGAGCAAGGAAAAAATCATTTTTTGAATATTTTGTTCTTGGGTTAACTAAATATCTAATCCCGGATTCATGTTCCGCCAATTTTTTCCTAATAATGTCTATATCTAAAGGTTTATTCTCAAAATATCCTTTAATATATTTTGCAAACATTAGATCTTCATTATCATCAGATGTCCCACTAGTGCAAAACAAATGAACATAATTTGGATTTTCTTTTTTAATGTAATTAATTATCGCTTTAGCGTTAACAAAACTTCCCGTAATAACTTCTTTTGTATGTCGTAAGGCATTAGTAACTCCGCGTGTTCCTAATGTTGTTGTGTGGATGATTGTTTTATTCGAAAAATCCAGATCTTTTATTTCTGTAGGGGAGTTGCCGTAATCAAATCCCGAAAGTTTCAAACCCTTTCTTTCACCAATTAGGATATAGTCGGGGTTTTCATCCTTTAGTTTATAAGCTAAATTAAGATCGCCTACAACTATATAATCTTTGGGGTTGTTGTTCATTGCATAGCAAGCCGTAGTGAAGGCGCGGAGAACATCAATTACTATTACTAGTTCTTCCTGAGCCTTCTTCAGATTTTGATCGTTGGTAATAATAAATTTCATTGTTTGCTTCCTTAATGGATTATAAACCATTCCTGGTCTTGAGAGAAGTCTTTGAAGTTGATCTTTTGCTTTGCATATTGATATAGCAATTTATGTTTAAGTAATAGTTGCGAGACGAGGTTGACAAGGAGGCGCAAAATCACATACGGGACTTGACAAATTGCTATATAATTAAATAGCTGTACTATAAGTTAAAAGTACAGTTCGTAATATGACTAATTTGGAACTGCCGGATGGTTCGAATGAGCATGGAAGCGATATCACCTCTTCCGTAGAGGAAAAATTAGCAAAAGAAGGTGTTGCCGTAATTTCTCCGGATTCTCTCCTTGGAAGGATTGGAAAAATATCGAAAAGAGTTGCAGTTCCCGCGGCGGCGGGTTTAACCTTACTGCTTGCGACAGCTCTGCCCTCAGACAGCGATGTTGGGGTTTCGGAAATTTTCCCTGAGCCGACAGCTTCGCCTGAAGCCCCGATTACGCAAGTTGAAAACACCGGGGAGATTTTATCTTCAAAAACAGATACCGGCCAAAAAAAAGATACAGAGGATTTAAGAAGAAGCATTGAAGAGGAATTCGGCATAAAACTTCATACATTTGATGAAATCTCCCTGATCCCCGTCATCAAAGTTCGTCATGGGGTAAAAAATCTTTTTAGTTCAAACCAAGACTGGACGGAGCAAAATTTAAATCTTTTAGTTCAGGTACTTGCGCGTTTGCCCAAAGATTTGTACAGCCAAAGAGAGGATGGAGAAAAAGTACATATAATTTTAGGGCCCGCGGGTCTTTGCGGTTGGGACAAGCAGAATCTTACGCCGAATTATCCGCGCCAGATTATGCTCCCCTATGACCTATTTAAAACCGAAACTCCTCTGTCTGCCGAATGGATAACAGCCCACGAAGCTGCCCATCTTAGAACTTTGGATTCATGCTCATCACTTGACCCGGCTGTAATTCAAACCTCGCCTTATTTTAAGAGAATTGATGAAATACTTGAAAGACAATATATTGAAATCAGGGAAGAACTTTCAAAAAAGCTGGCTGATCTTGAGGAAGAAACAGGAATTAAAGCAAGAGACAAGGGGAAAGCGGGGGCTCTAGAATCTATAAAAAATCCTGAAGAATTAACTTCTTTTCGCTTCACGCGCTTTAAATATGGGATAAGCAAAGACATGCCAACGGAATTTATTGCAGTTGCAGCAGAATCTTACTTTTTGGGCAAGGATTATTTCTACCGGATGTACGAACCGTTTTTACCAAAAGAAACAATAGATAAACTCTATGAGTTTACCCAAAATGAGATTTTTGGCGGGAGAGACTATCAAGACTACAAAAAATTTACTTCAGAATTCCCTGATGGTTCAGGGTATTTTGGCGATCCTAAGGATAAAATTATTGGCCCTTCAGTACGGGATCAAGAAGAGGTAAATACGAAACCTTGAGTTGGCAGAACTATGACTATTTGGCTAATTACTGTTTTACCTCCCATGTGACGCGAACTCTAAACTGTTACACCACCTATTAAACAGGTTATAACTTATAACTGGAGTTACCTTCATGCATGATGTAGCAAGAATTACGCGGCCGCGTAAAAGTTGCCACATTTACTACATAAGATTCTCTACTCCAGAGAAAGTGATGAGAATTATGTAACAATTGAGAATTCGTTTGTTTGTTTCATTTTAAATTTCGTGTAACAGATCAATGAGACCTTGACAAGATAACGGATGTATGTTATACATTAGACATATGATTCGTACGCAAATATACTTACCAAAAGAGTTATACCAAAACCTTAATTTGACTGCAAAAAAAGAAAGTAAAACCAGAGCACAAGTAATAAGAGAGGCTCTCATTGAAGGATTAAGGAAAAAAAGAGGAAACGCCGCGGAAGCGCTTTTGGAACTTGCAAGCCTTGGTAAAAAGTTTAAATTAAAAGGTCCAAAGGATTTGTCTCAAAATATAGACAAATATCTCTACGAAAATGAATAATCCGGTTATCGCAGATTCAAGCGCTTTGGTTTCTCTCATATTTCCAACCGACAGCAACAATAAAAAAGCTTTAACAATCACCAAAATTCTAAGTAAAACCTCGCGGCCTCTTATAATTCCGGGTGATATTTTCACCGAAACCATCAATCTTATTGGAAAGAAAATAGACCACAAAATCGCATGTATTACAGGGGATAAATTTCTAAAAGATAAAAGATTTATTATCATTGATACAACCGAAGAAATCCGTTTATCTGCATTTACAAAATTTAAGATTCAATCAAAATCAGTCAGTTTTACTGACTGTGTAGTTATGGCTCTTGCCGATCATTTCGATACAAAAGACATTTTTGGATTTGATGAAATCTTTAAAAAGAACGGATACGTCAGGCTTGGTATTGACAAGAAATAATTATTACAACGATACGGGATCGTTAGGCATCGTTAACAATATTTAAAATGGGTTTGACAGGGCACATCCTGCGTGCCAACTGCTTTTTATATTGTCAAATCAAGAAGAAATTAGTTTTGCACCAAATTCGAATATTTGCCCCGATTACAATTACACCTTCGAGGTGTTGTGCGATTGCACCTGCGGGCGTTAAGCTTAAAAGAACTAATCATTTGGGGGCATAGGAAAACAAGAGTAATACTTAATCTTTGACATTGCTACATCAATCTAAAGGGAGTTTTGCACCAGACTCATATTCGATGTCTTGACATACAACAGCTATTCTAATACAATTTACTTGTTGAGTAATTATACAACACTTAATGAAAAAAGTAGTATACCTCTTAGGTGTTCCTTGTGCAGGCAAATCTACAATCATAAAAGAATGGCGACACAAGGGCGGAATGACATTGCCTGAGTTTACGGAACCGGTACCCGACTTTGTGCATAACGCTTGGTTAGGTAGTAAAGAAGCTCAACTGAACGCACAAAAATGGGCGCTTGAACAAAATTTTAAAAAAGACGAAATGATCAGAAATTTACCATATGACGGAACATTAATAGTTGAGAGATCTCCAATAGATGCTGTCGTGTATGCAAGAGCATTTGGAGGAAAAGTAGCTTTGTGGACAGAAACTGAAGTAGCAAAAAATAACTGGGTTCCAGGCATGTTAGTTCTTCTTGCAACAGATTATGAAAACTTAAAAGAAAGGTGGATTTTAGGACGAGGATTATCTCGTGAGGATTGGGAGCATCAATGGAAACCGTTTTCACGAGCACTACAGGGACAATATGAGATGTTCAAAAGAACATTTAGTATCCCAAGTATTCAAACGGATACATCATTAGGAGAAACAATGAGGCAGTTACATACTCTTGCCGAAAACGGACTTACTTACAATATAGAATCTTTAGTGCGACCTTCTAGTCATAGGGAGAGAGAATAAATATGTCTAATATAGAAGCATTTCGAGGAACAGTTGTGGAAACAGGCAGAGATAACTCAACACCAGTAAAATGGGATTTTATATCTACATTTTCGCATAAGCATGGAGCTACAGTAGGAGAATCATTAGGGCCCGAGGCGATTGCTGGTCATTTAATTGGTGAAAACGGTGAAGGCGTAAAAGTTGACCATTTTGATATGCAGCTTGATCCACTTGAGAAGATTATGTCGAATGTTTCAGCGCACAAACCAGATGTACTTGGTATATCGGTAAAAATTGGAGCACTGGAACAAACAGACAAAATTATCACTGCTATCAATGCCATTCCATGGGAAGATGGGCATAGGCCGCTACTCGTTTTAGGCGGTGTTGTTCCTACCTTTGCTACAGTTGACCTTTTACGTCGTTATCCGCAAACTGTTTTAGCGACTGGTGAGGCTGAGGTTGCATCACAAATGATTGTTGAGGCAATACGAGGCGATAGAAGCTTTGAAGAAATTCCTGGCATTGCTTTTATTAACAGTGTAGGCAAAATTGTTGCAACTTATCATAGACTATGGCCGCAATCAAAACTTCATTTAGCTGCAAGAATTGCTACTAAACGGATTTACGATGAATTAAAAGGAATGATTTGGGCAGAAGACTCTCGTGGGTGTGACTTTTCTTGCACGTTTTGTTCCAGACGAGCATTTAGGGGTTCTGGATTTTCGGGAGATATGTGGCCAAAACGCATTGTGGATGATTTTGAGGAATTAAACAACATGGGTATTCATCAAGTAAGTTTTACTGGTGATGATTTTGGTGGTGATCCAGAAAGAACGTTCCGTATTGCTGATGAAATTATACAAAGAGGCATACAAATGGAGTGGAGTGTATCCACTCGCGCTGATCATATTTTTGAAAGAAAAAATACTCCCGAACAAAACGCTCGATTGCGAGAAATAATGAAACATTGTACCGAAGCAGGGTTGACTCGAGTATTCCTAGGCTTAGAGTCTGGCTCACAATCCCAGTTAAAAAGATATGGAAAACAAATAACTGTTGAAGAAAACTATAAAGCGATTAAAGTTCTTCGAGAGTTAGGCATTGATGTAGTTGCAGGTTATATACCAATAGATTATCTTATGACAGTTACAGAACTGCGTGAAACGCTAGAGTTTTTAGAAAAAACAGGGATGGGTCTTAAGGTCACGAACCCCCTTAGCGTACTACGCGTACAATCAGGTAGCCCATATTTGAAACTCATGGAACATGAAGGACTTTTGGAAGAGCAGACAGAAGATCTCGTATTTTATAAAGCGCATTTTAAAGATCCAAGGATTGAGCTTGTTGCTCAGCTGGCAGATAAATGGGTGGAAGATTTATATCCATTAATTTTTGGACTGAAAGGTGAAGTTGCGACAGTGACTCTTGCAAAAGAAATTCAAAATAGCCCTGCACGAAATGTAGAGTCAGCTCTTCATGCCTTTCGTCGATTAGAATTAAGTTTTCTCAGGAGTCTAGTTGGTAACTTGGAAATAAGCGAAAGTATTGATCGTGATGCTATTAACGCAATTCAAAAGGTTTTTGTAGAAAAAAGGGTTCAACTCTTGGAATGGATTAAATCTCAACTTCTCGCGGGTTCTTACGGTGATGTTCAAACTTCCCGATTATTTAGTTGTCTTAACGAGGTTTCTCAGTATTGCTAGGTTTTTCTTTACTTTTATTCTGTAAGTGAATGTATCCTGCCCATATACATCCCCTACTAGGTAGATCAACAATTTCTCCTTTATCCATCAATCGAAATGCATCTTCAAAAGTCATTTCAATACTCTGGATATCTTCATCTTTGTCATGAGAAAATGTGCCGGCTGTTAATACTTCGGCAATATAAAAATAGTTAAGACCTTCTTCGTGAATACCATTATGATGAGTGCTGATATGCGTCCATTTTGTGGCAGCTAAACCTACTTCTTCCTTAAGTTCTCTTTTTGCAGCATCAAGAGGTTGGGAGTCACCCGTTTCTTTTCTACCCATAGGTACACCATATACCCACCCATGATTATGACGATATTCTTTGGTTAGCATTATCCGTCCGTCTTGAGTAATAGGTAATATAAGAACCCCTTCAGGTGATTGAAGTATTTCGTGAACCTCCTCTCGCCCATCTGCATAAACTATTGTATCTTCACGAATAGAACTTCTTTCCGTCTGGTAAACAATTCTCTGTTCAACTCGCCTAATCTCCTTTGTCATAATTAACGACTTCATGAAACTAATGCGAATTTTAACACTTTAACTTAAAAAATGAAAGCCAAATCATTTGTTGTTTTTGGATTTAAGCAATTTTTCAAAAATTAGTTGGCGTACGTAGTTAGCTTTACTGATATGTAATCTATTGGCTTCTTGACTTAGTAAATCATTTAAAGATTGATCTATCATCATATTAAATCTATACTTTAAAATCTTTTTTTGAGTTTTCTCTAAGAAAAGTTTCAAATCATGTAAAAGAGTTTTTTTGTTCGCGATACTATATTTTTTAAGGGTTAAAAGCCTATTTTTCTCACTGAGAAGCATTGCATGAGGTGATTGTTGGTATAATACCAAAACACTTTTATGCTGCTCTAAAGCATATGCTATAATATAACCAACTCCAATACTAGGGTACGTTGATTCAATAACTATTGCATTACATGATTTTATTAGATTTTTTTTACGTTGAACATCCTCATATATTTCATTTTCACTTTTTTGAGAGAGCCTCCTATGGTTTTTCTTGAATATGTGATCAGCAAAAACTTCATGTTTAAGATTTTGAAGAATTCTAACAATAGCATTGTACTCTTTTATATATTGTTCTTTACCTATTAAAGAACAGTGAAAATAAATCTTCATTTTATTAATTTATTATAATTGTGTTACTGTATTTATTTTTATGAACGAGTTTATAAAAATAAATTTAACTTGAACAAGGATAGATTTTATCACAAGTAGATCTATACTACCAAATTTCGCTTAACATTATCTCGACCGCTTGACAGGGCATATCCTGTAGTGATAGAATATTTTAATTAATTAAGCATATGACTGAGAATATGGAAAAAGAGGTTCGGCCGGGACTTCGAGATAAAATCGGTAGCAAGGCAAAGCAAGTTGGCCTTGCAGTAGGCGGAACAATTGCCGCTGTTGCTATATCCTGCGCGCCGGGCGCAGGAAGGACTGAAAATCCCGCTCCTTCTTCTCCAACTGTCCCGACAGCTTCCGGTGAAACCATGAGACCGCCCGCTCCAACAGCGGAAAGTTCATCAATTACCATTACTCCCGCCCCTGAACCGCCAAAACCTACCCCTGAGGCAAGACAAGAAGTCCCCTGCCAAATCCTCCCCCCTGAAGTTTGCGCTAAGGCAGAGCTCATCGAGTTAAAATATCTAGGGCAGACATTTAAGCTTCTAGGATTCCGTCCAGAATATCTCCCTGAGGGTACCCCTCTTTACTCTCATAAAGACGGAAGATTCAATAAAGGAGTAACACCAGGAGAGCTTTTTGTTGGATCGTTTGGTGCAATAATGGGAAAGCCAGGAGAAGGAGGTTTTTCTGTCTATGGCGATATTAAGTTTTCAAATAATTCTGGAGATATTAAAAGGGGTGATATTATAGGTACTATACAAAATACCGGGGTAACAAATTTTGGAGAGTATAATCTTATCATTATGGCTACTCGTGCTAATGCTGAAGGTACAAGACCGGAAACAGACACTGAGACATTGACCAGATTGTTCCCCGGTTTTTCAGAAATGGAACCCGTAAAGAGAATTGACAAAGGCAATGCCCCTCTTAAACCCAGTATTGGATCTCCTATATATTCAGACACTCCTTTGTCAGACAAGGATAAATAGAATTTTAAAATTCACGATACAAAATTCCACAACGGTTTATTGACAAAAGCAAAAAAAAACCCCACAATAAATATAGATGAGGAAAAATTCTCTGATTCTGTTGGTGGGTTTTATACTGATACTATCAGTAGTATTCTTCTTTTTTTTCAATCAGAAAAAGACGCAAGTCCCAGTTATTAAGAAGGACAATAAATCTGTTCAGGTTCAATCAAGATCAGCCCCCGGTTCCTGTAAGATTCTCCCGGAAGAATATTGCGGAGGAGGAAAAGTTATACAAAAAGAGATAAATGGTCAGCTATTCAAAATTGTCGGTTTTAAGCTCCCTGAGGGTACCCCTCTTTACTCTCATAAAGACGGAAGATTCAATAAAGGAGTAACACCAGGAGAGCTTTTTGTTGGATCGTTTGGTGCAATAATGGGAAAGCCAGGAGAAGGAGGTTTTTCTGTCTATGGCGATATTAAGTTTTCAAATAATTCTGGAGATATTAAAAGGGGTGATATTATAGGTACTATACAAAATACCGGGGTAACAAATTTTGGAGAGTATAATCTTATCATTATGGCTACTCGTGCTAATGCTGAAGGTACAAGACCGGAAACAGACGAAATATTGTTGAAGACGTTATTCAAAAATCTATGAATATATGAATATTGGTGGTAGAGTTCTTTTTTTTGCAGGCTTTGTTTTCTTATTTCTATTTTTTTTTGCTTCCACATCTTATGCGTCAAGTGTAGGTTCACCTATTTACAGTTCCAATCCTGATTATGCTGCTGAAGGATATCAGGCTTGTCCTGATATCTCTAATTGCGCTCCGGTTAACACATGCTGGAACGGTCCTTCCGTGGGTACACCTCCTGGAGGTAGTTGTTCAACCGCATGTCCTGCCGGAGACGGTGGACAGGCATGGTATAGATATGATTATGACGCATGCGTAACAAACGTAGACTTCTTTAGTATTTTTTGCTTTCCTTGGTTTTCAATTTCTCAAAATTCTTGTTCTATAGGGGATAAGTATAATTCTTCAAATACGCCCGTAATGAATGCCGGATCCTGTACCTGTAGTGCTTTGGGACCCTACAAAACTTGTTGTAATGGGACAACCCAAGTGCCCGCTAGCAACTTCCAGGTTGATCCCTATGCTCCTGATGAGGCGGATTGCGGAGGGAACTCAACCGTTCGCTGCGGTGGATTTGGGGAGCCTGCTTGCGGGCAAGCCGCCTGCAATACTCTTGCCCCGCCACCCCCTTCCTGTGATCCCGGCGCCTGCAACGCCAACGATTCCTGTCAGAATCTGGATTACCTCACAGACTTTTCTTGTAGTGGTGATAGTTGTGTTTCCAATACTGTTGACTGTAGACCAGGTGAATTTTATTCCTGCAACGGTAATGACCGTGTATTTTACGATCGCCGGTGCTGGGCGGGCGCGTGTGAAGACAATCCGGATAATCCTCGTTATATTGAAACCTGTGCTAACGGATGCACAAATGGCGCCTGCAATCCCCCGCCCGGGGGGCCGCCTACCGTAGACCTTTCCGCAAGCCCTGCTTCTATTAATTCAGGCCAATCCACCACTTTGAACTGGACAGTAAGCAACGCGACATCCTGCACCGCGTCCGTCACTTCAAACCCCAATGGCATAAGCCAGTCGCCTTCTTGGTCAGGTTCCAAGAACGCCGGGGGAGGAAATCAAAGCATCCAGCTTACGGGAGGCGGTACAATCCGATTTAACCTTGAATGTTCAGGGCCCGGAGGAACAGGGAGCGATTGGGAAGAAGTGACGGTGCAAGCGGCTGCTCCTTCGGGGGCGCCCCCCACCCCAACTCCCACCCCAACTCCCACCTCAACACCGGTTCCCTCAGGTTGCAGTTCGAATACCACTTGCTCAAACTGTATTACTGATACTAATAACAGTTGCGGCTGGAACGGAAGCAGTTGCGAGCCGGGAACCTCTGATGCCTGTCCTGCCGGGCATACTCAGTGGTACTGGAATAACTGTTCTACTAATGAATGCAGTGGAGTGACTCCCGCCCCAACGGGTAGTGGAAGTGGCGGAAGCGGGTCAAGGTCAAAAAGCGGTACTGTGTTTGTTGATTCCAATGACGACGGAATATGGGATACCGGCGAGCCTGCTTATAAATTGGGCGCTACTGTCAGCATGGTCTATCTTCCACCAACCGGCGGCGCTGATCAACCACGAGGCTCTGCTGTTACAGATGTTAACGGGAACTACAAGATTAGCTTTAACCTTTGTATTTATAGCAGGTGTAGCTACCGGGTTACGCTTACGGTTCCTGCCGGCTATGCCGTTACCACCGGCAACCCTGTAAGCTGGACGTGGTGTAATAGCGACAGTTGCACCGACGCCCAATGGGATAACAACCTGGCTCCTATCGACTTTGGTCTGGGGAAAGGTAAGATCACAGGAAATGTCTATGTTGACACCAATAAAAACGGCGCGAAGGATCGCGCAGAATTTTTTGATGATGATAATTGGAATGGCGTGTGGGATCCGGGGGAACCCTATACAGATACTAATGGGAATGGGTGGCGGGATTGGGGGGAACCCTATACAGATACTAATGGGAATGGGTGGTATAATCGAGCTGAGGATTTCTGGGATGATAATGGGAATGGCGTGTGGGATCCGGCGGAACTTGGGTATAATGGCGCGACGGTAAGTGTTTCCGGGCCGGACAATAGAACCGCCACAACAGACGCTTCCGGCAATTACATTCTTGATAAGCTTCCGGGAGGAAGTTATAGCGTAGCCTTAACTGTTCCTGCGGGATATGTCGCCACCACCACAAACCCAAGATCCGTAAACCTTACACGCAACACAACGGTCAACTTTGGAATAGCAAGGACTCCTTACCAGTGTTCTGATACCGCAGACAATGATGCAGACGGTTTAGTTGACTCTGCTGATCCTGGTTGTCATACCGATGGAAATCCTGGAAATCCCGGTTCGTATGACCCTAACGATAACAATGAGGGTCTGCCCCCTTCCTGTCCGGGCGGGCTTACTTCCGACCCCTCTTCAATAGACGATACTCAGACAGCCGGTTTGATTGTCTCAGGCTGTGTGCCTCCGCCTCTGACATATGTCTGGCCACAGCCCACGGCGGTTCCGCTTCCGCCGGGCGGGCCGGGAACAACCACCAACACCAATAATCCCACCAGTACCTATACGCCTCCTGCCGGCGGGGTTTGCAGTGTGACAACCGTTACCCAGAACGTTGAGGTGACAGGCGGCGGCGGCACAAGCGCTTACAGCACAAACATTAATGTCACGCCCAAAAATATGGCAAGCGGCGGGGTATTTGAAGATAGAGGAGGCAACAATTGCGCCTCAGGAAGCACGCCTCATCCGGGCGCGGTAGTCACGCTTTATACAAGCGGGGGATCGCCTACGGGTTCAGACACTTCGGACGCCGGCGGATCCTACTCTGTTACGGATAATGATGCCTGCGGCTCAAGAAACGCGGTTATTTCAAGCATCGGAGGCTACAATGTTAAGGCCGCAAGGTTTGACGGAGGCGCGTGGGGCGCCTCAAATCTCTCGGGCTACACCTACGGGCCATTCGATTTATCATCCGATCATACGCTCGATTTCTGCATAAGCAATCTCGGCGCCTGGTTCCAGACTACAACGGGAGATGTCAGAATGCCAAATCTTACCAACAAAATTCCCGCAGGCCTTTATTCTGCTGCTGATCCTTCCAGCCCATCTCTGTATTATTCCTCAAGTTTCAATACGAATTTTGGAGATGGCGCGGTTTCCGCCCGGGGATGGAAAGTAGACGATGAATATTCTTATCAGGAAGATTCAAAGAACAGAAATGGAACAACTTCATACTCTTTTTACGAGTCTCGCGCCAAGCAGAGAAATGTTGTAATCAGTAGCCTTTCCTGCAATCTTTCCGCCTGCGACATTTCAAGTCTTGATTCCGGGCTTTACAAAGCCGACGGTGATTTGACTATAACCTCATATACCCACAAGCCGGGAGCGCATATCTTGCTTCTGGTAAACGGAGATCTGACAATCCAAAGCAATATCAGTGTTCCGGCAGCGGCAAATAATCTTTTAATTATTGCGGCAAAAGGAAACATTGGAATTGATGCGAGCATCGGAACCACAACGCTTCCAAGCAATACCGCTCAAATTGAAGGCATAATAAGCGCGGAGGGGAGTATTACAATCGATGGGGATGCCTGTCCTGATCCAACACCGAGGAAACTTAACATAGGGGGAGCTCTTGTTGCCAATTCACTCAAGCCTTTCACGGTTGGGGGCGCGGGATCTTTTGTAAACAACAGATCGCTTTGCGCGAGAGACGCGGATTACGCCTCGGTTAAAGTTGCCCCAAGGCATGATTTTGTTACGCAATTAACAGATTTCTACAGAACCCCGTACAGCAGGTGGAGGGAAGTTGCCCCCTAGCCGGTAGGAAATAGTGACTAGTATCTAGTCACTAGTCCCTACTTATTGTATTTGCCCATATAAACTTCGAGGCCGTGTTCGAGGATTTTCGAGAACCGCTTGTTTGCCCCAATTAGACCTTGACAAAGCTGAATTGTACATGTAATATATGTACAGTGCTAGACTTGAGTAAGATTACCGGATTCGAATGGGATCGCGGAAATATAGATAAAAACTATGATAAGCATGGAATTACTGCTCGCGAGGCAGAAGAAGTTTTTACAGATGAGCATCAGCTAGTGCTTGAAGATATTAAGCACTCTGAGGCAGAGGAGAGGTTTACAATCATAGGCAAAAGCATAAAAGGACACATTTTTTTTATATCATTTACCATAAGGGGTAGCAAGGTGAGAATTATCTCGGCAAGGAAAGCAAATATTAAAGAAAGGAGGTTATATGAAAAAACTCAAAAGGATACCAAAATTTAAATCGGAGAAAGAAGAAAGAGAGTTTTGGCAGACTCACGATTCGACAGAATATGTGGATTGGTCAAAAGCAAAACGTGGAATTCTTTTCCCAAACTTGAGGCTAACCACAAAGCCCATCACTATCCGCTTACCGGCCGGTTTAATTGACAGGGTTAAGATCGAAGCGCACAAAATGGATATTCCTTATCAAGCGCTGATTAAAAAATATATATACGACAGCATTGGCAAATGATTTATTTATTATACTTCGAAATATAGACCCCGCGGCCGTGTTTGAGGATTTTCGAGATTACACGGTTGTTTCAAAGAGGTAGGCAAGCAAAAATCGTTTCCATCTCATCCGGTGTCATGCTTCCGTGGTGTCCGTGATATTTAATTTCAAACTTGTCTTTTTCATACCACCATACTGATTGATTGCTATAGCAAAGAATAACCAAATTCCCAACACGATCAAGGAATGTTTTTGAAAGTTCAACACTACTAGATGCATAAAAGTTTTGTTTAATTAGATCTACGACTTTATAGACCTCTCCTTTACCGTTAAGCTCTTGCTGTAAAAATTTTTGTGCTTCATCAAGATTATCTTCTTTTATATGAAGATACATATTTCTACATGATCCTGCTGCGACAATTGGTTCACCATTTTTGCTTGTTTTCATCCATTGCTTAACTTTCGGGTAATGTTCATTGAGATAAATTGTTGTTGCAGGATCAATATCTGCATGGCCATGATCTGCAGTCATTATAAATAACGTGTTTTTTAATTTCCCTTGGAGATTTTTTAAGAGTTTTTCCAAGGTATAGAAAAGAACGTCTACTTCTGACTCAAATTGTTGCGTATGAGATCCGTAGCGATGCGCTTTCTTATCGATCTTGTCAAAGTAAAGGAAGTAATAACCTTTCCCGCTATCGTTAAGAGTTTTTTCTGTCAAATTAGTAATTGCTTCAGATAGTGTAGAGTAAGGACTTACTCCTGCTCCCTCAAATATAACCTGACAGTAAGGAGAATAAGCATATTCCACGTCTTGAAAGACGTAAGACGGAATTCCATTTTTTTGTAAGTCTTTATAAATCGTTTGTATAGGAAAAAATTTTTTAGGTTCTATTCCTGTGGCTAAGAGATTGTCTCTGACTCGCTTGCCAGCAAAAGAAAAAAGTAATGGCGCAATAACTGCATCAACAAGTGGTTCATAATAAAACCACTCATAAACTCCACTTTGTCCAACCGCCAGACCTGTGTGGAGCGTCGTCATTTCCGCAGCAGTTGTTGGAGGATATTGTGTTGTTAATTTTGAAACGACAGCGTTCTTTTTAATATGCTGTAAAAATGAGTATTTTTCAGAGTATTTTTCAAAAAACTTCCATCCGAAGCTATCAATAACAAATACAATTACTTTATCGTAAGATTGTGGTAAGCTCCCGAAAACATCCAGTGGAAGCGCCGGTTTTTTTTCGTCGAGAAGCAGATTCTTCACAGTTTGGGGAATGTTTGAGAAGCAATAAGAATCGTAAAGCGGCTTAATGAAGTTTTTAGAGAATTTTGCTTTTTTTATCGCTTCCAATGACGCTGCGTTAATCATTTAATTATTATACATAGTTCTGATTTACTTATTTACCAAAATCAGGTTTTTTTTGACATATCTTTATAAATTCCCCAACCCTCTGTTCCTGGAAGATGAGGTACATAGGTAATTGTTACTTTTCCAGGCTTATTACGATTGACATAGTCAATTACTTGTTCACCTTTGAATCCGATACCAATTTTTAAGTCAACGGAACCAAAAGCAGCAACAAGAGATTCCATGACATGCCCTAATACAGGCTTTCCCTCAATAGGCAATAGACATTTTTGACGCTCAAGTGCAAAAGACTCCATGCGTCCGCCATATCCACCTGCCAAAACAATAGCTTCCATCTCTTTCATAGGGGAATTCGGATGATATCATATTTTCTTAGATTCATCAATTTTTCGTTAGAGTGAGGCAAGAAATATGCAACTTTTGCCAAGCGATTAGATCTCTGTAAGATCTCGTCATAATTCCTATTATCTAGTCACTAGTCCCTACTTATTGTATTTGCTCATGTAGATTTCGATTCCCCGTTTGAGGATCAATTCGATTGCTCGACCCGCTTCTTTTATCATGTGCTTTACCTTATTTTTTTCGGTTGGTGTGAAGGGGGCGAGGACATACTGATCTAAATTTCTAATTTCTAATTTCAAATTTCTAATTTTTGGGTTTCCGATCCCAAGCCTAATTCGCAGGAATTTATCGGTTCGAATAGTTTCGATAATTGATTGAACTCCGCGGTGGCCGCCTGACGCGCCGCCAAACCGAACGCGAATTTTGCCAAACGGCATATCAAGATCATCATGAATAACAATTAAATCTTCAGTGGGAATTTTGTAATAATTTAAGACCTTCGCGACGGCAAATCCCGAGTTATTCATAAAGGTTGTTGGTTTGGCAAGAATAATTTGGCCATTGGCTGTTGGCTGTTGGCTGTTGGCTGATAGGATTTTGATGTTGGATTTTAAATCTTTTTTTTCTTCCCAATATGTTTTTTCGACCGGTTCGAATTTTTCCAAAAGCGCATCCACCGCCATAAAACCGATATTATGCCGAGTATTTTGGTATTTTTCTCCCGGATTTCCCAAGCCGACAACTAACTTCATACTAGTTTAAAGTTCAAAATGCAAAGTTCAAAGTTGCAATTCAAAATTCAAAATTTTAAACTCTCAACTGCAATTTTTAACTTTTAACTTTAAACTTTTCCCTTATTTGGATTCTCGCCTCGAATTTGTTTCGATATTACTTTGCCGTTCGAATCTATCTCGTAAACATATGCTTCACCCGTTCCTATTTCGACTTCCGAAATTTGTTTGTCTGAAATATTCTCGAGAAATTTAACAAGAGCATGGAGAGCATTCCCCGAAGATGCAATTATCACATTTTTGCCCTCTTGAAGTTTTGGTTCGATCTCCGCTTTAAAATAAGGAATCTCGCGCTCATAGACCTGTTTTAGGCTTTCGCCATTGGGGATTGGATAATCCCAGCCGCGCCGCAGCTTTTTAAATTCTTCTTCCCCCAACTCTTTTTGTACCTCCCACTTATTTTTTCGGGTATAAATACCATAATTCCTCTCTCGAATCGCCTCATTTTGGGTTATTGGAACAATTTGGTTCGTAGTTTTTAATATTTCTTGAAGCGTTTGAACGGAGCGAATCTGATCGGAGGAATAGGAATAATCGAATCGAATATCAGACAACTGTTCACCGGTCTTTTTTGCCTCATTGAATCCCTCAGGATTAAGCGGCGGGTTATCCCACCCGGTCCAAAGCCCTTTTTTGTTGTAGTCTGAAAGTCCATGCCGAACGAGAACAAGAAAACTCATATTTAAATCAACATTAGATAAAAGACCAAAAATAAAAGATCAAAACCATAGACTGAAAACTGGAAAACGTTTAAAAATTTTTGATTTGTGGTTTTGGTATTTGGTTTTTGCATTTTGGTTTTAATTTATATTCCCAGAAGGTTTATTGAAAATAAAATCAGGTTATTTATCAATTGTCCAAGTGAGAATCCGCCAATGGGGAAGAGCAGAAAGAAGAATAAAATAAATATACCAAATTGCTCAATAGCAAGATAAGAACGGGCTATCTCATTTGGTAGAATCGCCGCCAAAACCTTTGAACCGTCAAGGGGAGGAATGGGAATCAAATTAATTATCGCAAGCATTAAGTTATAAATGACTATCGAAGAAAGAACAGTGTAAATCAAGGGATTTAGAGGTAAAAATCTAAGGATTTGAGAAGCAACAAGTGCCAAAGCAATATTTGTCAAGGGGCCGGAAAGAGCGGTTAAGGCCATATCTTTTTTGGGATCGCGAAAATGTATTGGGTTGACAGGTACCGG
>Ga0209542_10009789_pt1 | contig 17477 bp, 20 predicted proteins | sample RifCSPhighO2_01_FD_184028 | JGI IMG/M metagenome (GOLD analysis project Ga0209542, IMG submission 184028) | Soil microbial communities from Rifle, Colorado - Rifle CSP2_plank highO2_0.1 (SPAdes) (version 2) | ecosystem: Environmental > Terrestrial > Deep subsurface > Rock core/Sediment ...
CTCACTAATTTTTGCTAAAGTAAGTGCGAGCTCGGTAATACAAAGGCTCCAGAATAGAACTTAAAGGTTTTTTAGAAACCAAAATCCGAGACGCGCGAAGCGCGTCCCACTGATTTCCCCCCATTTTTCCAAACGAATTCAGAAATTTTGGCGCGCTGGCGCGCAATGTTTTTTCGCCAAGAAGGAGGTGCGAAATCAGAAACAATTTTGATTCTTTTATTTTGAAAATACAAAAAGAATTTTTGCCTCGCTTCTTTAATTTGTGATATACTGAATTTGCGACAAACAGACCAACGAGTTTTTTAATGGCCGTCTTTGGAAATAAATCCACTTGTTGGGTTTGTCGCACCAAGGGCGGTCATTTAAGTTTTAACAAATAATTTTATGAATCAAAAATTCTTTTTGTATGCTCGCAAGTCCACTGATGTCGAGGATAAGCAGGTGTTAAGTATAGACGCTCAACTCACCGAATTGCGGACATTTGCCCGAGAGCAAAATCTTGATGTCATCGAGGAATTTATTGAAAAGCAAAGTGCTAAAGTTCCGGGACGACCTATTTTCGGGCAAATGTTAAAGCGTATTGAACGAGGTGAAGCGTCAGGTATCGTCTCATGGCATCCGGATCGCCTAGCCCGCAATTCGGTGGATGGAGGCCAGATTGTATACTTCCTCGACACAGGGAAACTTGCAATGTTGAAATTCCCGAATGTGTGGTTTGAAAATACGCCACAGGGTAAATTCACTTTATCAATGGCTTTTGTCCAAAGCAAATACTATGTCGATTCTCTTTCCGAAAATACGAAACGCGGACTTCGCCAAAAAGTCAGAATGGGAATATTCCCAAGCCAAGCGCCAGTGGGATATTTAAATGACAGCAGAACTAAAACGATAGTAGTGGAAAAGAAAAAATCTCGCATTATTCGGTTGGCTTTTGAAAAATATGTTAAGGGAAATATGAGACTGGAAGATGTTTCAAACTTTTTGGCGAAATCCGGTGTTACCACCAGAACTGGAAAGAGAATCTCTAGAACCAAAGCGTCTTTTATTCTCTCGAATCCGTTTTATGTTGGGTTATTTAAATATAGTGGCGAAATTCACGAAGGCAAGCACGAGCCAATCATTTCAAAGAAACTTTTTGATGAAGCACAGGAAATGTTGAAGTTTCGTGGACAACCCGAACGAAAACCACAAAATGAACCTCAACCATATTGCGGTCTCATTTCCTGTGCTTCTTGTGGAATGATGATAACTGCTGAAAACAAAACGAAGCGACAGAAAAATGGTAACGTTCACTACTACACATACTATCGTTGTACTAAAAAATCAAAAATGATTAAATGTAAAGAATTTTCTGTCAGACAAGAAATCGTAGATCAGCAGTTATCATCTCTCATTCAAAAAGTTTCTTTGCCCAAAGACTGGGCGGAGGAATTAAATCGTCTTGCTTTGCAAGACTACAAAAACTCCGCCCCATCTTTAACTGCCTGTGTGAAAGAGAAAGAAAAAAATATTTTTTCAATCTTAATTAAACTAGAGCGACTTCTTAACGGATATTTGGATCAAGTTATTGAGGAAGTGGACTATCGAAATCAGAAAGCAAAATTATTGTTAAACAAGAAGTCGCTCGAGGAAGAAATATCTACTTTTTCACACAAGCAAAATGATTGGCTCGCACCTTTCCAAAATTGGTTAAAAGACGCTCAATCATTGGACAAAATCGCTTCTGATTCAGACTTTTTTGCTAAAAAGGTCTGTGCCAAAGAAATCTTTGGCTCGCACCTCCTTCTTGGCGAAAAAACATTGCGCGCCAGCGCGCCAAAATTTCTGAATTCGTTTGGAAAAATGGGGGGAAATCAGTGGGACGCGCTTCGCGCGTCTCGGATTTTGGTTTCTAAAAAACCTTTAAGTTCTATTCTGGAGCCGGAGAAGAGAATCGGACTCTTGACCTCCGTCTTACCAAGACGGCGTTCTACCACTGAACTACCCCGGCGTTGAGGACTTCTAATTTATATCATACTTCTTCAGACTTTTGATAATCTTTATAAAGCATCAGGAAGCCGGAGAGAGCGACCAGAGAAATTAAAACAGGTAGAAGTAAATAATATTTGGCGCCAATTTCAGCCAGGCGAGTACCAAGAAAGACAAGACCAAAATCTACTGGCAAATAAAATAAGGCATTTATAAAACTAAAAGTCCAAAAATTTATACAAGAGAGGCCAGCGGCGTAGGATAGGAGCTCCGGCATGCTGACAAAGCCGAGCCGCGCTTTTATAAAAGATTTGGTAGTGCTTATGATGTTTACGGTATTCAAAACTTTCTCCACATTTTGAGGCCCTGCAAAAAAGTTGAGAACCTTGGCGCCATATCTTCTGCTCAAGAAAAAGCATACCGATGAACCAAATATGTCACCCGCAAAGCAAATAACCAGACCTTTTATTCCACCAAAAAGTGCCCCAGAAATTATATAAAGCGGCGTACCTCCAAGTGGCGCAACGATAAGTGTGGAAGATTTGAGGAAGAAAATTATGAGTGGCGCCCAGATACCAAAACTAGCAATTTGAGATTGCAGTTCCCCACTTCTAATCATCTTTATGGATATAATAAAAAGAACGATCACAATCACAAACCAAATAACTTCAATAATCTTTTCCCTCCTTACCATAATTCATAATTCTTAATTCATAATTCAATCCATTCTGCATACCCTGCGTAACTCAGTGAGATCTTCTGCTGATGGAGTAAGTGGACCCAGAGTATCACTTTGAGTTAAGTAGTACATTATAGACTTTGAATTTTCTACATGGTCCATACTAAGTGCATGGCCAAACTCATGGGCGAGAGCCAGAGTCAGGTCGCGAGTATCACCAAATTGGTAGACATTGATCTTACCAATTGGCCAAAGGCCACCTTCACTTATATATTCGGCCTGATCAAATTCTAAACCATGACCATACTTCTTATTATAATCTTCTGCCACTTTATTGTAGCGCTCTGCCGCATCGTTGCGTTGCTTAAGGAGAGCATTCAATTCTCGGCTCATAGCGTTTAGAGCAGAGGCTTCTTGGTTTAGAGTACTAGATTCTCTCTGCAAGGCCTTGGCTTCATTTTGAAGTTCGGCATACTCCTTCGTCGGTGCGCCACCACGAGAGTTCCAATAATTCACCTTTGATTCATATTCAAATTGACGGCGTTTGAAAGAAGCACTTGCCACCTCATAAGAGGCAGCTCGAGCTTCATATTTAGCTTTGAAAATATTGAAGCTTGAATCAAGATTTTTGAAGACATCTTCGACTGCGCTCAAACCGAACTCTGTTTTTTGTTTGGCCACTGTGACCTTTTGCCTCTCATCAAAAATTAAATTTATTTTGAACTTGGCATTTGGTTCATAAGAAAAAATATCTCGCTCGAGTGTTGTCTCCCACACCGTCTCCGCTTCTTTTATTTTCGCCTTAAAGGTTTCTTCTGACACTCCAAACTGGGTATCAAACTGGCCGATCGAATAAGCGAGCGGTCTGTCGCACGGCCCCAAGACTGCTGTGTACCAAAATAATACCCCCGCCGCTCCTAGTGTTGTTATCATAAAAATACTTTTCACCATCCCTAAAACTATAACATAGACCCCACCCAAGTGTACCCTTACCCTCCCCTTGATTAAGGTGAGGGAAAACAAAAGCAAAAATCAAAAAACTCTTAACATAAAATTATACAAAAATTCACGGTCGTGAAAAAGTGTATAAAAACAGTAGGCTGGCTGCTTGACAGGTAGTCAACTATTTGCTACACTATAAGCGTCAAGGTTTTCGGACTTTGACTTCCTGACAGCAAGAGGAGAAATCGCTTGTTGTTAGCCCAGATGTACGATCCACGGCCTCTGGGGCAAGTTGACAGGGGTACGACGAAATTAGCCCTCTAATAGGTTCCCTGAGTAAGCTAACTCGTCTATGCATACCATCAAGCAACGTCAAGCACATGTGGGGCCAGTGCTTTTTCCCGAGCGTAGGAGGAAATGGGGAACCTTCCCACCTTGTTCGGGAGAAAGACAGTAACGTGGGCTCCAAACAGCAGTTTTGTGCGGAGCCCACCGCCCATGTTCTTTGCTCAAATGAGCACTCGTCCAGTCGCCTCTGCTCTCCCCTTCGGAGAAGTCAGAGGTTTTTTATTTATGACTGGGAATTTTTATATTTCAAGAGGAAGTAGAGAGCCAGTGGGGCACCCCAGTTGGCGAAGCGCTCAACGAAGTCCCAGATCGGTTGACCAACGATAGGGCGGATGAGCGCCGTCCAAAAGCCCCAAAAGACTGCCCAGAGGAGAACAGGCTTGATTGGCCTAAACAACACTACCAGAGCCACACAAACATCGAGTAGACCGACGAGCATAAGTAATGTAGAGGCTGTCCCTGCATCATTTACTCCAAACTTGGCAAACCAACCAATCCAATCTGCTTTGCCTTGAAGGGCCAAGACTCCATGACCGAGAAACTCCCCCGCCACCCCAATCCTCAACGCCCAAATTGCTTTATTCATTATTTTTTAGTGAGACTTATAATAGATATATTATATTCCTACTTCTTTTTTATTTCTGTAAATTTTGGGGACTACTTTTTGTGTGAATCAGTGAATGATGTTAAGGCTGTGATTCGAGACTTTCAAAAAACTCATCAATAGACACGCCTTCTTTGTAATATATAGGATTTTCAACTTCTGTTGGTCGTTCAAATTTATTTGAATCTTCTTCCATCCAAGCAGACGGAACGTCATGTCTCTCTTTTGAGACTTTGTTCTTCTCCTTTCTTTCTTTCAATACTTCCATTGGTGTATCAATGTATACGAGTGCAGTTTTGACATCCATTTCTTTGGCAAGAGAGCGCAGTTCATCTCTCCGACTTAAACGAAAGCAGTTGTCGTCTACGATTACAGAGTTTCCCAGCAAAAGATGATTTTTGATCCCCTGAAATACAACAGTCCAAAGATTTTTCCAGAGAGAAGAGTCATCCTCGTCTGGTGTATTTTCTAAAGCCAAAATACTTTCAGTGGCAAAGTATACTTCATCTATACCAACTACTTTCGCTCCATATTTTTCTGCTATTTTTTTGGCGAGAGTAGATTTACCAGAGAATGCTTCACCACACAGTATAAAGAGTGTTTGATTTTTCATACAAAAATTCTACCACACTTCCAAAATCTGATCAGTATGCAGAATCTTCATGTATTCTTAATAAAGGAAGATTATACTTAAAAAGTATTAAAATAAGAAAAAATATGAACAATCATAAAATTTTGATTGGAGTAATGGCTTTGGCTATTGTCGTCCTCGGTTGGCTTTGGATTGACGCTCGTAATGATCTAGATAATGTGCTTTCTCGTCTTGGTGATGATTCGGCTGAATCGAGAGCTCTTATTGCAGAAAAGTGTAATCCTCTTACCATTAATGATCCCGAGAAAAGATCCGAGTGCCAGGATGCAATCAACGAATACAGCAAAACGATAAAGGAATACCAAAAAGAAGTTGCTGGAGCAGATCAAAACTAGGTAAAATCAAAAAGACTACTGAACTTCAGTAGTCTTTTTGCTTGCAGCGCGAGCGATGGGATTTGAACCCACGACCTCCAGCGTGACAGGCCGGCGCTCTAACCAGCTGAGCTACGCCCGCATTGTTCCTCAACAATAAGGAACACTTAGAAATTTAACAGATTTCTGGCAAAAATGCTACACTTAAGGGAACACTAATATGGAACCAAACTTAGAAAAAAGACTAGATGATTTGGAAAAGAAAATAGACGCTATTTATATTTCGGTAGAAAAGACAAGGAAATACCTACTTTGGACAGCAATAGTCACTATTGCTGTAGTGGTGCTGCCTCTCATCGGACTCCTCTTCGCTATCCCCTCTTTCCTCGCCAATTATACAACCACACTAGACACATTGAATTTTTAACTAGGTGCCGACGCCAAGGCTCGCACTTGGGACCTTCTCTTTATGAGTGAGATGCTCTAACTACCTGAGCTACGCCGGCAATAGGAAGAATTTACCACATTTTTAAACAAGTTGCGATACAGATAAAAAGGAGTATAATATTCAACATTGCGGGGTAGAGTAATAGTAACTCGCGAGGCTCATAACCTTGAAATTTTGGTGCGAATCCAAACTCCGCAACATGAAAGTCCTGATCAAGAGAAAGGACGAATGTATTAAAATTAAATAAGGAAAAATTCTTTGAAGACTGCACCATATAGGGAGATGATGCGGCGGGTTTCGCGTTGGTTTAAGAGGAAATTCTGACCTTCATGAGCGATCATGTTGCGGGCTTTGTGTGCTTCCCAAGCATATTCTATGGTATTAAAGTCACTCTTCTCCACTGCCTTCAACTTTTCTCCTATGGTGTCACCCGGAAGGTGGAGAGTGGCTAAGAGATCATCGAGCATTATATCAGCTTCGATAATGCAGAGCCTCCAATCAGAAGCATTTTCTGACTCTGACTTTTCTACTATTCTCTTCCATTTATCGGCAAGTGGATTTGCTGCAAGGACAGGTTTTGAAGAAGAGACAGAAAGATCCATATCTTCTGGAAAGACCTTGGCCTTCATCTCCCGCCAGACGGCATCGGTCTTTTTGGTAAGTACGAAAGTACCAAGGGCACCCGCACCGCCTAGTACATACCCGATAGTTTTGAATAACTGCACATTTGATCTGAAAAAGTTGATCACTCCAGAAAGACGAAGACCAAAAAAAGAAAGTTCGCCTGAAGTGAGATAGCGCCAGATTGTCGGCACAATAGTGGTGATGATGCCCATAAAAATGACTACAACCACAAAAATTTCTACACCATTTAGGTCCCAGCCAGCAGGTTTTTCTATTTTTTTATCTTTGGGAGGCATCGTTTATAAAATTGGAAATACTAAATTCGAAATCCGAAACAAAAACTATTCATTCAAAAACTTTTTACCGATTTCAAATAAAGTGTTTTCGGACATGTGAGATGCCATTAATTGTATGCCAAGTGGCAAGTTTTTGCCATCAATATTTACAAAGCCAGAGGGAAGAGAAATAGCGGGGCAGCCGACAATGTTAGCCGTCACAGTAAATATGTCAGCCAAGTACATTTCAAGTGGAGTAGACTTCTCCCCTATCTTAAAGGCAGGACTTGGAGTAGTCGGGGTTAGTATCGCATCTACATTTTCGAAAGCTTCATCAAATTCTGCGCGAATTATCTCTCGAGCAAGCATGGCTTTACCATAATAAGCATCGTAGTATCCAGAAGAAAGTACATAAGTACCTAAAATTATTCTCCTTCTGACTTCTTTGCCAAATCCTTCCCCACGAGTCTTTTTATAAACATCTAAAAGATTTTCACCGTTCATAGACAGCCCATACTTGATACCATCATAGCGCGCCATATTCGAAGAAACTTCGGCCGGCATCACGATGTAGTAGACAGCGAGCGACTTATCTATATTCGGAAGTTTGATATCTTCAATCTCAAAATTTAAATCTTTTAGTTTTTTAATACTTTCATCAAAATTTTCTTTTACTTCATTACTTATCCCCTCCTGTTCCAAGATATGATACGGCACTCCAATCTTTTTAGTTTCGGATTTCGGATTTCGGATTTCGGATTTTTGCTCATAGCTTGTACTATCCATTTCATCTCTTCCTTTTATAATATTAAAAATAATTTCTGCATCTTCGACAGTCTTTGCAATCGGACCAATACAATCAAGAGAGGACCCCATAGCCATAAGACCGTAGCGAGAAACAGCCCCATAGGTGGGTTTCAGCCCTACTACACCACAAAACGCGGCAGGCTCGCGGACCGAGCCACCAGTATCCGAACCAAGAGCAACAAGCGCCAAATCTGCTGCTACAGCCGCTGCCGAGCCACCACTCGAGCCACCAGATACCCTCTCATTATCGTAAGGATTTCTAGTCGGACCATAGGCAGAATTTTCGGTAGAACCACCACAAGCAAATTCATCCATATTTGTCCTTCCCAACCATATTGCACTCTGATCGTTTATTTTTTGGACCGCAGAAGCAGAATATGTAGCAGTATAATTCTCCAAAATTTTTGAAGCAGCACTTGCCTTCTTGCCTTCGATCAAAATGCAATCTTTGATCGCAAACGGAATACCAGTTAAAGCTTTGGAATTTCCAGCATCAATTATCTTTTGTGCAGCCTCCGCCTGTTTCAATACATCATCATATACTTCCAGATACGCATTCAGCTCTTTATTTTTATCTTCAACATTTTGCAAATAACTCTCTGCGAGCTCGCGCACAGAAATCTCCTTTTTATCCAAAAGTTCCCGAGCTTTTTTGATTGTTAAGTTTTTTATATTCATATCACCCCCTGCCCCCTCTTACCTTAAGAGGGGGTCAAAAATTACAATATCTTCTTTACTTTTAAATATCCTTTTTCTGTCGCTGGCATTTCTTTCAAAATTGCATCCGTATACACTCCTGATTCGTTAGGGTCGGTATCTTCTCGGAAGACGTTCATATTCATATCACCCCCTGCCCCTCTTACCTTAAGAGGAGTGTCCGAACCATCTCCCACCACTTCTTTCACCTGCCCCACATAATCCAAAATCGCATCAATCTCACCAGCCAACTCTGTGGCCTCCTCATCCCCTATCCCAATCCTTGCCAAACCGGCCAATTTTTTTATTTCATCCCTAGAAATCATACCCATATAATATCTTATTTTCTAAAATCAGTCAGTTTGTATAAATCACTTATTTATGATTTAATATTGGTGGAAGTAAGGAAATGGATAAAAAAATCGTTCTTTCTCGCATTCGCACAGAACTTGGGCTAAACTTGAGACAAATTTCCAATCTGGTTGGAGTATCAATCTCAATGATTAAAAGGTGGGAGGAGGGTGAAAGTCAAATTTCATCTAAACATCGCCCCCAAGTAGTAAGACACTACCAGATCAGTGAGGCAGACCTAGATACTTTTTGTTCATCTATTGCGGTGAACAAAAAAAAGTTTAACGATATACGAAAATCAGAGAGTAGAACCAAGGATGACGACTGAGCAAGAAGTCTATAAGCAAACCGATATCGGTGATAGTTTAGAAGATGCGACGGGCAAGCGCAGTGTCGAATATAAGAGACACACCCAACAATTCGACAGAAACCGCCCCTCCACTCATGATCTCGTCCGAAGAAAAAGTTTACACTTTTAAATTCAGAAAATCTTTGTCCACCTCAAGCACTCGGACCAAAATCCGGTGCTTTTTATTTTATAAGGTTAATAAATTCTGATTCAGAGAGAATTTTGACCCCAAGTTTTATAGCATTGCCATATTTGCTCCCAGGGTTTTCACCTGCGACTACATAGTCGGTCTCACGAGAGACAGAGCTTGAGACCGAGCCACCAAGTTGCCTTATTTTTTCTTTAGCTTCGTCGCGAGACATGTTTTCTAAAGTTCCTGTCAGTACGAAAGTTTTGCCTTTTAATTTCCCTGCATAATTCATAATTCCTAATTCATGATTCAAAATTTTAATATGCTTCAGTAATTTATTTAAAATTTTAATATTCTCTTTATCTTTAAACCAACTAACTATCGACTCCGCTACAATCGGCCCCACTCCCTCTATCTGCTCTAATCTTTCCATCTTTGCTTCTTTTAGTTTCTCAATACTTTCAAACTTTTTTGAAAGTAAGTGTGCTGTTTCTTCACCAACTTGAGGGATAGAGAGAGAAATAATGAGTCTCGACAAAGTGATATTCCTTGTTTTATCAATTGATGAAAGGAGGTTGTCTACTGACTTTTCGGCAAAGCGTGGGAGAGCCAAGAGATCGCCTTTTTTGAGAGTAAAGATGTCATCATAAGTAGCGATAAGTTCTGCATTCAAAAGAGCATCCACCACCTTCGGCCCCATGTTTTCAATATCAAAAGCATGCTTGCTGGCGAAGTGGTAGAGCTTACGCTTCTTTTGGATAAAAGAATTTTTATTTTTACAGCGCCATGCGGCTTGGCCTGTTATTCGCTCTATTTCGCCGCCTTCACCACAATCAGAGACAAATTTAGGCCAAACAAACTCCCGCTCCTTGCCGGTGCGCATTTCTTTCAAAACAGAAACAATGTCAGGTATAACATCACCTGCTTTTTGAAGAATAACTGTATCCCCTATTCTCACATCCAACCTTTTGATTTCGTCTTCATTATGTAAGGTGGCTCGAGAGACAATAGATCCCGCTACCAGAGCGGGACGGAGGTGAGCAACAGGTGTAAGTACCCCAGTCCGGCCGACTTGCAAGACAATGTCTCCAACTACCGTAGTCACCTGCTCAGCTGGAAACTTGAGAGCGATACCGAAGCGTGGCGCTTTGCCAGTGTAGCCTAAGGCATCTTGATACTTTTTTTCATTAACTTTGACTACCACTCCATCAATCAAATAATCTTGTTTGTCTTTTTTGTCGTGCCACTCTTTCCAATATTTCACAACTTCATCAATATTTTTACAAAGTTTGAAATGTTTGTTTACTTTGAATCCGAGTTCTTGTAAAAGCTCTAGTTCTTCTTTTTGGGATGGAGGGATTCCTAAGGGTGCCCCTTTGAAAATTGTCCCAAGGGGCACCCTTAGGAAAGCGATGTCGTAGACAAAAACATCCAACTTTCTCAGAGCTACAATCCTCGGATCAAGCTGGCGGATGGTGCCAGCGGCAACATTACGCGGGTTGGCATAAACTTCTTCATCATTTTTTAATTGTCGTTTGTTTAAAATTTGAAATTGAGACTTGGGCAAGAAGCATTCCCCTTCGACAATAATATCCACACTCTTGTTCAATCTTATAGGAACAGCATCAATGGTACGCACATTTGCTGTCACATCCTCCCCTACTCGCCCATCTCCGCGAGTAGCGGCAGTAACTAATATGCCATTTTCATATTCAAAAACTATTTTAAGGCCATCAATCTTCAACTCGCAGGTATATGTCGGATTTTCGTTTAATCCTGCTTTGCGGAGGAAATTCTTGACCCTCTCATCAAAAGCAGTCATGTCTTCCTCATTAAAAGCATCGTTGAAAGACCACTGGGCGATTTTGTGGGATACTTTCTGAAACTTTTTCAATGGCTCACCCGCCACCCGTTGCGTCGGCGAATCAGAAGTTATGAGCTCCGGATACTGCCCCTCTAAATCCACAAGCTCCTTTTTGAGCGAATCTAGCGCTTCAGGCGAAATAGTAGATTTATCAAGTACATGATACTCATAACGATATTTTTCAATCGTTTGTCTTAGTTTATTTATTCTTTCTTGAATTTCTTTTGGAGCCGCCATTTTAATACGTCACCTCAATCCCTCTCTCTACTCGACGAGGATTGGTAGTGTCGCAGGTATTATACCCTCGAGAGCGGATAAAGGTAGTGCCATTAACATTTTTAGTAACAGAAACTATGGCACAAGCAGGAGTCGGGTTGGTACCCTGATTCAAATTAAAATAGAATATACTAGTCGGATTGCCGGCTCCACCGCCACCAACCCGAGAAGATTGAGTAGGATTCACCGGCACTGTTTGGCTACCAGTCGTCACAGTTTGAGTAGCACAGGTGATAGAACCGGCAGTGGATGTAGCAAACTTAGATGGTTCAAATTTGGAATCGTGATAAATAGCACATTCAATGCCAGCATCAGCAGCATAAAAAGCAAATTGAGAATCCCTACCAGAAGTAGCAAAAAGTGTAGACTTGATAGTGATGTTGACTACAGCAAAACTAATAAGAAGCAAGATGCTCATAATAGCAATCGATATAAAGAGGGTCATTCCTTTTTCACTTTTTTTCATCATATCCAATTGAATAAATGAGTTTTGGCTTTGAACTCGCGGGTAGAAACACCTTTAGTCCAAGAAATGCGCACCGTCACAGCTATCTCTGTAGCACTTATTGATTCTATTTGTATTTCTCTTTTGAAATTTGTAGCAGGAGAAGATACATCATAAGAATATAAAAATGTACTAGGGCTTTGTCGCAATACTGGGCAGCTACCCCAAGATACGCCACAATAGACGAAAGAAGTGGAGACAGCGTCGACCTGGCAGACTTTACCAAAATAGCAGGGATCTGCGACATTTGCAGATATACCAAAAAGCCAAGTGTTTGAAGAACTATTTATGATACGCTCGAGTTGATTGCCATCTCTTTTATTTCTTATGAGCTCTACTGCTTCTTGGGCTAAGTAGAATGCTTTGACTTCATCCCGAGCTATAGTAGTTTGAGAAAGACTTTGTTGCACCGAAGAAAAAACTCCAGATATTGAAAGAGACAAGATAAAAATAGCCACTATTGATTCAAGTACTGTAAAACCCCGTGAGGAATTAGAAGATGGAAAGATGGAAAGATGGAAAGATTTTTTCATGATTTTAAATATCGAGAGTGCGTTGTGACATTACAGTCTCAATAGAGAAGACAGATTGATTGGTCGGCTTGTTGCCGACATAACCTTTGATCACTGCGACTACATACGGCTCTTTGGTATCAGAAATCGAACTACCAAAAACATAGAACCTCAAATACTGCACCACCGTTTCGGGAGATGTGATATTAGTATAGCTCGACCCTCCGTTGTCTGATCTTTGTATAGCGGTACCATTTAATCGATAGATTATAACACTACTGTTAAAGGTAACTGCAAGGAAAGTGTCACCATTGGAGCAATCTTGCGGATTGCCGAGAGTGGGAGCGGAACCACAATGATAATTGCCACCAAAACGCACTGTGCGTGCCATATTCTCTATACTGAAATTTAGATTGTCTACCACTGTCTTGCTTGATTCCGACTTTTTATTAACATCAAAAATACTAAGAATTGCTCCAATGGATATAGAAGCAACGATAGTAAAAAGCCCGACAGCTATAAGCAACTCTACTAATGTGAACCCCTTGTTGATTTTTAATTTCATGTTTGAGCTATAGATACTTGACCATTTGCCTCCACTTTGACCGAATACTCTTTGCCACCACTAGAGCGTAAGTAAATAGTGACCGGAGGCACATCTACCGAACTGCCACCATTATTCAGGAGAGCTATATTGGCTCGTGTTTCTGGTCTAAAAAATGAGATGCTCACATTATTTAATGGTCCACCACTTGGCATACAGCGAGTGGCACCGCAGACTCTGTTTATAACAACACCGCGAGTTAAGAGCTTGGTCTCCATTACTTCACCTACATCATATTTTTGGTTTTTGTTTGCATCTGCGAAAAATATATAACGATCAAGAGTGCCTTGATTGAAGTAGAGACCATAACCGAGATCAAACTTATCCCCCGTACCTGCCATGTATTCTCTCACGCCGAGACTATAAGTCTGAGCTTGGCGTATCATAAGGGCCAGCTCATAGCTTTGAGTATTTACTATCAAGCGATCGCTCCATTTGGTTTGTTGGATAATGATACTTGTCATAACTACAGTGGCAATAGCTACGACCACAACAAGCTCTACTAAAGTAAAAGCTCTTTTAGAAAATATCGAGTAGCGTTTGTAAGTGGAATAGATCTGCATTGAGATAAAAACTTATTATTATACCGATAGACAAAAATGGACCAAATGGGATTTCAGACTTCATTGTAAGATTGTTCTTGAAGTTAGGCAAATTGAGATGGTGCCCAATCTTCTTTAATAAAAGAAAAAAAATAGAGAAAGCTGCACCGATCCAAAACGCCAAGATGACAGCAGAGAGACCCATAGCCAATCCTAGAAATACCCCCAAAACAGCGATATATTTCACATCCCCAAAGCCAAGCCACCGACCTTTTGAAACAAGAAAAAGCAACAAAAAAGGCAAAGCCAAAACTATTCCAGAAAGAAGAGCTTGAGGAATGGAAAGATTCAAGACTAGAAGATAAAAAAGAGAAAGAATAAAAAAAGAAACAAGAAAAGAATCAGGAATTATAAAATGCTTGAGATCATAAACAGAAATAAGCAATATGGTCAAAAAAATCAAAACCACGAGAGACATTGCGGCAATATCAAACTGAAGACCCAAAGAGTGGCCACCTTTCAAAACAGCCAAAACGGTGAGAACCCCCGCGAGCAACTCCGTAAATATAGTTTCTTTAGGAATTTTAGATTGACAGACCCGACATTTACCTCTCAAAAATAAAAAAGAGAAAATAGGAATGAGATCTTTATTTTTGAGCTGATTACCACATGAGAAACAAAAAGATCTGCCTCTGAAGAAGGGTAGTCCAGTGTTGTACCTGTTTGCGATGACAGTCACAAAGCTGCCCAAAGCTGCTCCAAACAGAAATATAAACGTCCATAAAAAATACTCCATTTATGATTATACTAACACAAAAACGCCCGTCCCATTGGACAAAGGCGCTTTTGGTCTTTCTAAATTATTAGAAAAGACTAGCAAGTCACGTCCCCTGCAGCTTGAGCTGTTGGGTTTTGTTTGGATGAACCGATCGAGTCAACACACCATGAAATGGTACCTCCTGCTCCCGGTAGCAATGCTGATACTGCATAGGCAGAACCAGTTGTTCGGCAAGTAAGAGTAGCACCTGTTGGGTAGTTGCCTTGGGTTGTATAAGTAGCCATACCAGAAGCAGCATCAGTAAAGAAGGCTGCGGTACAAAGATCAGAAGCAGCTGCGCCGTAGTTGGTGTTGGTATCATAATACAATTCTGCGGAAGCACGAAGACCCGAAAGCTGTGCTTTGACTTTGGCATCATTGCCTCGGCCACGAGCAGTGTTCAAAGATGCGAGTACTACAGAAGAAAGAATACCAATAATAGCGATAACCACTAGGAGCTCAATAAGTGTAAAACCTTTATTTCTTAATTTTGACATATTTTTTAATGAATTTAATTAATCCCTCTCGAGAGAGAAGCTTGCAGAAATCGACCAGTTATTTTCTATTCAAGCCTGATCTCTATTATAGGTTAATTCCCTTTGTTTTAAACAATGATGTGTGGATAAGGAAGCAAGGTGAAGCTAAACTAAGGGCAAACCGTAACGGAAGCACCTATAGGACCAACGGTCATTCTAGAAGCCCCAGTCGAGTCCACACACCAATATTGATTAGCAGAATATAGGGTGGCCTTGACCGCATAAGCAGAATCAACAGAACCACAAACTACTTGGGTACCGTTTGGCAAATTGAGAGGATCAATATAAGCATGAGGGTTGCCATTGACCTCACTAGTTTCGGAAAAAATGCCAGCAGTACAAATCGGAGTGGCTGGGCCGTAGTTGGTAGGCGTTTGGTTTGTGAAATAAATCTCAGCGGCAGTACGGAAGCGGGAAAGCTGTTGTTTGGTCTTGGCATCATAAGCTTTGGCCCGACTGCTTGAAAGGCTACTCAATACAATAGTAGAAAGCACTCCGATAATTGTAATTACAATGAGCAATTCAACCATCGAGAAACCTTTTTGTTTATTGAAAATTTTAATCATGATACATTAGAAGCTATATTGTATATAGGCATCAAAACAGAAGCAAGGAGTACGCCGACACCAACACCCAAAGCGACGATCATGACCGGCTCGATCATACCAACTAGAGTATCCACGGCATTCATCACTTCCCGCTGATAAAACTTGGACATGGTCTTCAAAATATTGCCGAGCTCGCCAGTTTCTTCTCCTACTTTGATCATTTGGGTCAAAATACTCGGGATTTCCTTCCTGTCACCAAGTGCTGCCGAAAGTGCTTGACCAGCTTTGACCTTGACTAAAGCCTCATCCATCACTTCTCTATATATTTCATTGTCTATAATAGAAGAAGTGACTTCAATAGCTTTGAGCATCGGTATACCAGAAAGCACCATAGTGGACATATTATCGGAAAAGCGTGAAAGATAAAGTTTGCGATAGAGGTCTCCGACAAAAGGTATGTAGAGTCGAGTATTTGAGATCCATCTTTTACCTTCTACCGTCCTGCTATACCAAATGAGACCAACTATGAAAGCGACCACCCCTATAACCATAAGTATCCAATTATTGACAAAGAGATCGCTCACTGCAAAAACTATCTTTGTATAGATAGGGATTTCGGTGGCTGACTCCTTTATGATCACTCCTATCTTTGGCACTATGACCGTGAACATAAGGACCATCACCGATATGAAAGTGAAGATGACGAAAGCCGGATAAATGAGAGCATTTTTGGCTTTGGAAGAAACTTCGTAAGTGCGGTCCATGTAGTCAGCGAGGTATGCGAAAGATTGATCGATGTGCCCTGACTCCTCTCCAGCTTTGATCATATTGACATAAAAGTCTGAAAATATATCCGGGTGTTTGGAGAGAGCTGAAGAAATAGAGACACCACCTTGAAGGTCATCCACCACTTCCAAAAGATGCTTTCGGAGTGTTGGATTTTCTGCTTCTGTACCAATCAATTTGAAAACTCGGAGGGCCGAAACTTGGGCTTCAAATAGAGTAGCCATTTGGCGAGAGAGAATGACGATATCTTTGTTGGAGACTCTGTTAAAAAACGGGATCTTTTTCAAAATGTCACCATCGTCGTTCTGATCTTTGGCTTTGATAGAAGAGAGTATCAGCCCTTTTCGTTGGAGAGAGGCGATAGCCACATCCTGACTGAAAGCCTCCAAAGTGCCTTCTTCCCTGCCCCTTGCTTTATTGATAGCTTTATAAGTAAAGAGCATAAATTTATAACATTTTTTCTAGAGATTTAGGATTGGTAGAATAGAGGTAAGCATTCTCGATACTGACTTCTCCAGCTCGCACTCTTTCTACCAAACACCTATTGAAATCGATCATACCAGTCTCCGAGCCAGTCTCTATCACAGTGTTTATCTCGTGAGTCCTTTTGTCTCTGATCAGATTTGAGACAGCAGGATTGTTTATAAGAAGCTCAAACACTGGTACGAGACCACCTGAAATCTTTGGGATCAATCTTTGGGAAAATATACCGGAGAGCGAAGCAGCTAGCTGGATCCTAATCTGGTTTTGTTGAGCAGAATCAAATGAATCTATAATGCGATCCACGGTTTGAGCGGCATTGTTGGTGTGAAGAGTAGAAAAGACGAGGTGGCCGGTCTCAGCAGCAGAAACTGCAGTAGCTATAGTCTCCGAGTCTCTCATTTCACCGACCATTATGACATTTACATCCGCTCGGAAGGAGTCATGAAGTGCGGCGCCAAAGCTCGGAGTGTCGGTACCAACTTCTCTCTGGTGTATTACTGACTTCTGCGGAGTAAAAATATATTCTATCGGATCTTCTATAGTGATAATATTTTCCAATCTCTCTTCATTTATCATCTCGATCATAGAGGCCAAAGTCGTAGACTTACCGTGGCCAGTCGGGCCAACACAAAGGAAAAAACCTGATTTTAATCTAGCGAAATTTGCCAAATAGTCTGGCAAAGAGAGCTCGGCCAGCGTTGGAATTTTTTTCTGAATATGGCGGAAGGCCATGCAGATTTTTCCTTGGTCCAAAAAAACATGTGATCTGAAACGCTCTGTTTTATGATTGTAAGCAAAGTCAGCGCTCTGCGTTGTT
>Ga0209542_10009790_pt1 | contig 17477 bp, 18 predicted proteins | sample RifCSPhighO2_01_FD_184028 | JGI IMG/M metagenome (GOLD analysis project Ga0209542, IMG submission 184028) | Soil microbial communities from Rifle, Colorado - Rifle CSP2_plank highO2_0.1 (SPAdes) (version 2) | ecosystem: Environmental > Terrestrial > Deep subsurface > Rock core/Sediment ...
TATCACCAACATCAAACCGGACAAAGATCTGATGAAGAAGTTCTTGCCGTATGCAGCATGGCTGAATATTGATGAAGTTGCAAGTGTTGATGAAGCATGGAAGCGTGTTGCGGGTAAAGTTGGAATGCCTGTCGCATCGTTAAAACCGCACATTCAACAACAGGCTGCACTTTATTCAATTGCTGAACATTCTCGCGCGTTGTTATTTACTATTAACGATGGACAGTTGCCAAGCAATGTTGGGGGCGGCTACAATTTACGCGTGCTTTTCCGTCGAGCGATGGACTTTATAGCGGCGTACAAGTGGGACGTGGATATGGCTGATTTGTGCAAGCTTCATGCGGCATACTTGAAACCGATTTTTCCGGAGTTAAGTTTACACCTTGATGAAGTCAAAGAGATACTTGATGTTGAAGCTGAGAAGTATCAAGCGACACGGCAGAAAGCTCACTCAATGGTTGAACGCATTGTCAAGAAAGATGTAACTTCAGATGTATTATTGCAGCTTTATGATAGTCAAGGTATTTCTCCTGAGCTTGTTCGCGAAGAAGCGGCGAAACAGAATATTACTATCAATGTTCCTGAGAATTTTTATGCGCAGGTTGCAGCATTGCACGAAAAGAAAGCACAGGTTCATGAGACGAAGAAGGAGATGGTTATTGTTATTCCTCACTCTACTCCTGAAACGAAAGCATTGTATTTTGATGATTGGAAAGCGCCGACATTCAAGGCGAAAATTGTTCATGTTGTTGACAAGCATGTTATTCTTGATCAGACATACTTCTATCCAACATCGGGCGGTCAATTGAGCGACAAGGGCACGATTGGCGCATATGCAGTTGTTGATGTGTTTAAACAAGGGCCATGGATTGTGCATACGCTTGATGGCAAAATGAAGCTCGCTGTTGGCTCACCGGTTGAAGGGCATATTGACATGGAACGACGACAGCAGCTCGCTCAGCATCATACGGCGACACATATTATCAACGCTGCTGCACGGCATGCACTGGGCAATCATGTGAATCAGGCGAGTGCGCGTAAAACTCTTGAGAAGGGTAGCATTGACATTACTCACTATTCGCGGCTGACTGAGAAACAACTTATTGCGATCGAAAAAGAAGCGAACGATATTGTGAAGAATGGGCTTTCTATTAAAAAGTCGTTCATCCCTCGCGAAGATGCAGAACGAAAGCATGGCATGCGTATTTATCAAGGCGGCGTAGCGCCCGGTAAATTATTGCGTATTGTCGATATTCAGGGTGTTGATGTTGAAGCATGTGGGGGGACGCATCTGAATTCGACGAAAGAGGCTGAGCTGATTAGAATTATTAGCTCTGCAAAGATTGCGGATGATGTTGTACGCATTGAATATGTTGCGGGCGCAGCTGCGCATGCGTGGGATAAAGCGTCTGAACTACGAAGCATTGAAATTGCTGAACTTGTGAAGAAGATGTTGAATTTGTCGGTGAAAGTTACTCCGCATTCGCTTCAAGCTGCAGCAGATGTGTTTAGTGTGACGGTTGAACAATTACATTCTACATTAAAGAAATTTATTCAGCAGATCAAAGAAAATGAGTCACTGTTTCAACAACTTGGAGAGATTCACACGCATAAACTTGTGAAGACTACGACACTTGAGAAATTGGCTGAAGATATTTTTGGTTGCTGGAAAGAACAGAAAAAAGAACTTGAAAAAATTCAAGAGAAGCGAGCGGCAGAGCAGGTTCAGAATATTAAAGAAAATTCAGTTGTACAAATGGATGCGGATGCTCAAGTGCTTCGGGATATTGCGGCGACATTCAAGAATGTGTTGCTTTTGAAGTCTGATGGCATGTTTGTGTTCAAGGGTTCGGATAAAAAATTTGAAGAACTTGTCAAGTTGGGCGCGAAAGGCGGCGGCAAAGACCTGCGACAGGGTAGAGTTGATAACGTCCAGAAAGTGTTGAAGAATTTTAAATTTTAGAACCTATTCATTCTACTATCGTAATTGTTTTAAACTCATTCTATTCGCAACGTTTTATGATTATTGCAGTGACTGGCTTAAATGCAGCTGGAAAAGACACGATTGCGCATTCTCTTGAAGAAAAAGGATTTATTCACTTTTCACTGTCGGATTTTATTCGCGATGAATTGAAAAAGAAGAAGCTTGCAGTAACGCGGGACAATCTTATCAAGGCGGGTACGGAGTTGCGTACGACGTTTGGGAATGATGTGCTGGCGAAACGTGCGTTTCAACAAGTTAAAGATGGAGAAAATTATGTGTTTACTTCGATTCGTAATGTTGATGAAGTTATGACTATTCTGAAACGTTCGGATGCAATGCTCATTAAAGTTGAAGCGCCTATTAAAGAGAGACTTCGACGATTGATTGCGCGCAAGCGTGAGGGAGATCCTGTTACGCTTGAAGAACTTAAGTTGAAAGAAAAAGAAGAGATGTCGGATAACCCATCCGCACAACAAATGCATAAAGTGCTCAAGATGGCGAAAGTGACGGTTGATAATTCTGGGACGCTTGATGCGCTGGGCAAGAAAGTTGATCGGTTGGTTGAAGATTACCTGTACAAACTTGTTCGAGCACGACCGAGCTGGGATGAATATTTTATGCAAGTTGCAGAGATCATTAAATTACGTTCTACGTGTTTATCTGCGAGCAAGGGCGCTGTTCTTGTCAAAGACAAGCGTGTTATATCGACGGGATACAATGGATCGCCGCGAGGCATAAAGCACTGCAATCTCGGTGGATGTGTACGATGTACGCAGCGACACCTTGGTAAAATTAAGTCGGGTAATTATTCCGAACCCTGTATTTGCTGCCATTCTGAAGAAAATGCAATTGTTCAAGCTGCAGTGCATGGTATCAGCACGAACGGAGCGACGATGTATACGACGTTTACACCCTGTGTGAATTGCGCGAAAATGATTATCAATGCGGGTATTCTTGAAGTTGTTGCGCAAGTTGAATATCCGGACGATATGGGTTTGAAATTGTTGAAAGAGTCGGGTGTCAAATTTCGGTTGTTTAAGTGATTCGTTCTTAATTCTTACATTTCATGGTACTTATTTAGCTCAACTTTAGCCTACACTATACCTATTTTATTTATGACAATAATCAGACCATCGGGGTGCACGCAAAGTTTGTCACGCGAAGTTGTCATGTTGCGTGTCTCCATTCGCTGATTAAAGATCGAGTAGGATCTATAGTTTTATCTATTACAGAAGCTAAACAAGTACACATGAAAACATTCATAAAGAGCAATACTATCCTTCTTTTAGATGAGAGCGTCGAGAACTAACTCATTGCTGACTCTTCTCGCTGCAGCAGTCGCGTCTGTTCCTGCTGTGTCTTATCTTTCTGCGTGCGGTTCACGTGAATCTCAACGAGTTGCGGACATTTCTGATCAGCCTGTACTTTATGAAGTGGATCGGGTTGTTCGTTATCTTCTTGAAAATCCTGACAAAACACGGATTGTGCTTGGGTATGATGCATCTCATGCTGATGTTGATGGTGAACTTGAAATTATCTATGCGATGCTGCAAATGAGTTCCACGCATCGTTCTCCGCAGCGTGTGTGGGATGCTGATGCTCTTGCCGATCCATATGCCAAGCACACGATAACGATCGGTGATGCTGACCGCAACGCATATACACGCTTCCTGCATGAACGTATTCCGCGCGCTGAACGTGTTGTTGCTGATGGCGTGACGCTGCGGGGTTATACGTCCCGTGATGGTAATGTTTTTGTACTTGAAGTAACGGCGCCGGACGAACGGATTACGGATGGCTGTCGTATTGTCGCAACTGAGAATACGGGATTGGATGGCAGAATCGTTTTTCTGGTTGGATATCCGCTGAAGCCGGAGATTTATTTGAAGTGATTTATTCTGGTTCCCAGTGTTTAACTATTGGATAAATCTCGTTCAAATAATGGTCTCTTGATGCTGTTTTTGGTGAGTCGGAACTTATGCCGATCTTATCGTCAGCCAAAATCTTGCGAATTTTTCCTTCGTCTAATCTTACTTCGTTTACATACGCTGAGACTTCACCACTCTTTGTTTTATAGAAACCCAACTCTTTTAGGCCTTCTTCAGTGTCTGACACGCATATGAGTGGGAATGTTCCGTGAGAACCTCTTATTCCATATACTCTGAAAGGTGATCCCTCTTCGGGCACAAATTTTCCTTCCTTCTCTATACCTAAATTCGCTAACATATCTGTTAATCTCAATGGCAAATATAGTCTTCCTTCTGTTCTTTTTACTTTTTGTGGATTTCCCTCTGTAATTGTCATGTATTCTTTTCTCAAAAAACCAATTTTTCGACTTAGACCAATCGGAGCTTCTGCTTTTTTTTCGTCAATTGTAAAATAGCCATACATTATGTCATCATACGTATCAACTTTAAGCATATATACTGGAGAATTTGATTTTTCTTTTTTTTTGCCTTTGCCCTGAAAGATCCACAGTAAATCATCCCCACTCCACGGAATTCCCTGCAATGCTTTTTCTATATTAGCATGCTCTTCGTCATGCCCGAATGTGAATAGTCCCATAATCTCTTTCAGAAATCTCTGTTTTATAAACCTTCACGTCGAAAACATCTATTAAGAACCACCAGACAATTTAAATTGTTTAAGCCTCAATAACCTTTAAATAGATATTATTCGTTGTTCCTTTTATGTTCAGTCAATTTCACAAGAAGCCGTTCAAGGCGCGCATCAAAGATACGGGTTATTTGCTTAAAAATTCTTTTGTAATCATTGGGAAAGATAGTGATATTATCAAGCCGACAATTCGCATGGCGATTTATTCTGTTGTGTTAATTACACTGTTTTTTATTTCGTTGTTAACTTTTTTTACAGGCAGCTTTGTAGGAACAGGCATACTCATTTTGTTATTTGTTGTGTTTATTCTTTTTCCATTCAAGTTTTTTTATTATGTTCGACAAAAAGCAAATCAGAGTTGGATCGTGTATAATACGATTACTGGTAAAGATATTAGCTATGCTGATGCGCATGCACATACACGGTTACAGAAGTCACGCTTACGTATTGTTGCGATTGTTGATGTTGTTGTGAAGTTTTTTGCAGGACAACGAACGCAGGATCAAGGTATTGTTGGATTTTTGATTAACTTATTTTTAGCGGCGCTCTTGGAAATCTGGGATTTGTTGAGTCACTATATGATTCCAGCAATAGTTGTTGAACAGAAGAAGTTACGTGAATTAATTCCTAAGATCAAAGAATTGCGCCAGAACGTTCCTGCGGCACTTGTGGGTGTATTTGGCATTGATTTTGTTGGGAATGTTGTCGGTTTTATCGTGATTCCCCTCTACTTTTTTGTGCTTTTAGTTGGTGTGGGAATTGGTTGGGTTGTCGCACAGTTTGAGCTGTCGACTGCGATTACTCTTGGTGGATTTGCATTTTCGTGGGTTCCCGTCTTTATTGCATTTTACTTTGTTGTTGTTATTGGAACAGTTATTCGAAAAATGGTGGATTCAACGAAAGTCATTTACTTCACTATTTTTTACACCGCAATTATGCATCCGAAGGAGATTACTGCTGACATGCGGACAGAATTAACGCATTACTTGAAAATGGATAAACAGATTGGGACTAAGTGATACTTTTTCATAATATTTTTATACCACTAGCTTTGTTTGTTTTTTAATGAAGTATGTTATCTATCGTGGTTTTAGTGAAGAATCTGAACAACATGTTTATCAAGCAGCATTTTTCCCAGGCAATGCAGCCTCTCAAAAAATTTTGGGGCGTTATCATGCCGATGGTCTTGAAGTTATTCGTTGGGGAAACGCTCAGGGGATTTTTGTAGGCAAAGAACTTGATCGAGTTGGCCATCGCAGTTTTAAAATAATATCCGATGCAGTTGAAGAAGCTAATAATTCAGGAAATCTTGATATTGATGGTCTTGTTAAGAAACTTAATGCAGTAGACTGAAATTCACTGAAGTACTTCAACAACTTTCTCTCTCGATTTTTCGCCCGAAATAATCTGAACTCTTAGATTGAATTTTTTCTTTAGGAATTTGATCAACTCTAGATTTGCTTTGTTCTTATCGGGCGGGGCAGCAACTGCAATTTTGATTATGTCATCCTTTATATCACGCACTTCTGTTTTTGATGCGTTGGGGATGACGCGGACTGACATTCTATTGTTTTTTATTGGTAATGTTTGTGACGGTGCCATCGATTGAGACTTTAACTAATGAATATGATAAATTCTGCTGACTTAATAACTCTTTTACTTTATTCTGCATTTCGCTATACATTCCTTCTAAATTTGAAAATCCTCTTTCTTTCATTCTCTTTTTTAAATGCATATCCCATAACGGATCTTTCCTTTCTTTATGTGAAGATCTTTCTTCTATCTCTCCATCTCTTATCAATGGAAAATAAATCTGAACTGAATATTTTCTTAGTCTCTTGAGAAGCTTATCATACTCTGTTTTCTTTACATTCTTATTTAATAATCCGAATGATATATGGAATCGATCCAGCAAAAATACTGCGTTTTTATCTTGTTTTGTTATTTTTTCATAATAATCTAACACGTTCGTCATTAATTTTAATCGCATTTCATCGATTTCTGAGAGCCATGCATGTTTCCAAGAAAAAAGGAGTTCTCCTTCGTTAAAACTGTATATTGTTTTGTTTTTTAACGTTTCTACTATTTTATTATGGAGTGTTGTTTTTCCTGATCCTGGAACGCCTTCAATAATTATTAGATTAGCTTCAGAAATTTCCATTCACTTATACTCCCGCCACGTCGTCTTGCATTTTGTGCACTTGAAGAAACGAGTTTCTGGTTCGTCAGAAGCGCGTGTTTGGATTGACCAGAAGTATGCTTGCTTGTTGCCGCATTTCTTGCAGTTGGTGTCAACTATTGGTCTTGTTTCGATGTCTTCCATGACGTGGATTTCCTTTGCTTGCTTGCTTTTTTCGGATATAGCGGCGCTTATACTTTCGCCGGCAACGTAGCCACAATGGCATCCCATGACTCTCTTGTTGCCTTCCATTTTTGGACGGAGCAAACTTTTGCACTTTGGACAAAACATGTTGATTCCTCCACCAATCTATTCTCTTTTAATGAATTACTTTCTCCGCGAAAATATCATCCCCCTCAATGGCAGCGACGGTCGTGCGCGGCACGCCCTCTTCCGCTCGTTCCGAGCTCCAGCGCGCCACGGAGGATGATATTTTCGCTACGAATTTTTACTCTCTTTTTTCTTCTTTTTACCTAATTACACTCCTCGGCACGGCCAGAGATTATTAGTTATTGAACAGTATGGTTGACCTATTAATGATACGAATGCGATTTTTACCCAGCCAAGATAGGGTATTCTTAAAAGGCTTACGCCCAGTACTTGCTGTTGTGCAATGTTTGTTTCGTCGAGACAGTTATCTGAACAATCGTCGATTTGGCCGTTATTTGCGTCGCCTTTCGTTGCAAATCTTATGCCACTCTCCACTTCCCATTTCTTCACGACACGATGGATAATCGGGTCTTGACGAGGACGATCGCGGTGGCTTACGAATACGATAATATCTCCCAGTTCTATGTTTTCGGGTTGTTTTTGGCGTAGAACAATTATATCGCCTTTGTTGAATCCATTTCTCATTGGGAATTCTTGAAATTCTGCTTTTGTGATGTTTCGCTGCTCATACCATGCACCTTTTTCTGTCCACCACTCATCGAACCATGGTTCATGTTCCATACTCGGCGAAACAACAGCGACTAATGGAAACGACGTGCCCAGAAGTGCGCCCAATACAGGGTAGACAACGAACTTGATTAGAACGAATGCGAGAACGATATTAACGATCCAGCTTGCCAGGCTATCGGTATGCCAAATGAACTTCCAGACTCTTTGTGCGTTGACTTTTACGCTCTCCTTCAGACTCATCTCTCATATTTGGGGCAAAGAGTTTAAAAACGTTCTCTTTTCTCTAACTCTATGGACTTTTGCGTTAAATGCGGGAAAAAGGATGTATATCAGGAGTTTTTGTGCGAACCGTGCTATAATCACATTAATCCTCCCAGTGAAAAGAAAATGAAAAAGGTTACGGAACCTAAACTTCGTCATGAATCATACTTTGAAGCGACGATTCAGCTTCGGAATGTGACAAAAGAAGTTATTGACTATGTCATTAAAGAAATTGATGATAATGGTGTTGTTATATCACGCGAAGTTGAAATTGAAAATGGCATGGATTTTAATGTCGACAATAAGACGTTTGCACGACAGCTTGGCAAACAGCTTCAGAACAAATTCAGCGGTGCTGTCAAAATGAGTGCATCTGTATTCTCGCGTGATAAAATGAGTTCAAAAGAAATTTTCCGTGTTACAATGCTTTTCAAACAGTTTCCATTAAAAATTGGTGAGGAGTTCTCGTACAAAGGTAAACAGTACAAGATTTCGGCGCTCGGCTACAAGCTTGTTGCTGAAGATATCGAATCAAAGAAAAAACGCACACTTGCGTTTTCTGAACTTGAACGAGCACGCATTTTCTGAGGTACTATGGGCGCATTAGATTATGTTGAGGTGCTTGCAGCGCTTCAAGATATTCCGTTTTCTGTCGGCAAGAAACTGCTTACGTGTTTTTTGCGCGGAGAAACTCATGAGTCGATAGAGCGGCATAAGTTGCGTGAATTGCCTACTTTCGGTTTACTCAGTGGAATGGAAGAAGATGATATTGATGAAATTCTTGAAATGCTTATCACGAACAAATTTGTTGAACGAGTTCCAATCCCGAGCAATCCTTTTGTTAAAGTGTTTAAACTCACCGACAAGGGTGTTCGAGAGCGAAGCAATCCAACGATGAAACAGCTTCATTACACGTATCCGGTTACCCCGATTACACCGCAGGATAAACAGCTCTTTGTGGCGTTTGATTTCTTTCTGAAAAATTACAATGATCACCAGAAGAAAGCAATGACGTCGGCATCTTCACGTATTCTATGTATTGCTGGAGCGGGAAGCGGCAAAACGACTACGCTCACGAAACGTATCGAGTTTTTAGTTCGTTATCGTTCGGTTTTGCCCTCGAAGATTCTTGCAGTAACATTTACTCGAAAAGCACGACAGGAAATGGAACACAGACTTACGGCTGCAGGTATTACAGGTGTTCATGTTGAGACTTTTAATTCATTTGCTGAGCATCAACTTGTGCTTCATGCTCGTCGCATTTATGACAAGCAGATGAAAGTGTTGTCGTATTCGGATAAAACTCGTTATCTTCAAGCAGCACTCCAGAGCATTGACAAATCACTTTCTCAAGTGTACGATGTCTACTATTCTTCTGCACAGCGAAAAGCAAAGTCGGATACTGAACTATTTTTTGATTTCCTTGCAGATTGTTATACCGTTATCGAACACCAAAAAATTGAACGCAAAAGTCTTGTTGGCATCGCGAAGAATCCGGCTCTTACGATAAACGAAAAGGCAAGTGCGCTCCTTATTAATGAAATTTGTACTGCGATTGAACAGCTGATGGTCGAGCAGGGATGTCGTGACTACGCCGATCAAATGCTTCATACACTCCAACTATTTTACAAGCATCCAAATGTTATTCCTTCATACGACCATGTACTTGTTGATGAATACCAGGACGTCAATACGACTCAAATTGAGTTGCTGAAGTTGTTGAATGCACCTCACCTTTTTTGCGTGGGTGATCCACGTCAATCTATTTTTGGATGGCGAGGGTCACGTGTTGAGTATATTTTGAATTTTAATCAGCAGCATCCTGACGCAGAAATTATTTCACTTGTGAAGAACTATCGTTCATCTCACTCGATTGTTCAACTCATTAATACATCGATTAAAAATATGCGCATGCCGCCGCTTGAATCTGGGGTTTCTGATCCGGGAACGGTTCAACTTATTGAATGTGAAACTGAAGATGAAGAATATCAAACTGTTGTTGCACGGCTGAAAGAAATATCTGACCAGTCGCATGTTTTTATTCTTGCGCGTACACATCGACAGCTCAAGGAGATCAGCCTTAAACTGCAGAAAGAGGGCATTAGACATATTATCCGGAAAGATGATCATCGTCGAGAGGACAAGAAAGATGAAAGGAATCGTGATGATCGCGATGAGAATAATACGGGAGCTGTCACGCTGGCGACGATTCATGCGATCAAAGGGATGGAAGCAGAAACGGTTTTTGTTGTGGGTTGTAATGGACAAAATTTTCCGTGCAAAGCAAGCGATCATCCTATTATTGATTTATTGAAGCAGAATGATTATGATCGAACGGAAGAAGAGCGACGTTTGTTTTATGTTGCGCTGAGCAGAGCGAAACGTGTTCTTGTATTAACGTATCATGGCTCACTCACAAAGTTTGTGACACCGGACGTTCAACGATTGCTTAAAACGGTGAAACCTGAATTGAAGACGGTGAAAACTGATGCGTTCGAACGATTACGCAGTTGGCGCAGTGCACTCGCGAAAGAATTGAGCGTGCCGCCGTACATTATTTTACACGATAGCACGCTGCTTGAGATATCGATTCGAAAACCAGAGAATTTAGATGAGCTCGAGGCAATCAAAGGTATGGGACCTGTGAAAATAACTAAATATGGTGAGCAGATATTGTCGCAGATCTATTGATGGTTTTTATATGTCGGAATACCACCAGTATTGTACTGGTGGATAGGGTGGTATTCTGAGCATGCTCAAGAACCATCGGTCTAGTTACATGCCATCGGTCCGTTTAGAAATGCCGATCATTTCTGACGTGCTCAGGAATCTGCGGATTCCTGACATATTGACCGATGGTTCTTGACATTTACTTTTTTGCGGCAACATCATAGGCGGGTGATGGTCACACTTCGTGTGCCCTACTCGCTTCGCTCGTCACGCGTAGTGCGTTACGCTAGTCGCGTTCGGCAGTTGCCTCGCGACCACCGCCAATGTTGCCGCACGAGAACGTTTCATTACGGAGAACGAACACTCTTACATAGAATTCTTAATACAACTGTCGTGTTCCTTGTTCGTATAACTTTACGAATTGTGCGATGACGTCGTTATTATCTATTTTTTGTTTTAATGGATAGACGCTTGGGCTTTCGATGAAATCGTCGATTTTTCGGGCGAGTGCTTCAGGGTTCTTTGGAGGAACGAGCATTTCGCTTCTGAAAAATTCTGGAATTCCACCGACAGCAGTGGAAATTGCTGGTGTACCTAATTGCTGTGCTTCAATGAGCGATAACGGTATAGAGAATGTTTCTTGCGGATGGCGGATTGGATAGATGTAGACCCACGCATGACCTAACTCTGCTTCAGGCTGGACTATTTTCTTTAAGATGACGTCGCCGCGTTTGCTCAGGTGGAAAAGACGTTGGTGTGTTCGTCTATTCTTTGTGATGCCACTGTCGGCTACAATAAGTCGTAGTCCTTTAATCTTTTTTCTCAAGAGCAGGAATGCTTCGATCAGGTCATGAATACCTTTGTTCTCGTGCAAATGGCTCATGTAGAGGATGCTCGGGTGAAATGAACGATGCTGGCGAGGTTCGTATGTTGGTAATAATGGATGGATTTTTATTGCAGGGATTGGACTTTCGACTTTGTTCCACACTTTCATCTGGTAGTCCGTTTGCAGCGTTACAGCGCGCAAACGTTTGTTGATGAGTGACTTTAATGGTGCGTTCCATATTCTGCGCCAGAAGCCATTCAAATAGCCGTCAAACATGGTCATAAATTGTCTGCGTGCGTTTGCTCGCATTAACAGAGGCACGATGAGGGGTGATGGATGAGACATATAATGAAGAACATCTGTATTGACATTACTAATCGCTATTGGATTTCCATAGGTGATTTTAATCCCGTTTTTTACGATTGTTTCTCGTTTTTTTGACGTACTTATGATTTCGACTTCATAATCCCGTTTTTGCATTTCCTGTGCAAGCCACCATGTTTGAGAACGCACTCCTTCGCGTACAGGGAAACTTAAATCGTGGACGTAGTATACTATTTTCATTGTAGCTGCGCCTGTTGCATTTACTTATAAACATTTAGAATTCCAACTGTATAGTTACTAATGGATAGGTTGGAATTCTGATGCACTTAGAAATCAGCTGATTTCTAGTGCGCCAGAAGCAAAGCTTCTGTGCGTGATTAAGAACTGGCTGCGGACTGAAAGTCCGCCAGTTCTTGACACTTAGTTGTGCTCAGAACGATGTTTTATTGTTTTTATATATTTCAACTAGTTTTTTTACGACGACTTCTTTTGCATATATTTTTGCGCGTGTATATCCTTTTCTTGCGAACTCTTCTCGTTTCTTTTTATTTTCAATCAACAAATTTAACGAGTTGTTTAATTCACTTACATTTCCGGGTGTTACGCATATGCCACAATCTTTTATTGTTTCTTTGATGCCACCTATGTTCGAACCGATTACTGCTTTCCTTGAGGCCATTGCTTCGATTGCGATGCGTCCAAACGGTTCTGGCCAAAGCGATGGGAATACGACTATGTCGGCTTTTTGATAGATTTCAGGAACTTTTTTATAGTCAACAGGTGCATGAATTTCTGCGTTGATCTTGTACTTGTTTATTTTTTTCTGCAGGCTATTTTTTAGTGGGCCATTCCCATAGAATTGTAGTTTGCAGTTTAATCCTTTTGCTGCTTCAAGTAGAACTTGCGGTCCTTTGTATTCGTTAAGTGAACCCATGTAGAGTACGACTACTTCTTTTTTCTCTGATGTTTTAGTTGTTTTGAATTGAGCAATATCTACAAAGTTTGGAACAACAATACTTTTGAATCCAAACTCTTGAAGCACGTTTTTTACAAATTCGCTGACTGCAAATATTCTTGTGTAATTTAATGAATCTAGTAGGTTTTTATAACGACAATACATTGCGATCCATGAAATTGGATTGTAGCGAATATACCATTTGTTAGGCATTTTTCCGATTTCTTTTGAATTAATTATACTCTGGATCAATTCTAGGAATGACCAGGGTTTAATGCTCACTTTTTTTCCGGATATGAAGTCCCCTTTCGGACATAATGCAATGTAGCTTTCGACTGTTGTATATGGTGTTTGCTTTGTTTGACTTCTTATTTTTTTTGCTGCGCCAAGTGTGCTGCCTATCAGATGAATAACGTCATGTTTTGGTATTCCTTGCAGTTCTTTTGCTATTTGTCGACTCAGAAATAATCTCTTTACATTACCTGATAGTGTGCCGACGTTGCCTGTTGATAAATATTGGTACACTGTGACACCATTTTCTGTTACTTTTTGTTTTTCATTCAATCCATTTCTTGACGTGAGTACGGATACCGCATTTCCTTGGCGAACGAGTTCTTCACAGAGAGAGAATAAATTTATTTCGCCGCCGCCTTGGATGTTGTGCTTGTAATGCTCGGAGATAAATAGTATTTTCATTTGAAATCACTGTGTTTTATTTTTTTCTCTATTTCTTTCTCAATCTCTCATAAATATTCAGGTAGTTCTTTACGTTTTCTTCTATCGTAAATCTCTTGATCGGTGATTCTTTTGCTTCACCTTCATAGACTTGTACGACACCATCAGCTAATGCTTTTTCATTCTTTGGTTCGACGAGAACATGCTGTCCGGATACTACTTCTGGTAATGAACCTGCGGTTGTTGCGACGATACTTTTGCCGAGTGCTGCACTTTCTGCTGCTGCAAAACAAAATCCTTCTGCGAGTGATGGTATTACAATACAGTCGGCTGCCAGAAGATATGCTGGTAACTTTTTCCAGGGTACGGGGTCAAGCAATATTACTTTTTTTTCTATCTTTAAATCAGATATCATATTCTTGATTTTTTCGTAACGCTCTCGATATGCAGTGTCTTTACTGAGCATTAACACGCATTTTGATCGTGGAATCTGTTTTGCTATTAATGGCACGGCTTTTATGACATATTCAATTCCTTTGCTCGGTCCTGGACGGCCATAGGTGAAATAAATGAAAACATCTTCAGCATGCAATTGTTTTCTTATTGTCAATGGGTCATATAATTCCGGGTCGAAATGGCTATATTCAATACCGTTGTATACGACGGAGACATTTTTTCCGATGCCGTTTTTCTTTAATTGTTCTTCGGTTGATTTTGAGACGGCAGCATAATGGTCAAATGGCAACTTGTAAATCATTTTTTCTAAACGATTGTGTATTGATGCACTTCTCTCGCTTTGATCTGTTATTTCATGCCATCTATTAATCCATATTTCATGCACAGTCAACACGCAAGGTTTTCTCCAGATTCTTGATGCGAGCCAGGCAGGTGGCGCACCATTGAATGTTGTTGTATGGATAATCTCAGCTTTTCGAGCTAAACGAAGCACTTTTGGTACGGAGAAAAATGTGAATAAATATCGGCTGTCGAAGCAACGTACACGATGGACGTTCACCCCTTTAATAATCTCGAATCGAACTGTTTCGGGTAGACGATGGGTAATTAAATCGACTTGATGGCCTTGCTTTACAAGATTTTCTGCAAGATTTTTGAATACTGCTTCTGCTCCACCAATGTGGGGGATATAATTTTCCAAGACAAAAAGAATTCTCATTTTTTGCGCAGTGCTACGGCACGCACTATCTGCTCTATTTTTTTCCGCATTTTCATATTGATTGTATAATTGTAGTACGTTAATACGACTAAAAACATGAGTGCACTTATCGTGAATAAATCCATCAATCTTACGAGGTGAAGTGTGTCTGCGATGAAGCCAAGTGAATACGGAAATAATACAACATACGCAAACAAAAGCCAGAGTGCTTCCCAGAATACGAATTCTGCACTGTTCATTTCGTTTCTTTTATAGTTCAAGAATGTAAAATATAACAGACCTATACTAAAAACAATTCCAATCACTTGAATACCGAATACCATTTTACACTCTCCACCATATCATTTTTGCAACAATCTTTATTCCATCGAGGACAGTTGTTCCTTTATATTTATTATGGTACACGGTTGGTATTGCTATTTCTGCATAGCGTAGTTTTTTTCGTCCGGTTTTACTCACGATTTCTGATTCAACACTATAATCATGTGCGTTCCATCTCAACTTTTTGTATGCGTCGACGGTAAATGCTCGATATCCGCATTGTGTGTCGTTGAGTGATATGCCGTACAAAAATGATGCTGTTTTGCCAATAAATCTGTTTCCAAATCTCAGAATATAGGGCATGTCATCTGAAAATGTTCTGTAGCCGAATATAATATCTTTTTCTTCAAGCGCATGAAGAAATTCTGGGATTTGCTTTGGGTCATGCTGAGCATCCGCATCGATGATGACGATTTTTTGTGCGTCTTCACGGACTGCGTAATCGCATCCTGTCTTTAATGCACAGCCTTTCCCGAGATTGACGATATGCTGGAGAACGACTGCGCCTGCTTGCTTGGCTTGCTGCGCTGTTGCATCACTGCTTCCGTCATCAACAACAATGACGTGACCATGCTTTTTTGCGCCTGCAACAACTTCTGCTATTGTTTTCTCTTCGTTGTGCGCTGGTATAATGATCGCAATGTGCCGCAAAGTCATGATAGTGCGCGGGGGTTGGCTTTATTTAAACTTTTACCATCCATCCATTATTCTTATTTTATCTTCACTCAATGAAAATGGGTCTGATGCCCCGCAGTTTACTGCGACCCATGTCAATGACTGCTGTCATTGAGCACATTTGTTTCTCCCTAGAAAGCAAATGTTTTCAAGCATCAATATTCCATCGAATATTGACTGTGCTCAAGAATCTTCGGATTCTTGACAAATAAAAATCCCCTACGTAAATATCCCATAGCTTGCTGTGGGGATTTTTATTTTGTCGTGTATAACTTTATAAGTTCACTTCCTTTATACTGCTTTTGGTGGTAATCGTGGCACTTCAAGTTCCTCATTGTATCCAAAGAGAATCGCGTGTTATAACTCCGGAAGAACCGAACTTGGTTGGTTTATTAGATGGAGTTTCTCCGAATATTCGTTATTTATCGGTTTCCACTGGATTTGATCTCACTAATAATGATGTCACTTTACGTTTTCGGCGAGGATCGGCTTATGAATATGCTCATTGTCATCCTCATGAGCTTAAGTTATGGTTTCATACGGCGTTACCCGTACAAATAGGGATTGCTGCGTCGTTTTATGGTGACATAGTTGAACCTTATTCTTTTACTGCGGGCGAAATTATTGCTCATCACGGTGATATTACTCTTTTATGTCCACAAGATCAGACTTCAATTATTCGTGGTTCTGAGGGTAATGACGCTTGGTTTAAGCTTGGTGATGAACTTCTTGTGTCTGCAGCCAAAAAATATAATCTCCGAGCTCATTATGAGGAACATATGGGACCTCATCGTCCACCTACTATTGTTCGGTTAGTTGCATCTTTTGGTGACTGGCTTAGAGAAAGTGCTTAACTCATTATTTTCTTAAATTGACTTTCAAGCTTAAATGTACCCTTGAATCGGAACCTGCTCAGTAGTGAGCTACTGGCATATTTAGGTTTTTTCCGATTAAAACCGTTCAAAAACCTAAACATTTATAAGTAGGTGCCTTTTTTTTTGTATTCCTATGCCGCTCTTGTGTAGTTCTACGATATTATTGGTTTGTTGAACAAATTGACCTCTATCGTTAACACGGAGCAGCCACACATCGCTGCCCTGGTAGTGTAGTGGCCTATCATGAGACCCTGTCACGGTTTCGACCCGGGTTCGAACTCCAATGTACGTATGTACAACGAAAGTCCCGGCCAGGGCGTTCCTCTCCTGAGGGATGGGCCGGTAGCTCAACCTGGTAGAGCACTGGACTTTTAAGTCCAGGAGGAAATCCAGGGGTTGCGGGTTCGAATTGATGCAAAACATCATCGGATGTCCCGTCCGGCCCGTTCATATTCATCGATCAACGTATCAAAAAAAAGTCAACGTGAGTGATAGGTAGTACACAGCCGCTTCGAATGAAGCATGAATCCCCTAATGGCCTCTAAAGTAGCGGAACACAGTCTTGTACCCGAACACAAGAAACTGACTAAGGAAGAGAAGGAAGCACTCCTCGAAAAGTATCATATTACTGTCAAGGAACTTCCACGTATTCTAGAAAGTGATCCAGCGCTCCAAGGTATTAAAATTGAAGCTGGTGATGTTGTTAAGATAACTCGTAATAGTCCTACTGCTGGAAAAGCAGCTTACTTTAGGGTGATTGTCCGTGGATAGATCGATATTAATGAAAAAATATTTTGAAGGTCATCAGTTTGTAGAGAGTAATATACAATCCTTCAACACGTTTGTTGAACGCGGCATGCAAGAAGTTGTCGACGAAAATAAAGAAGCTGAACCAACAATTATTCCCGATAATATCGATCGCTTTGTCATTAAGTTTGGCAAAATTTGGGTTGGCAAGCCTGAAATTATTGAAGCAGACGGCAGCAAGCGTAATATTTATCCGGTTGAAGCTCGTTTGCGAAAAATTTCTTATTCTGCTCCT
>Ga0209542_10009791_pt1 | contig 17477 bp, 14 predicted proteins | sample RifCSPhighO2_01_FD_184028 | JGI IMG/M metagenome (GOLD analysis project Ga0209542, IMG submission 184028) | Soil microbial communities from Rifle, Colorado - Rifle CSP2_plank highO2_0.1 (SPAdes) (version 2) | ecosystem: Environmental > Terrestrial > Deep subsurface > Rock core/Sediment ...
CATACACAGGAACAGTAGGATTGATAGACGGAAACAGGATAATGATAGGAAACGTTTTCACCATAAATGTAAATGGCTTCTTCGGACAGATCGACGAACTGAGAATATACCCAAGAGTGCTCACAGACGAACAAATCAGAAAAGAATACGAAGGAAATTACGATGAGATATTCCAGATGGAGACCTCAATCGGAGATGTCTGGAGAGTCAATGTCACCACAAATAACCAAAGCAATGACATATACACACGGCAATCAAATAATCTGACAATAATAGGCTACCCTGTAGCGCATAACATAGTGATTCTCAATGCGACATCGACGTTCAACAGGACAGGAGATAATCTCACTGTCTGGAACATCTCAACTACAAATCTGATTGACAATAACATAAACAGCACTTATGCCTGGACTTTGAACGGCCTGCCCTATGCCTGGCTTGTCATGCCGTTCAATGAGGATGAGAGGATGGCCAATTCCTCGGATATAAAAGATCATTCAGGCTACAATAATCACGGATTTCCTGGCAGCAGGATAACACTGCAAGTCCCTAAATGGAACGCAAGCTGCAAAGTAGGAGGATGCTATGATTTTGATGATACTGACGATGTGATAAACGCGAGCATAACCGGACTAAACCCCGGAGAATTCACCGCAACAGTATGGGTCAATGCGAGAGATTACACTCGAGGAGCAGTCGCAGACACCATCTTCGACATAGGCAACAGCGACATCTACATGAGAATACTCAACAACAATATAGAAACAGTTCCAGGATCAACACAATCAATTACGGAACTCCAAGACGGAACCTGGCATCACTTCGCAATGAGCTACAGCAACCAGACAGACACCTACAAGATATACATAGACGGAAAACTCAACAAGACAGGAGCATACACAGGAACAGTAGGATTGATAGACGGAAACAGGATAATGATAGGAAACGCTTTCACCATAAATGTAAATGGCTTCTTCGGACAGATCGACGAACTGAGAATATACCCAAGAGTGCTCACAGACGAACAAATCAGAAAAGAATACGAAGGAAATTACGATGAGATAAGCGAGTTCGAGACTAAAATAGGGGATGTCTGGAATGTTAACATAACTTCTTCAGACGGGTTTGAGGAAGGAGTCAACAACAGGTCGAACAATCTGGTGATAATAAGCCAAACGCCTACGCAAAGCACGCCTGTGCTGAACTCAACTGAAGGGATAAATGCCTCAATGTCTTCCAATCTTACTGCGTGGAGCATTTCCCCTTTCAGCCCTTGGGGAGCGATGCTGACTTACGCTTATTCCTGGTCTAAGAACAACGAGCCTTTGGCTTTCGGATATTTCCCTTTTGATATAGAAACAAGAGACGAGAGAGCTGCCTATGTTGTTGATTACTCAGGCAGGCAGAACAACGGCACTTTAGGCGCGGGAGTCGGCACTCAATCCCCAACATGGAACGCAAGCTGCAAGATCGGGGGATGCTACCAGTTCGATGACACTGACGACGTGATCAATATGTCGACTAATGGCTTCACAGGGACGCAATTCACAATTGAAGCATGGATCTACAGCGACATTTTTGCCAGAGGAAACGTACAAGACACGATATTCAGTGGAGGGACAACTAATCTTGAGTTTAAACTTCTCAGCAACCAACTACAGCTAAAAGTTGGGGTAATAACCGCAGTCACAAATGAGAATTTCTCGAATAACCAATGGCACCATGTGGCTGCAGTATTTGATGATGCCGTTAACACTGTAAAGTTCTATTTTGACGGAGAGCTTAACGCGACAGTCGCCCACACTGGAACCATCCCTTCAACACTCTCTCCAGACACGTTCTTCATCGGCAACGTTAATATAATAAATATAAACGGTTTCAGGGGGAAGATAGATCAATTGATAGTCTACAATAAAACACTGACTGCGCAGCAGATACACAAGCATTATGAACTCAATTATGATGAGATGCCTTACACTGAGTTCAGCGTCAATGACACTTACTCAGTGAATATAACAGTGTTCGATTCTTATGAAACGAGCACGGCAGCAGCTTCCAATAGCCTAAACATAACTGATAATAGCCCTCCGTCAATAACAGGCATAATGGTGAACACCACTGCACTGAGTAATAGAAGCACTGATAATCTCACAGCTTATCTGCAGGGAACTACTGATCCAGATCCTGGAAACACGGTCAATGTGACCTACACATGGTACAAGAACAATTTGTCTATAATGCTGCTCAATCTGCCTATGGCAATAAATTATGAAAAGACTATCACTTCGGACTTCTCAGGAAATAATAAGAGCGGCAGCCTGGTGAATGTCTCCTGGAACTCTGCAGGGATAATAGGTGGGGCGTTTGATTTCAATGGCACAAGCAACCAGAACATCAATGTAAGCAATATCGCTAATATAACGAACATAACAGTTATGGCCTGGGTGAAATATGCAGACATCCCAGGCAGCAGTAGGATTGTGAGCAAGTGGAGCGATACTGCACTCTCGAGAAGTTGGGTGCTCTCTGACAGTGGAGCTTCCGGAAACAAGCAAGTATCTTTCGCTGTAAGAAACTCTTCAGGACAAGAATTCTGGGTTAATGGAACGACAACGCTTGCAGTGAACACCTGGTACCATATCGCTGGAAGCTATGATGGAAAAACAATAAAAGTTTATCTCAACGGAGTGAATGAATCAGAATTCTTACTGAACGGAGCGATATACGCTAACGCTACCCCGATACGCATCGGCCATGAAGGAGATATGACCTCAACTCCGAAGATATTCAACGGAACAATCGACGAAGTCATGATATTCAACAGAACACTCACTCAGCAGCAGATCAGCAATTACTTCAACCTAAGACCTGACAAAGTATACTTCAAAGAGCTTGCGAAGAATGACAATTGGACAGTATACTCCACAGCAATAGACAATCACGGCCTCAATGGGACATTCTTTCGCTCAAATTCCGCAACACTTAACGGGATACACTGCGGAGACACCATACTCCTGAACACAACACTGCTTGATAATCTTGTGAACGTGACTGGAGAAGCGATCTGCCCTGGAACCGCGATAACTATTGGGATCGGAAACCTTACTCTTAACTGCGCTGGAAAGAACATCAAAGGGAGTAATGGAGCAGCAGCTTACGGAGTCTCTGTTTCTGGCTTCACTAACACTAGCGTGCTCAACTGCAACATAACCCAATTCGGCAATGGGATCAGGTACTCAAGCTCAAATGTCGCTAATATAGAAAACAACACACTTACGAATACTTCTGTAGGGATAATGATATTCAATGCCGCTTCACACAATATAACTATAACTAACAACACAGGTATAGAGAATGATTGGGGAATCCAGATATTTGGCCAGGATATCGCAGTCACAAGACATATGGAACAAAGCAAATCTGGAGCATATACCTCCTCGAATCATACCACAATCGCTGACAGCTCATTCTCCTGTAAAACAAGAGCGTATCTAGGAATCCAGCTCAGGGGTTATCTAGCAAGAATCTCCAATAACACCGTGATAAATTGTGACACGGGGGTGATGTTCGTGACAGGATCCTCAAATTCCACAGTGCAGATGAACAGAATTTATTCCAACTATAATGGAATAGCGACCATCGGAACCACAGCGAATAACACGATAATGGGCAATATAGTCTATAACAGTTCTTTCTACGGGATCATGACAAACAATTCAGAGAATGATGTGATACGTGACAATAACCTGACAAAGAACCTAGTGCAGATATCTAATACTGGAAATAATAAATATGTCTTCAATAACACGATGACTAACGGCACTGCAGGGGTAGAATTCGGAGGCTCTTTTGGAGTCTTCGACAGCAATATAATGGTTAATACTGTGATAGATGTGGTAAGCAATTCAAGCAATATCACGAATAACACGATGACTCGCGGCTAGCAAGGAATGACTGTGAGAGGACATAACAATACAATAATAAATAATACTATAGACGCACAATCAACGTCAGGAATGACAATATCATCCCATGACAATATCGTTTATGGCAACCATATCAACAATTCTGTGACTGCAATAAACATGACAGGCACGGCTCTACGCAACAACAACATCACGATGAACACAGTAACCTACAGCACGACAGGGATAATCCTGTCAGGGCTTGCAAGCGGAACAATTGAAGGAAACAATCTCCAGAACAACACCCAGTTCGGAATAAGGATACTGGCCTCTAACAACACTTTAATCCGCTCAAATGTCGTGAATGCCTCGAAAATAATGTTTGATATGACAAGCGGAGAGAGCAGGAACATTAACCTCTCGAACAACACATTCCATGGTACAACGATACAAAAGATCAACGGAACAAATCTGACTGCGTATGACACCACATTCAAGAGCGCTTTCGGCAACGTGTTCATCCCATTCTTTGACATAAACAATAACACAGTCTTCTACAGCGGAGCCTCAAACTTCAGCATTAATAACAACAGCGCGTTCATCAACACGACAGCGCTGCCAGACCTGAACGTCAGCGCGAACATCACATTCACCAATCCTCCAAAGCTGACAAGAGGGATACCTATCATAAACATCAATGACACCGCGCCTTTCACTCCCTGCAGAGAGCCTCCCTGCTCAGGATTCTTATTCGAATCGATAACAGGGATGGCAGCATTCACTGTGGGGCATTTCACGAACTACAGCACGAAGAATGATTCTACGCCAACGATCACAAGCATAATTGTGAATGCCTCGACAACGAGCAACACCGCAAGCGATAATCTCACAGCTTACCTGACAGGACTGACAGACGCGGACAATGACACGATGACTGTGCTGTACAACTGGTACATAAATGACTCTTCAACTATGGCGCTGAACTTGCCTTTCACCGCCCCTGATGAAGGCAATAGAACTTATGATTTCAGCGGCAATGACAATCACGGAAATATCACTGGACCTGTGTTCAACAAGACTGGAGGAGCTGATGGTTTCGGAGCTTACAGGTTCGACGGAATTGACGATTATATCTCTATAAAGGACAGCGCAAGCTTCAACTTCACGACAACGCCTTTCTCAGTTGAAGCGTGGATTTACAAGAACGGCAATGGGACTCCAGGGGAGAGCATAGGGATAAACACGATAATGATAAAAGGAAATCCTGACCTTGCAGCAAGCAAAGGCGCTTACGCTTTATTCATATTCAACCATCTCTATCCTGGAGTGCCTGGACAGGCGGCTTTCGCGGTCTCTAATGGCGCGGCTTGGCTTATCGCCGCAGGGCCTTTCATAGAAAATGACCGATGGTACCATCTAGTCGGGGTATGGAACACGACTGATGCGATACTATATTTAAATGGGACTTTCCAGGCAGCTACTCCTGCAGCGACAACAGTGAATGAGAAGGACTATAATCTCACGATAGGCGCGTTCCAGTACAGCGACGGCACTCTGCTCACAGGGGCGTTCAATGGCACTATAGACAATGTCAGGATCTACAACAGAAGCCTTTCTCAGAACGAGATCTCTCTTCTCTACCTGAACATAACCAATACCACGCATTTCGATGCCACAATGACTGGAGATACCTGGTCATGCATGGCAGTCCCTATAGATTACTGGGGTTATAACGGGACGTCAAAGCTCAGCAATGGGATAACGATAAGCACGAACACTGCCCCCTCAAAGCCGAACCTCACTGAACCAAGCAATGGCAATGCTACAGTGTTCAACCGCACTGTGACGTTCTTCTGGAACGCGACAGACACGGAGAATGACCCTCTTAATTACACTCTCAACATAAGCAATACGGTCTGTCCAGGATTCATCATAGGCAATATAGCCGCGACGAACTATACTGTTGCACAGAACCTTTGCCTGGACAATATGTACACTTGGTATGTCTACGCGAGCGACGGCACAGTGAACGGGACAGAGTCTGATGTCTGGAATTTCACGGTCGCTTCAGCGCTGATAATGACGCTCACGAACAATACTGTGGATTTCGGAGATGTGATAATCAACAATGAGTACAACACAAGCTATGAAGGCTCTCCCAATCCGCTGGTTATACAGAATGACGGAAATGTTGAAGCTGATGTTGTCCGCATGGCCGCTAACAAGAGCTTATGGACGACTTACGGGCTGAACAATGAGACGTTCAGGTTCAAGGCGAACAACCGCACCACTGAGATGGATGCGTTCAACTGGCCAGGATCGATAACTGACTGGAGCAATGTCACAGATGTGCTGCTCCTGAACAAGACAGTGATCTCACAGCTCAACTTCACAGATTCTAAAGACAATGCAGAGATAGATTTCAGGATCAAAGTTCCTGCTGCAGAACCTCCGGGAAGCAAGTTCACTAACATAGTCATAACTGGAGCAGTCACAGGCTGATCATAAATGAGTAACAGATAGGTTGAGCAATAAATTTAGAATGAAAATAAAGAGATTTTGGAGGATAAAGAGAAGATGGGTAATGGGGAGAGAGAAAGCAGCATCGCGCAGAGAGGCGCAGCGGCAAAGCTTGCCGCGACAATAGTAGCAATGCTGCTGTCCTCATTAATCATCCTGCCAGTAGCATTCTCTCTAGGAGTGACTCCTGGAAGGACAGAGATGGCTTTCAAGCCTGAGACTCATAAGCAGATAACTCTCACAATGATCAATAATGAGCATAAGGACATGCGCGCGCTAGTCTATTCTGAAGGATCATTGAAAGGATTCGTGAATGTGCAGCCAACAATTATAGAATTCAAGGCTGGAGAGAGTGCGAAACGGTACTCTTTCGATCTCGCGCTTCCAAAAAACATCAATACTCCAGGAACGAATGAGATAAAGATAATGATCAAAGAACTGCCTGCGGACCAAGCAACAGGAGAGGATGCAGCCAAGATAACAGCAACTGTAGAGGTCATGCATCAATTAAGGATAATGGTTCCTTATCCTGGCAAATACCTTGATGCGGATTTCATAGCTGATGTCGACAGCACTGAAGCAGCGTCAGACTTCACACTCCCATTGCACAATAAAGGCAAGAATGACCTGAAAGATATCAAAGCGGATATAGAGATTATCGACGCGTACACAGGAAAGAAGACGGATGAGATAGAGACCGCAGCTATAAGCCTGGCTTCAGGAGCGAAAGGGAAGCTGACAGCTAACCTAAATAAAGAACTGCAGCGCGGCAAGTATCTTGCGAAGATCAAGATAAGCTATGATGGAAAAAGCCTTGATTTCGAGAGAGAATTCTTTGCCGGAACTCCCACAATAAGCATCGCTTCAATAACTGTCGACAAATTCTCTCTTGGAAGCATCGCGAAATTCGATATGTGGCTTGAGAACCAGTGGAATAGCAGGCTTGACGGAGTGAGCGCTGAATTCCTGATCACAGACTATCAAGGGAAAGAGAAAGGGAAATTCAAGACTGCTGAGACAGGCATTGACTCCGGAAGCTTAGGACAGCTGCAAGGATACTGGGACACTGCTGACGCCAATCCTGGAGAGCATTCACTCAAGATAATACTGAAATACGCAGGCATTGTGCGCGAGCAACTGTACAAGATGCAGGTAGGGATTGACAAGATAACCATTGAGGGAGCAGGAGCGACAGGCGCAGTGATAGGCAGAGGAAACATAGGATTGACAAGCAATAAAGCGCTCGCTTGGGGAGTTGTCGCACTGATAGTGATCAATGCAGGACTTGCGGCGTTCTTATTCAGAAGGAAAGGGAAAGGAAAGAGTGACGGAAATATGCCAAAGACGACTATTGGAACAACTGCAACTGCTGCAGCAAGAGAGCAGCAGACAACACTGACAGGACAGACGACGATCAGCCAGGATCAAGCACAGCGGCAACAAAATCAACAGTAGAGATAGATTAAGAACAAAAAGACATAAAAAGAATACAAGGTTTTTGTGAACCCTCAGTTGAATACCCATCCTTCTTTTCTGAACATCTCGATTAAGAATATACATTCAATATCATACTCTTGACACACATAAGGGACTTTAGTCTTTTTACCGCTCATTCTTTCTTCTGAGACCACTATTCTCTTCTTGATTGTCTCGATTAATGTTGCTTGAGCGTCAGTCTCCATCTCAATAGCCAGTGCAATAACAAAAGGATCCGCTATAGGAACCATGCTGTCCTCATTCAGCCATTTAGGGTATTTAGCTAATAACTCCTTAACAATATGGATTTGCTTAGGGGTTAAATCTTTAAACAAATTTGTCTGTCTTCTAGCCCATTCTTTCAGATGATCGTCTCCTCTTTCAATCTCCTTTAAGACTTCCTTAGGAGAAACTAAAAACCCTTTAGATATTAATGACTCAATCTTATGCCATAAAGGAGGAAAAATATCCATGGGATACTTCCTATTCAATTCCATCAACGAACATGAATCAATCACATAGTAATTCTTTATTGATGTCATTTGAAAGTCCTTTTTATCACTTTTTCAAGATATTTAGTCTTAATTGAAAGATAACTCAATGCGTCGCTGTAAGTGATGAATCCTTTATCCATATTATCAGCCACTAGAGAAGGCAGTTTATGACCTAATTCGGCGATACATTTCTGGTCTTGAGTTCTTGGATCAACTATTCTTTGCTTTCCTTCAGGTTTAATTTGGGTTGGTCTCTCAAGGATTGAATTGTAGATTGTTTGAGTGATGAGATTCAGATTAAACATGTTGTAGACAAGCATAGCTTTACTTACTTTGTATTTGCGTTTTAAAGTGTTTAATGTCTTTGTCTCTGTAAATGATTCCTGCTTCTGTGAGAATATTGACTGCGCTAATTCTTTCGGAAGCAAGAAATTTGAAGCGAATTGATTGCACCATCTCTCAATCTTATCCTGAGTCTGAAACTCTGATAAGGAAATTGCTGTCTCGCCAAGCAATACATGCCCAAACTCATGCATCAAGGTGAATATCCTGGCCTCAATCTCATCCTGTGAGTTTGCAACAATCACTTTTGGATCCTTATCAGATAATGCAAAACCTCTTGCATCTTCTATAGGCATAGATATCTGGAATGAATAGATATTCTTATCCTCTAATGCCCCCCTAAGATAAGAATAGACTTTGTATGCATCTTTTAACTCGGTTGTCTGCTTTTCTACTGAGAAATCTAATAACCCTCTATATTTAACTGCTATCTCTTCAGGATCATCTGTGATTTTTAAGATCATAATCTTTGGCTTCAAATCGTTCTCGATATTTATGGCAAGTTCTTGAATGATTCCTTGTAGATATCTTGCTTTCCTTATCGCTAAAATGGTTTTTTTGTTAAATTTGCCATATTTTCCTGGAAGCATACGATAATCTTTTGGCTTCGGCTTTTCCTCTGGCGCTTTTGGCAGAAGGAATATGGCCAAAGGTCTTTTTAATTTATTAGCAAGATTCTCTAATTGAGTGATAGTGATGTTCCCTTTCAACCAGTCGCCATAGACGGGTTCAGAGATATGCAGTTTTGAGATTAGTTCAGACTTATCCCATCCTGAAGAGCTTATCGCCCAGTTGATCACTTCGGGATTTATCTCTATCTTTTCTGATTTAGTCCGCAGCATCTTGATCAATATCCATCTTCAATGTCTTTATTTCCATTCTTTATTGAAACATGTGTCGCACATTCCAGCGTGCCAGTCTTTGTTATGCGCAGAGATTTTTGCGCTGCACTGTTTGCATGAGAAACGCATATCTTCATCATGACCGAGGCGTATAGTCTCTTCTTTTTCTTTGATCTCTTCCGGGCTCATTGATTCGATAAATGATCCTTCATCCCAGAGCGAATCAACTTTCATTGCTTTTCCGGTGGTCTTGACATCTCTGTTAAGACAACACTTCTTATATTTCTTCCCTGAACCGCAATGGCAATGCTCATTCTTGCCGAGTTTTCTAAGTTTATTATGCGCTGCAGCCATCTCTTTCCCAACATCAGCTATATTCTCAGGAGGATGATATTCAATGCCCTCTCTTGATAGGATATCTGCGAAACCCTTCACATATTCTTCCTTGCCAGAGAAACATATGATCCCTGGCAGCATCTCAGCAAAGTAATGGTCACATAAGAAAGCATAGCATATCGCGGACTCGTCGTCAGAACCATCATAGAATAGGCCTTTATCCTCCCCAAACAGCAATAGATTCTTGCTTATCTCTATCAAATCCATATCATGTATCTCTTGGATCACGCCATCATACAATCTGACCACTTTCAGCTTAGTATCGGCATTAAACTCCATGAAAGACTTTATTAACTGGATAGGGTCTGTATTCTTCTTGTGAGAAAAGAAGTCATGCATTGTCTCTAGATAGAAGTCAAAGCCGCATTCTTCCTCCAGTTCTTTGTCTGATTTCCCGATTAACCCGATCATTTGAGAACTATGTTTACCAACTAATTTCTTAACTTCCTCTTTTGCCTGTTCCTTAGTTAGTTGAATAAAAGTCATTGATAACCTATCCCTTTCTCTTTTCTTCGAGTTCCTTTCTTATAAGAGTCTCAACTTTTCTAGAAATAACCATATCATTTTCTTCACAATACTTCTTATATTTCTCGTAAACTTTCTCATCAAGACTTAAAGCAAAAGTTTTTCTTCCCATATAAGCCCATATAAGGTTATATGTTTATAAATGTTACTTTTTATTGCGTTAATTCCTCTTTCTAACTTACTTTAGTTCACAATATAAAAGCGTCTTTTTAATTGTTTAACTAATGAAGGTTATTAAACAACAACATAATAGACAAGAAATAAAAAATAAGACAAAAATAATATTTGGTTCATACTAGATCTTTCAATCCGTCAGTCTCGACGTGGAAAGCGCATTCTCCTTCAGCGAGATGGGGGGAGTCTATAAGTTTCGCGACCCTGCTCCCTTTCTTTCCCTTTCGCAGGTAGATCCTGAATGTGCTTGCGTGCGCGACAATATGGCCCCCTACCGCCTGTGTCGGGTCTCCGAAGAAGACATCCGGCTTGGCCATCACCTGATTGGTCACATAGACGCAGACATTGTAGCTGTCAGCGGTCTTCAGCAGAGTGTGCATGTGCTTGTTCAGTTTCTGCTGGCGCTCTGCGAGAGTCCCTCTGCCCACAAATTCTGCCCTGAAATGCGCGGTCACTGAGTCAATAACGACTAAGCGCACATTAAGGCCTTTCTCTGTGACAAGTTCTGAGACTTTCTCTGTCAGCAGCATTTGATGGTCTGAATTGTACGCTCGCGCTACACGGATATTAGCCAGGACTTTATCAGGATCCAGTCCTGAAGCTAGAGCTAACTGCTTTATGCGCTCAGGGCGGAAAGTGTTCTCGGTGTCTATATATACCGCCACAGCAGTAGGATCCTGCTTCTGGCAGCTTACGGCGAGTATGTGCCCTATCTGGGTCTTGCCGCTGCCGAACTCCCCGAAACATTCGACAATACTGCCGGTCTCGAATCCACCGCCAAGCAATGTGTCGAAACTTTTTGATCCTGTGGAAAGCCTTATCACGCGCTCACGCTTCTTGAGAAGCTCATCTCCTGATTCGAAACCCATGCTGAGGCTGTCCCGCGCTGCCTGTATCATCTTGCGCGCCACTACCTCAGTTATTCCTGTGGCCTCGACTATCTCGCCAGGGCTTGCGACCGCGATAGATATTGAATCCGCAAATCCAGCGTCTTTAAGCTTCTGCGCTGTCGCCACTCCGACTCCTGGAAGGTCTACAAGGCCCGCGTTCTTCATAGAGCTTGCGGGGATCTTGATCTCAATAACTTTATCTTCGTCATTCAAGACTTCTGGCTTTTCGTTATTTTCTGCCATGACCGCGATCTCCTCTGACAATTTCGCTTCTTCACTCGCTTGGATATCTTTCTTTCTTGACATAATGCACCTCTAAGTATTTATTGTTTGTTGTTCTGCATCGCTGTGATGCATGCGCGCGCATCGAGAGGGCAGAGCTATTGCTCTGCCTCCCCTAAGTGCTGGCCTTTGAGCACTAAATGCTCATAGGCCTGCTGGAGAACGACTACTGCGCGAGGCAGGTCGTTAAGCCTTAAAGAACCTGTATGCTGCCATGCATCGTTCTTGTCCTTGTAGCTCCGGTTCAGAGAGATTGTCCGGTATTCTACCTCTTTTCCTTCTTTGCTGCTCACGTTCTTCCAGATCGTGGCGCTCACTACTCCGGCGCGGAATTTGCGCTCGGGCATGTTTGGCAGTTCCGCGCTTTGCGCAGCCTGCATCTTTGTCTGTTGGTACTGTTGGGATGCCATGCATCCACCTCCTTGCTTTCGCTTTTTGTTTCAGGTCCCTGTTTTGGGCGCGCTTTTCAGCTGCCCCAGAGACTGGAGTAAGGTATGTAAGTCCTGGCTTGCTTAAATACCTCATTTCAGCCTGTCCAGTGTCCAGTGCAAGGATATACAAGCCATAATCCCATAATAACAGGGTTTGGAGCTATGTCGAAAGAATGAACACTGTCCAGTGCCGCAATAGATCAATGGTTCAGAAACCAAGCTGAAATTACGCTAAAGAGACACTATCAGAAGAGAGATATGCGCTTGATCACTCAACGCGTCAGGACTAGTTCGAGATGACCTTTTGTTGCGCCTTCATCAAAGTCAAACCCAACTATTGCGACATATGAATCTCTCTGCTTCCTGACCTTTTTCAGACTGATATATCCATAAAAAGAGAAGCCAGGCTCTATTTTGCGATAGAACTTCTTATATGATTCTCTCACATACATTCTCTCTTTTCTTATATCAAGATAATCTGCGAACGCTAACCCTTCAAGCCCCTTCCATCTATTTTGAGTGATGCCCTGCCAAAAGAACGCATAGCACATCTGGTTAAGGCACATCTGAGCTTCTGCATCAGTAAGATGATTCAGCTTTTCGCGATATTCTGTTTCACCGATAATGAACCTTCCTCTGGCTTCAGAAGAGGCAGGAGAGGCCATATCGACCTCTTGCAGATATCTGTACCCTGGCACATATAATTCCAATACCCTGTCAACTATATCTTGAGAGACTCTCATGAGACTCGCAGAAAGTCAATATTTTATAAATTTATCTCTTTCTTAGTGGTAGAGAAAGAGTTTAATCTTGATTATTGACAGGATCACTTCAACAAAGACGCCCCTATCCCGAGAAGGATGAGAAGCATGACAATGTATTCCAGAGAATGCCCTGTGCGGACTATCCCTCTTATCCGCCAATGCATCAGAGGGTGGAAAGGCATTATCCCTTCCTTGGTTATGCTGTCAATCAACAGGTGGGAGAAGTATCCTAAAGCTATGCCAAGCGCTGCTCCAGTGCCCGGAAAAGCGAGGACGCCTATGCTTCCGAACAGCACTAGCGCGAACAATGAATGGAAAAAACCCCTGTGCTCGAACAGGAAAGAGACTATCTTCACTCTCTTCCCTATGACTGAATTAGGATGGTCTATGTCAGGCAGCATAGATCCCAGCAGCACTAGCGCCATGAAAAGGAAAGGCTGCGTAGGAGCAAATACTGTATAAGTGACTACGCCCAAGAGTATCCCGAACGCGACATGGGTCTTGAACATCATTTGCAGCACCTTTTTTGAGGATCAAATGCTGAATGGTTTAAAACTTTATGGGTCAGATGGCGATGCCTTATCTAGAGACTTAAAGAAAGAAAACCATATAAATGGCAGCCTAGCTTTTAGAGGGAAGGTGAGGAAATCGATAGCATCATGCGAATCAGGAGAGTATCAGAATCCGGGGATGCGATGGCTGACGACTGGAAAGGCAGCGCAGGAAAGATAATACTCGCGCTAGGGACAGTGCTTTTCATAACTTGGGGAACTATAACTTTCTTCGCTGGCAACAAAGAGCTGATATATGACAGGTATTTCACTGCGGCGCTGTTCTTGGTCACGCTCATATTCTACAGAAAGATAAGGCTCTCGCTTGCTGGAGTATTGATCGGAACGGCGACATTGGCCATCCATCACATGAAATTCTACGGGATGGTGTTCTTCGGATGGCTTGAGTTCGACATGATCATGCATGTGCTGGCAGGATTCGCTATAGCCTTCATTATGCACAGATGGCTGAAAGGGGAGAAGGAAGACTGGTGGAGAGAGCACAAACTATTTATCGGATTTATCGTGTTCTTCTTCTCTTTCGGGATATCCTCCTTCAACGAGATAATAGAGTATTTCGGGTACGCGCTGCTAGGGAGCGGCGAGGGCATACTCTTCTATGGCGCTGGAGATTTCGGGGAGTACGCTGATACCGCCCTTGACATGACGAGCAATGCTATAGGCGCGCTGCTCGCGGTGCTTCTCAAGACTGCATTCCTTATGATGATGGCGAGATATGGTTCAGGAAGATACGCTTATGATGGGGAGAGTGAGGACGAAAAGATAATCAGCAAGAAGGAAAACCCTCTGTCTATGAAGAAGAAAAAGAAGATAGAAATGATTTCTTGAGAAGAATATGCATAGAATGTATGAATAGCGTCTAATAAGAAACTTAGCTATCAATAGCAGACATAGATTACTGCCTATTAAGATTTTCCTCCCCCCTGACTCTGTCGATGGGGAGGAAAATCTGAATGAATTAGACACAACGACATTACCGCAAACAATCTATATCAAAATACATAAACTAGATTATTTTCATACAAAAACATAGAATATAATAAGGATTTATCACGCCTTGACAGCTTCCGCTTCTATCCTCGCGAGCTCTTCAGCAGGGTCAGGATTAGGGAATACCTTGCCAACCATGAATTCTAGGCGGTCGAACATCGCGTTCTTCCTTGTCTTGCCCACGACTTTCAATTGCCTGCCGAGCAGGTCATGCTTTACGCTGTCAAAAGTCGAAGGGGAAATCCTGTAATCCTGCAATTGCGAGGCGGTCTTGCCAAGAAGATGCTCGACCTGGTTGCTGAAGAACACCGCCCGTATAGTGCTTGAGCCGTCATCGATTATCAAGTTCAATACTGAAGAGAACGCCTCCCCAACGCTGCCATGCGTTGTGCAGACAGTTCCTTCAGGGCTTGTCAATGCCTTCTTGCCGCATTGAGGGCAGACTGAGAAGAACCTTAAATCATATATCTGCACGATAGTGCCTAAAAGCTCGACGTTCTCCTCTCCGTCCTGCAATGCCTTGATGTCTTTGCGAGATTGCGCTTTCTGCTTGAGCTCAGGGATGTCTTCGCCTTCAGGATTGAGAGTGAGCTCTCCCCTGTCTCCGAGATGCAGCTCTTTCCTGCCATTGTTCTCCTTGGCATAGCCGCTCTTTATCTTGAGCGCAGCTCCGGCAGTGATTCCCGGAAGCTTGTCAGCCTGCGAGCCCCAAAGCACTAATCGTATAGTTCCGCTGTCATCAGCGAGAATGAGCGATCCTACCTTGCCGCTGCGGCTCTCGGTCTTGAATTCCTTGACCTCAAAGACCTGCTGAGCCCTGCCTACGACTTCGACATCGCGCATACCTGTGAGAATGCTGCCGATCTTGAGCTTTCCGGAGATCTGGTCGAAAAGCTTTATCCCTAACTCATTGCAGATGATATGCGCTGCTCCTTCGCGAGAGATGAGCCCTGAGAGCTGCTCTATCTTCTTCTTGATCCTCCCCTCAAGCTCCTCATCAGAGAGCCCCCCTTCCTTCTTGATCTTCTCAAGAACGTCAGGAAGAGGGACTTTGATCATTCAACCACCACGGATTATTTTATATATACTAATTCTTTGCATAGACTAATTTATTGGCATCTCCAGCAGGATAGATTATCCCGACGGAATTATCCTTCAGCGACAAAGAAGGTTTATATAGTTTTGTATAGTCGAGAATAGGCGATGCCCTGACTCTATTGATAATCGACGCAAGTGTCGACAATCAATCCAGAGAATCACAAGCGATTCTCGTTGTGAATGAAGACTTATTTTGACGTTGCGCTAAATCCAGTTACTTAGCAGTTGAAGAACTCAGCATACTGAAGCGACGGCAAAAGATAGAGATTCAGGACAGCGCCAAAGAATAATCATATTAATAAATGCAGAAGCTCTTTTCTAAAGAATGTTCAGAGCAATCATATTTGATGTGGGCGGCGTGATTCTGAAAGGAAGCATTGGCGGCGCATTCTGCGAGAAAGTCGCACAGCATTACGGCCTGCAATCAGACCATCTCTTGACTGTATATCGTAAACAATACGATGATTACGTAATGGGCAAGGAAAGCCAGAGACAATTTTTTGAAAGATTCTCAGAACTTATAGGAATAGAACCTGATTACCAGTTATTGGCAAAGCTGTTCAGGGCATCTTTTGATGTTGATGAAAGCATGTTGCAACTTATCCATAAGCTTAGCGACGCTTATGATTGCATAATCGCATCTGATAACTATAAAGAAGCTGTAGAGTTCTTAAAAGAGAAAGAAATTCTTAAAGAGTTAAGAATGGTCTTATTCTCTTGCGATATTGGCTTAAGAAAGACGAATCCAGAGTTCTTTGATGCGATTCTTGAAAAGTATAAACCTTCTGAATGCGTTTATATAGATGATCTTGATTCTCGCATCGCCATAGGGAAGAAGATAGGATTTACCTCAATCAAATATACCGATCAACTTCAATTAGAGAAAGAATTGCTCTCGCTTTCTATCATCATTGATTGATAAGGAGATATGATCACTGCCCGCCTGACTGCGGCGGCATTGATTCTGCAATATTCCACTCATTGCCGCCTGAATCAAGAGCTGTGACAGCGTAGAATTGCGCTCCAGGGTTCTGGATTATGAACGAGCAACTGAAGCCAGAGCATATGGATGTTGTGAAGCTGTTCGCTTTTGCTGCCGCGCTCACGCTTGAGAACTGGTTTTGTGAAGTATAGAGCTGGAATCCTGCGAGGTCAGCCATTGGAGTGCCGTCAATGTTCGTGACAGGCTGGACAAAGGAGATCTGCAGCTGGCTTGCAGAATCGTCAAGAGGAGCGACTGATAAGCCAAGTATCATGCCTGGAGGAAGGTCGTCCTTCACGTCAACGCTGGATACAGAGAGTTTCTGCTCAGGATCAATGTTATTTATCTCATTGCCTTTAAGGTCGATAGCTGTGACTGAGACGTCTGTCTTCTCATTGCCTGCTGAGGTGATGATCGAGAAATAATTGCTTTGCGCTGCTCCCTTGACTTCGTAAAGAACTCCAGATTGCAGGATTATCGGGCTAAGATCTGGGAGATCAAGGAATAAATACGCGCAAGTCTTTGCTGCACTGTCGAAATTACATCTTGAGAAGTCAGGCATTGCAGAAAGCTGCTCAATATTGGATTTCGCTGAGTCGAGGGAATAATGCGTCACAGAAGCCTCTTTCTTTAGCGAGAAAGTGTCAATGCTTGAGCTGAATAACGCTTTTGAGGAAGGGCTCGTGATAATATCATAGCCAGAGAGGTCATTGTCAGGAGAGGCCTGCCATTGCGCTATGAAATCTTTCTCAGCCATAGGACGATCGACAGCGATTATCCCTGTGATCGGCGGC
>Ga0209542_10009792_pt1 | contig 17476 bp, 16 predicted proteins | sample RifCSPhighO2_01_FD_184028 | JGI IMG/M metagenome (GOLD analysis project Ga0209542, IMG submission 184028) | Soil microbial communities from Rifle, Colorado - Rifle CSP2_plank highO2_0.1 (SPAdes) (version 2) | ecosystem: Environmental > Terrestrial > Deep subsurface > Rock core/Sediment ...
GGCGACTGGGAAACTAGATGGGGGATTAAGTTTTGATGGAGTTAATGATAGGGTTGATATAGGTAATTCTGCTTCACTAAATATAGCGGGTTCGAGTATCTCTATTTCTATGTGGGTAAATCCTCAGCCTCTTACTAGTGGAGATTCTGTTTTAATTGCTAAGTTCTGGGATGCTGTTAAGAATCCTGCTTTACCTTATCAATATGGGGTAGAATTGACAGCAGGAAATCGACCTACTTTCTATTTTGGAAATGGGGTCACTTTTAATAGGGCAGATATGACTCCAACTATACCTTATGGTCAATGGAGTTATATTACTGTAACTTATGATGGGGGGAATGTAAGATGGTACAAAGATGGAGTTGCTGTAAGTGTAACGCCTTTGGTTTCTTCATTACAGGCAAGAGGGCAGGCAATGAAGATGGGAGTTGACCAAGATAATACTCAGCCTAGTAAAGGGGTAATTGATGAGTTGAGAATTTATAATAAGACTTTAAGTGCTTCTGAAGTGAGCAGTTTATTCGCATTGACTAATGGAAGCAGCGGTGGAGGTGGACCTAGTGAACCAACTTCTACTTTGCTTTTCTTTGAAGATTTTGAATCGGGGAACTTTAATCAATGGGGCGGTGCTACTGGTCCTACTTCTTGTTCTAGTTATTCTATTGTTGCTAACCAACAATTTGTAAGTTCAAATAGAGCATTTAAGGCAAATGTTACTTGTGTAGATATAGATTCGCATAGAGGCTATCCGACTTTGCAGTTGATATCTGCTTCTCCGATTGTAACAACTTTCTGGACTAGGTTAAATACTAATTATGCGGACTGGTTTAGTTTCTTCACAATTGATAATAACTGTGACTGGAGTAGTGTTCAGGGATTGAATATAGACGATGCGACTCGTAGGCTTCATCCTTTCCATGTTCCTGGACCTGGGCAAGGAATTTATCAGTATCTTGATAATGATGGAAATGATCAGACTGTATTTCCATTGGGGCAGTGGGTGAGAATTACTGCTTATTTTGATTATGTTAGAGGATACGTACATGTCTGGCAGAATGGAGATCAGATTGTTAATGCCAGTATTAATTTTGTTAGTCCTACAACTTCTTGTCAATGGCATTGGGGATTATATGCAGGACAGGACAATAATAATCTTGGAATGTATCAAGACGATATTAGCATATGGGGATTGAGTGGTGTATGGACGAACTTTAGCAAAGAGCCTTTATTTGGTACTGGGCAAGTTTGCGGTGATAATATTTGTTCGGCTGGAGAGAATTGCCCTGCTGATGCAACTTTAGGATGCGCAGATAATTCTTGCTTTGAGCCGACGTGTACGAATGGATGCGGACAGGTTGCCGTTTCGAATGGAGGGACGGATGAGAGTTGTGTGGCTCCAAGTTCATGTAATGGGGCAGGAGTATGCGTTGGAACGTTTACATTGAATACTAGTGTGATTGTTGGTGCAGGAGGAGCTACAGGAGAGGTTAGTTTATTAGGTGCTACTAATAAGAGTGTTGTGTTTAACTTTAGTGTAAATGGGAATGTGGGAAATTTAGTTGATTCTACGGCTGATGCTAAATTTTTCAAGAATGGTGTTAATAGAACGAATTCAACTTGTATCTTGGCAGAGACGGGGGCGAATAAGAGAGTTTATGAGTGCACAATTAAAATGCCATTTTATGATGAATCTGGAGTATGGAATATTAGCGTTAATATAAGCGATACTTTTGGGACTACTAAGACAGATAATAGCGGGACGTTTAGTGTTAATATTTTAAGAGATGTTACTCCGAGTGCATTTGCTGTTAATTTTCCAAATATTGTTCCTGGAGCAGTAGATGTTCCGGCTAGTGCGATGCCTTTGAATTTGACTAATACAGGAAACTTTAATGATACGATTAGTATTCAGGCGTATAATTTACATGGCCAGAGCAGTCCAGGGCAATTTATTGACGCTTCGAATTTCAGAGCAGGGATAACTACGGGTGTTTGTAGTACTGGAGTTTTCCTGGCGAATAATACCATTACAGTTATTCCAGGAAGTAATTTACCTAGAGGGCCTAATTCTAGAGAGGGGTTCTATTATTGCTTGAAGATTGTACCAAGCATCTCGAGCCAATTGTATTCGACTCTTCCTGGGTTTGGATGGAAGATTGGATTCTTCTAGTGTTAATTTAGAAGGATTTTCTAGTAGCTCTTTTAAGTTTATATTATAATAGTTTTAATCTGTTTAATAAATATTTATATTTTCTGGTGAATATAAAGAAATAAATAGTCCAATTCTTAGTTAATTGCATGAAAAAGAGCAAAAAGAGCGATTTGGAGGGAGTTTTTTCTAAGAGGGCAGAAGCTTTTGCTTATGCAGAGATAGCCAAGAGTCTAATGGAAAATCCCGACTTTGTTGATCAGTATATGCAGGCTGGTAAGTTGGGTAAGGGTGGATTTGAAGTTGAATAGGATTATGTAAGTATAACAAATAATTTAAAGCCATTGTTCTTTTTTTTAATATGGAGAAAAAGAGAAGACAAGAAGATTTGATTTTAGAAGCTAAGGGCTTCTTTAATAATTATAAAAAGGAGATAGTTGCGGCTGCAAGAAGTGGGGAAAGAGTAGTTCATGTTTCTTATCCTGAGCTTTCCCAGTTTTCACCTGATTTGGCACAGGGCATTGATAAAACTCCTGAAGAAACGATTGCTCTTATTGAGACTGCACTTGAAGAATCTGATTTTGTTAAAAACCCCAGGGTTAGACTTTTAGATGTACCTTCTGGATTGCATGTTAAGATAAGGAATATAAGAGCCAAACATCTTGATCAGCTTTTGTCTATTGAGGGCATTGTGAGACAAGCAAGTGACGTAAAGCCTCAGGTCGTAAATGCAAGATTTGAATGCCCGAGCTGCGGGGCAATTCTTTCTGTATTACAAATAGATAGGAAGTTTAGAGATCCTTCAAGGTGTTCGTGCAATTGGAAGGGTAATTTTAAACTACTTTCTAAAGAGATGGTTGACGTACAGAGATTGGTTATTGAGGAATCTCCTGATATGCTAGAGGGAGGAGAACAGCCAAGAAGAATTATTGTTTTTTTGAAAGAAGATTTGGTTGATCCTAGGATGGAAAGGCATAGTACCCCCGGGAGTAAAATAAAAATTTACGGAGTATTGAAAGAAGTTCCAGTACCTTTACAGACTGGAATTTCAACGAGATTTGATATAGCTTTAGAAGCTAACAATACAATACCTATGGAAGAATCTTTTGAGGATTTGGATGTTACGGATGAGAATATTAAAGAGATACTGGAATTGGCCACAGACCCTCATGTTTTCAAGAGACTTGCACAGAGTATCGCCCCAAGTATTTATGGATTTGAAGAGATAAAGAAGGCAGTGCTCTTGCAAATTTTCGGAGGTGTGAAGAAGACAAAGTCTGATGGCGGGCAATCAAGAGGAGATATCCACATTTTACTTGTTGGTGATCCGGGTGTTGCAAAATCTGTATTACTTAAATTTGTGTCTGCTATAGCTCCTAAGGGAAGATATGTTTCAGGAAAGGCAGCTACTGCTGCAGGTTTGACTGCTTCAGTAGTTAAGGATGAATTTTTAAGAGGGTGGGCTTTGGAAGCTGGAGCAATGGTCTTGAGTAATAAAGGAGTTGTTTGTATTGACGAAATTGAAAAAATGGATGAGCATGATAGAAGTACAATGCATGAAGCGATGGAACAGCAATGTTATCATCCAGACCTTGAAATAACCTTTGAGAATGGCTCTAAACAAAAAATAGGAGAATTAGTAGACTGCTATATGGATGAGAATAGGGAAAAATTAGAACAAGGGGTAGACTGTGAGATTTTGCCTTTTAAAAAAGATATGAGGATATTGACTACAGATTTTGAGTCTATTTATCCTGTTAAAATAGATAAATTAACAAGACATATAGCTCCTAATAAATTTGTTAAAATCTCTTTGTCAAATGGAAGGTCAGTAACGGTAACACCAGAACACCCTTGCTGGATAGTAAAAGACGGGAAGATAACTACGATTCCCGCAAAAGATATTTCTGCAGGAGAATTCTTTCCCATACCTGGAGAGCTGCCGATAAATGGCAAAGAGCAGATGTTTGAATCTGGGAAATATAAGAATGGGCCTCAGTTATGCAAAATATTAGGGTATCATATAAGTGATGGTTGTTACGAACTGAATAGGGGGAAGAAGAATGGAATTCAATTTTGTAATAACGATATGAAATTAATAGACGATTATAAAATGGCAATAAACACTTTCTTTGAATTGAATCCCGGGATAACTAGGAGGGGTAATCAATTTTCAGTTAGAGTTGTATCGAAAAAAGTTGCAGAATTTATGAATAATTTGGATGAAAATCTAATGGAAAAAGGAATTAGAAAGATAATACCAAGCAAGATAATGAAATGTAAGAATGAGGATATTGCTTTTTTATTAAGAGCTTTATTTGATGGCGACGGAACGGTTGTAAATGTAAAAAGAAATGGCTGTCGTGTAAATCTTGTTTGTGAGAATAGAACTTTGGCCGAACAGGTTAGTGAATTATTATTAAGATTCGGAATTACTTCTTCTATTTATACTGATAATTCTTTATTTAGGGTAGATATAACCTCAAACGAGAATCTACTTAAATTTTATAATTATATAGGTTTTGTTTCTGAGAAAAAGCATAATAGACTTGAAGAATATTTAAAGAAACAGAAGACATTTAGATCAGTTACAGATATTATTCCAAATTGTACTTTAGCATTAAAAAGAGTTTTTAAGAACTTAAGAATAAATGAAGAAAGATATGTTGGTGGTCAGTTATGTATGGGCTACAATAGGCATAGGCTGTTCTTAAAAAAAATGATTAAACTTGCTGAAGATAAGGCTAATAGACTTTTACTGGCGAAAGATGGACTTGATAAGGAGCTTTCTTCTAAGCAGTTGGGCGAAATAAGGTCAAATTTGGAGTTATCGAGAAGACATATTTCTATGAAACTTGGGATAACTCATTATAAGCTTGAAAGAAGAGAATATAGTGATGAAATAGATTTGACTTATAGAAGTATTTTGTTTGATGAGATTAATTCTATGCTTAATTGTTTACCGGATTTAAGGGAACTTAAGAAGTTGGCTTATGGAAAGATTAGATGGTCAAGAATTAAAAAAGTAGAAGTTGTGGAAAATAAAGATATAAAATGGGTATACGATATTACTGTAGAGCCCAATCATAGTTTTATTTCAAATAATATGGTCTTGCATAATTCTGTAAGCATCTCCAAGGCAAACATACAAGCTACTTTAAGGGCGGAGACTACCGTATTAGCGGCTGGAAACCCTAAACTGGGGCGATTTGATCCTTATACTCCTATTCCCCAGCAAATTGATATTTCTCCTGCTTTACTTAGCAGATTTGATGTTATATTTATTATAAGAGATTTGCCGAATAAGTCGCAGGATGAAGCAATTGCTTCTCATGTTTTGGAAGAGCATAAACAGAAAGTTATAAGGGATATAGTTGAACAGAATCTTTTAAGGAAATATATTGCTTATGCAAAACAAAAGATAAAGCCTAAACTTACAGATGGGGCTATTGAGGAGATAAAGAATTTCTATGTTAAACTTAGAAATCAGTCTGTTAGTTCCGAGTCTGAGATTAAACCGATACCTATAACTGCAAGACAACTTGAGGGAATAATAAGGCTTGCTGAATCTCATGCTAAATTACATTTAAGGGAAGAGGTAACTGCTTTAGATGCCAAAGTTGCTATTGACTTGCTTAAGACATCCCTGTCACAAGTTGGATATGATGAAGAGACAAAGACTTTCGATATAGATAGGATTACAACTGGAATTAGTGCTTCTAAAAGAGGAAAGATTATTGCAGTTAAAGAAATTATCTCTCAGTTAGAATCAAAACTGGGGAAGTTAATTCCTATTGAGGAGCTTGAAAAGGCGGCCGAAGGGAAGTTTAAGGGAGATGAATTGGAAGAGGTATTAAATCAATTGTCTAAAGGAGGAGATATTTTCAGGCCTAAGAAGGGATTTATACAAAAGATTTAGATAGTTGAGAGAACAAAAACTTAAAAGCTAAGAAGACAGGTAATAAAATGGATAATCAAAATTTACAGAATGTTTCTGGAGAGCAATACAAGAGGAATGTAGCCTATAAGTTGAGGATAGGCAGTGTTGCGCAGGGGAAGCCTATAATTGAAAATGATAGACTTAGGTTTGTAGAATTGAATGGGAAGAATGTGGTGAGAGTTAATATTATTGCAAATGTTATTGATAAGTTTATTCAAGAAGGGGAAAAAAAGTTTGGCTCTATAACTCTTGATGATGCTAGTGGGCAGATAAAGGTAAAGACTTTTGGAGAGGAAGTGGAGAGATTTAGTAATTTAAATCAGGGAGATACTATAATGATAATAGGGGTCCTTAGGTACTGGAGTAATGAGGTTTATATTACTCCTGAGATAATAAAAATTAAAGAGCCTGCTTTCTTATTATTAAGAAAATTGGAACTTGAAGCTGATGAACCTAAGTCTATAGGGCGAGAGAAACTTTTGGAATTGAAAGATAAGATTTTACAAATGGTTAAAGGTGCAGAGAAGGAGAATGGGGTTGAGATTGAAAAGATAATTATAGAATTGAAGGAGAGGGCAGATGTTATTAATCAAGAGATAAAGAGGCTTCTTGAGGATGGACTGGTTTATGAGCCTAGGCCAGGGAAATTGAGGTATTTGGGATAGTTATGAAATATAATAAGTTAGTGAGAGATAAAATACCTGAAATAATTAAAAAAGATGGAAAGAAGTCAGTTATTCATATAGCTACTTTAGAAGAATATGAACAAAAGTTAAAAGAAAAATTATTGGAAGAAGTTAATGAATTCTTAAAAGAAAACAACGAAGAAGAACTTGCAGATGTTTTAGAAGTAATAGATGCTATTTGTGATTTTAAGAATGTTGATAAGGATAAAGTTAAAGATTTAAAAGAAGAGAAATTGAATTCAAGAGGATCTTTTAAGGAAAGAATAATTCTTGATGAAGTAGATCACAAATAATTATTTCTCTAACTTAAATTCTAAATCTTTATTTCCATCAAGATCAAACTGAGTGTTTAGGGTCTTGTATTCCGACTTACTTATTCTTATAAAATATGGATATTCATTCTTCTTCTCATGCATTGTTTGGACAAAAGATGGCAGTTCTTGTCTAGGAATTCTTCCATAATTATTTGTACTTAGAGCAATGGATTTGTTATCGTTATATATCTCTACTTTTGCTCCTTCTAAAGTAGAATTTTTATCTTTAACTATGGCATCAAGATACCATTGTACTTCTAATTTTGCTTTATCAGATCCAACTAAAGCTGCTCTTCCTAATTGTGTATTGGCAATTTTAAGAGTTCCAGAAGCATCGGTTGTAAAAACAATATCATAAAGCGAAGGTGCATCAATAACGGAGTCGTGAAATGAATTGCCATCAGAATTTCCTAGAACGCTTATTCCTCTAGCTAAAAATCCAGGGGCATTTACATCAATATTTCTAAAATCATTTTTTGAACTTTCATTTAATTCAATACCGTGAGCAGATTCACCAACTGCAATTATCTTATTATCTTTAAACTTAGAATCATGCGAGTTCTTAATATCTATTCCATTTCCAAAACGCCCATAAGTCACTATATTGTTTCTTTCCAAAGTGATATTGTTTGAACCTTCTAATTGTATTCCTTTTCCCCATAGTTCTGTGGTGTTGCTTAGAGTATTTCCTATTACTTCAGCATTAGTAACATTCTGGAGAAAAATATCTGCGCTCTGTCCTTGTCCGAATATTGCAGAATGAACCTCTAAGTTCTTTATGGCAACGTTTTCTCTATTTTTAACGTGAATTCCATAGACCCCTCTGGAGTTTTCTTCTCCATAAATTAATTTTTGTTTATTTCCATCAATAATGAGGTTATTACCATTTACCTTAATAGCGGTTTCTGGAGATCGCACTTCTTCCCTTAAAAGGAAATAGATTGGGTTACTTCTAGTACCGCTTTCATTTATAGTTAAAGGCATGTTTTCTTGTCTTATTTCAATAATTTTCTCTAAATCTCCTTGTCCATTACAATCTAAATTATCCTTTGTAATGTCATAGCCTTTTTCGGGAAAAGGTTCTGCAGGTTTCTGCCCTCCTTTAAAAGAGTAATTTAAAGCTAAAACAGGATCTTCTAGATTTACTTTCCCATCATCATTAATATCTGCAGCATCAGGACAGTTTATAGGAGTACTTTGATAGAGGTGATTGAGATTGTTAATAACATCTGCAATGTTTACTCTTCCGTCACTATTAGAATCTCCTCTTATGAAAGTGTCTGCAGCATTAGCTTTAGAAAAGAATAGAGCTCCTCCTAAAAGAAGAGTGTGCAATCCTTTTAGTATTTTACTTTGTGAAGGTGTTTTCATTATGTTTTTGAGGAGAAGTTAGGTATATAAATTTTACTATTTTGTAGTGATAATCTTGCTTTGCTAGTCATGGAAGAAAGAGTTAAAAGTTGAAGTTGATTAGAAAAAGGATGAAAAAGGTGATGCTTGTAATTTGTTTTGTTTTTCTTTTTACTTTGGCTTCTGCTGAGATTCAACAGCAAATAATTGATCTTCCAAGTGATCAAATTGATCCCCATGTTTATGGTAGATATATTGTTTTTAAACAAAAGGTTGCGGAAAATAGATATGATATTGCTGTCTTTGATTCAGGCAATACATTGGGTGTTGGAGATGATCCGGAGGGAGGAAAAAAAGTCATTAAACTTACAATTGATGGAAATAAACCCGGGCATGATTACTCTAATCCTGTTATTGATAGGAAAGATGGGCGGTATATAGCTTGGCTTGATAATCATCAGGATATTTATGTTTATGATACTGTGGATGGGGTCATTGATGCAACTGATCCTGGAGTAAAGAGATTAAGTATAAATGATTTTATAGAACAGGCAAGAGATCCCAACACCCATGTTATGACTGATCTTCCATTGGAATTAAAGAGAATCTATGCCTTCAAAGATCATTTGACAATTTGGGGAGGTATTTTGCTTTGGGATGATGTTGATGAGAGTTGGGAACAATCAGAAAGAGATATACGAGGATATCGTCTTGACATTTCTGGAGAGCCTGATTTTAATGATGCGGCGGACCCTCATTATTTTTTTGTTATGGATAAAAAGTGGAGTCTTTATAATAATCAGAAGTATCCTATTGATGAATCTGCCCCCTTTATTCTAGGGAACTCTGTTTTCTATTTACAAACAAGTATTTACCAGACTAGACAAGAAGTAATTAAGGACTTATATCATGGTATGGGGTTTCTTGCATTTAATAGCATATGGGATGTGGATAAAAGGAAGAATAGGGATATAAATTCAAGAGTTTTCTTTTTAGATGGGGAAGGTTGGGAGACTACTTCCTTTGCTGTAAATGAGGAATATCCTGGAGAGCTGCAAGTAATTAAAGTGGAAACATATCCGGGTTTACCTGATTCGAATAGAATTGTTAGTGGGATTGTAGACAATGTTGGTAGTTCTCAAATTATTGAGGAAAGTGTACTTAGGTATAGGTATTATTCTCCAACTTTTTATGATGGCCGTATGTTTTATGTTATAAAAGATACAGATAATTCTTTTTATTTAAAGGATTCTTCCAAAGATAATACTTTTCCTCTTGATCAAGGAAAGGTTCCCTTTTCAATAAACGGTATAAATTATCAGATTACTTTACTTGAAGTATTAAATGATGATCTGGCCAGAATAAGGGTCTTTGAAGACACTTCTCAAGGTTCAACTTTTGAAACAGTTTTAAATGCAGGACAAACCGAGCTTTTTGATATTGATGTACGAGAAAATGCAAAGTTACAGTTAAAATTATTAGGACATCCTATTGATCAAGGAAAATTTCTAATAAAAGTTAACGAGATTGTTAAGATAGAGGATATGGTTACTGATGCAGACAATTATCGTTTAGTTTATACAGAAAAAGGAAATGGCCTGGATCTTAAGACAAGTTTCTTTTATTTTTTACCTGGGGTGCTTTACAATCCAGAAGCTTACTTTCAATATGTAACTGATGAATATGGGAAAATTGTCGCTTTAAGGTCTTTAAAGAGAAATGGAATTATTACGCAATATATAGATAATTTGGGAAATGTAGGGAAGTTAGGTAAACCTTATATTCGTGTTAATAAGATGTCTTTTCCTGACTTAATGTATCCAGAATCTGTTTCTATTGTTTCTCAAGAGGCAGGAGATCTAATTTTATGGGTTGCTCATGGTTTTGGTTCATTAACTTTGCAAGCACAGCCAGTAGATAAAGAAGGCATTCCTAAAGGAAATTCTCTGAGTATTTATGCAGGTGCTGTTTCAACATCAGCTATTTCTAATGGTATTGGGGGTGCTATTATTGCATGGAAAGATATTACGACTGATGCGGTTTATACACAGTTTATTGATGAAGATAATAAAAAGAAGAAGACAACTTCTATACTTGTTAGTGGAACTGGCCAGGATACACGGGCCTATTCTTTTGCTTTTGTTCCTCACAATGGAGGTTCTATTATAGCTTGGAACACGGGAAGAGATGGTAAAGACATATATGCTCAATTTTATAATAAAGATTTAAATTTAGAAATTTCTAAGGTTCAAATTACTAGTACTGTTCGACCTGATGGTCGTATGACTATGGTTAAAGACATAGATAATGGGGCTATTTTAGCTTGGCAATCACAGTCGGAGGAACTTAATATTCAATTTTTAGATAAGGCTGGAGAACTAGGCAAGGTTAGCCCAATCAATCTGGGCCGTTCAAGTAACCAATATTCTATGGTTTCCGATGGTATTGGAGGAGCGCTAATTGCATGGAGAAACTTTGATGCATCAGTAACAGGCAGCGGTATTTTTGCTCAATTCATTGATAAAAGTGGGAATTTGGGAAGGCTTGGCAAATTAGCACCTATTAAAATTAGTGATACTGGAAGATTAAATTCAATTGTGTCTGATGGTAAGAGGGGAGGGGTTATATCTTGGACAGATACAATCGCCGGGAGAGATGTTTTCTTTGTATTACTTTTAAGAGTAGATGGGAGCGTGACTGCACCAGTTGTTTTTAATGAAGGAACAGACTTTAGAGTAACCTCTGATAGCCAGGGTGGTGCACGTATTTTTTATGTACTAGATAGCAAAATTATTGTTAAGTCTTTCAATAATGGACAAGTGAAAGATTTTGTAAAAGACCTTTCTTATCCTAACGCTCAACAAGGATTGTTTATTAGAGGAGACGCAAATGATGATAAGAAAGTAGATATTAGTGATGCAGTTTTCATCTTGAACTTTTTGTTTACAAGTGGTGTTTCTCCCCCTTGCCTTGATGCTGCCGACGTAGATGATACCGGTGTAATTGAATTAACTGACGTTGTATTCCTTTTGAATAAGCTATTTTTGGCAGGACAGGATATACCTAAACCTTGGCCTAATGCGGGAATAGATTTAACTTTGGATAGCTTTTATTGCGAGTAGATTATTATTGTTTGGGCTTTAAAGTGAGCGAGTTAAACTCCATGAGTCGCCTTCTGTTTCTTTGTATTTTGTTGAGGCATAAAATGGTATATTTAGTCTCTTTGTACGTGTTGAATGAGATTCAATAACTTCAAATGGTATTAAAGTATATACTGAAAGCTTTGTCTTGTCGAACCGGTCATTTCTAACACCAAAAACTTCTACCTTTAACGTTTCTCTTGAATCACGATAGTACATTTCGTCTCCGACTTTGATTTTATTCATAGTTAGGCAAACTTTTAAGCCTATATAAATGCTCCCTTTTTGTTGTTCTTATAGAATAGTTACTTTCTCTTCTTTTTCGATTTAGCAAGACCAAAGTTAATCGAGATTCTTGGTTTGTCTTGCTTTTCGTGTTTTGCTTTATTGAGCCTTATAGTAATATAGATTAATGCTACTAGCGCTATGAATAGAAGTATAAATCTCCATACAGTGCCGAAGTTTCTCCAGTTGATTAAGCTTCCCCAGAATATTGCCCAGATACCGCTCCCGATTAGTGCGCTGCCTACAGGTTCAATGCTTAGGATTGAGAAACCTACGAATAAGGCAATAATTCCTACAACTATTGAGATTATGAAGACTCCCCAGCTGTGCTTGTCTAGTGCTTTTTCAAGTTCTTTCTGGCACATATCGCAGCTTTCAACAGTTAAGGCACACCCGTTGGTGTCATAAGTAAATATTGGCTGTCCACCTTTTTCGTAACATTGGTTTTGCTGTTCTTGTAAGGGCAAGGAGAAAGTACATCTTACATCCGTTCCTGGATTAATTACTGGAACTGTTTTTGCATAATTGTAATTGCAGAATTTAGCGTAGTCTGGAGAGGGATAAAAGACTTCTGTTCCCTGCCAAAGGACTAAGCCAAAGACAATTACAATACCAATACCAAGTAATAGATTTTTTACGTTTATCATTTTAGATTATTGTTAGGAGATTTGTATATAAAAAGGCTTCTATGAGTTCAATTGTGTTCGACTTTCTTTGCATCAATAAATTCATAGTCTTTTAATTCTTTTTTTGATAATTGTTTTTCGGCTTTCGTTAAATCATAAGTAGCACGATATACTTTTCTGAAATATACTTTTACTTTATCTCCTTCATTTAATCTTTCATATAAATCTTTGTATTTAGCATTAGAACCTTCTTGCACAAATATATGGTCTTCTCCTTTGCTGAAAGATACCTTATAATTATCTGGAATACTTTCAATTTTGGTTCCAATTGTTACATCTCCCTCTAAATCAAAATTAATTGTAGGAACTAGTAATGTATATGCTGGAGTATATTTATGCTCTACTACTATGGAATCTTCGTTTAGCAAATCGGATAATTCAGTAGTTACCTCTGTTGTTCTGTCGCATCCTGCTAGAAGAAGGCTGCCTGCATAAATGTAATTAAGTAGTTTTTTCATAATTTACCGTTAATCAACATCTTTTTAAAGCTATCTTTTCACTCTTAATTATGGAATCATACGAACAAGTGCTGAAAGAAGCTTATGGAAAGATAAAGAGAGTTAGCGGTGGCTCCGAGAGGTTTGAGATACCAAATGTTGAGGGACAAGTTTCTGGAAAGAATACTATAATTGTTAATATAATGGCTATCGCTTCCTATATGAGAAGACCTGTTGACCAGATTCTTAGATTCTTGCAAAAAGAGCTTGCTACAGCCGCTAAAATTGATAATGGGCGATTGGTTCTTGGAACTAGGTTAAATTCTGCAAAAGTGAATGAGAAAATTAGGATATTTGCCAAACATTTTGTAATTTGCAATGAGTGCGGGAAACCTGATACAGAATTAATTGTGGATAAAGGAATTAAGTTCAAGCATTGCCTTGCATGCGGTGCAAAGTCTCCTATTAAATATGCTCTTTAATAAAATGTACATAAAGATACACAGGTCTTATAGGAATGTAGTTGCAGTTTGTGATAGTAATCTTATAGGAAAGAGATTTGAAGAGGGGAAGAGACAGTTGGATATTAGGGAAAATTTCTTTAAGGGGGAGGAAGTTGGAATGGAGGGAGCTGTTAAACTTTTAAGAAGGCAGTTGCAAGAAGATTCTACTTTTAATATAATTGGAAAAGATTCTATTAATGCTTGTATAGAAGCGGGAGTTATAAAAAAAGGAGAGGTGGATGAGATAGATGGCATTCCTTTTGCGATTGTTTTAATTTAAAATGGAAACAATAATATTTGACAGAACTAATGAGCTTAGAAAGAATTTGAAAGAACTTGAGAGGAAATTAAATGTTAAAATAAGCGCTACTGGGAGGAAAGTCACAATAAGTGGAGATGCTCTTGATGAATACGAGGCTATGATTATTCTTGATGCAATGAGTCGAGGATTTTCTGCTTCAAAGGCTTTAATGCTTAAGGAAGAGGGGATGTCTTTTAGGGTATTGAGTATAAAAGATTTTACTAGGAAGAAGAATCTCAAAGAGGTAAGGGCAAGGATAATTGGAAGGCAGGGAAGGACTAGAAAGACTATGGAAGATATTTCTGGAGCAGAGATTGTTGTTCATGATAATGATGTTGGAATTATAGCTCATAGCGAGAATATGGACGAGATTGTTAAAAGTATAACTGCTCTTGTCAGGGGAACGAAGCAGGCTAATACTTACAGGCATTTGGAGAGGATTAATAAGATGAAGAAGAAAAGATTAAGTAATCTTTAAAATATGATTGCAAAGATGTGTCTAAAACTTTTCTTTGGAAAATATAGAGATTATTAAAAATATTGCTGAGAGTATAATTGAGGGTGGAAATAGAAATGCAAAAAATATACCGGTCCCCTCTTCTCTTCTTAACGCATATAATATCAATCCTAATAAAATCGCCATTCCTGTAAAGATTAGAGAATAGTTGCTATGCTCATTTACCTTTAGTTTGCCAAAACCGTATAAGAAATAAATAATAATAAATCCTAAGATGGTTATAGTAGGTATTATATAAAAAATAATTCCTATTATAGAAAATATTTCTGAAAAAGTTGGTAATTGATAATCTAAATTTGTTATTAAAACGATTGGTAATAATATTAGTAATATAATTGCTTCAAATATATAAAAAATACGCGACACCATTATATCTGTTATTTGTTTTTTGATATATATCCTTCTATCTTTAATCTTGAACCAATTAGCAATATTTAAACTGTAATTGCAAAGAGTTTTAAATATGGGGTTCTTGGATAAATTATGGCGAGAAATAAAGAGGATAAAGAGCATTATGGTCTTAGTGCCTTGATTTCAGTTGCTTTGGCACTTTTAATTCATTGGTTGTTTTTATCAAGAACTAATCTTTATCCAACTTTACACGCGGCATTAGGGATTGGACTATTTTTCATAATGGTTTCAGCAGTAAGCTCAATTCTAAAGAAAATTTGGTAATTTCAATTAATTTAAAATTAGCAATCTTTAATCTGTAATTTTAAACAAGTAGTATCTTTACCTCAGTATGGAAGCAAAAGTATATTAACTTTGTAGATTATAATTTCTAATGTATTATATATTAAAAGAAGAAGCTACTAAAAAGATAATAGGCAAAGCAAGAGAAAAAGCTGGAGATATGAAGAAATTGTCTAAAGAATTAAAAATTGCAAAGTCTGCTTTTTATTTATATTTGAGAAAAGAAAGACCATTCAGTGAAATAAAACTAAATAAAATTGTTAATTATGCAGATATCAAAATTAAAGAAGAAGATATTGAAAAGACCTTACCAGATAATTGGAAACAAATTAAGGGTGGGGTAAATTGCGTAAAGATAAAGAAAAGAAATGGAACTTTTGAAGAACAATTGCAACTTTGTCACAGAAAGAGCTCTACTTATATGAAACGATTTCATAAAACTATGAAGAAAGAATCTCCTGAGAAATATTATAAAGAGCAATATGAAAAATTCAAAAAAGTTGGAGGATATAAATTTGTAACAAAAAATGGAGAAAAGGTAAGGAACAAATTGGAATTGGAGACTGCAAATAAGCTGAAGGAACTAGGGTTTAATTACGAATATGAGCCGTACATAAATTTTGAAGGCAACTGCTTTTTCCCCGATTTTATTGTCAATAATAATGTTTTGATAGAGTGTACTATGTGGCGAGGATATGATAAAGCAATCAAATTGAAAAAGAAAATTGATGCTTTAAAAAATAAGTATAAGATATACGTTTTGATTCCCAAAGCTTTAAATAATTACTATAAGATGGTTGATAATCATGTAATCTATGATTTACATGAAATGACTCTGTAGCTCAGCCTGGTAGAGCACATGACTGTTAGAATTTGGAGTAAATTACAGCTATCATGGGGTCCGAGGTTCGAACCCTCGCAGAGTCGTTTGTCTTTAAAGAATGAGGGCAAGCATTGTTGCTACTAACATTGCTATTAGAAGAACGATGAGGAAGAATTTTCTTTTACGCATTTTTTTATTTGGGAAATAGAGTAGATAAATATTACTGCAAGTTTACTCTCTTGCTCGAATACTCGCAGCGGAGTAACTTGTAGAATGATTTTTATACCTTCTAATTTTCTTATTTTTATGAAGACACAGAAAACTGTATTACTTGGTATGTCTGGGGGAGTGGATTCAAGTGTAGCTGCGCTTTTACTTAAGAGAGGAGGGTATAGGGTAATAGGAGCATTCATGAAGAACTTTTCTGAGAGCAAGAATAAGGTAACTGGGGAATGCAATTGGATTGAGGATCAAAGAATGGCTAAAAGGGTTGCTGGAATTTTGGGAATTGAGTTCATAACACTTGATTTTGAGAAGGAGTTTGGGGAGAGAGTAATTAATCCTCTTTTTAGGGATTATTCAAGAGGATTGACGCCAAATCCAGATATACTTTGCAACAAGATAATAAAGTTTCCTTTGCTTTGGAGAGAGGCAAAGAGGATTGGGGCAGATTTTATTGCAACAGGACATTATGCAAGAATAAAGAGGACGAGGAGAGGATTTGAGCTATTAGCAGGGAAGGACAAGGGGAAAGACCAGAGCTATTTCTTAGCGGAGTTAGGACAGAAGGATTTAGGACATACCTTGTTTCCTTTGGGAAATTTGATGAAGGGGAAAGTAAGAGAAATTGCGAGGAAAGCAAGATTTCCAAATTTTGATAGACAGGGAAGCAGAGGTATTTGTTTTGTTGGAAAGGTTGATTTGAGGTCTTTTTTAGGACAAAAGATAAAAGGTAGGAAGGGGCAAGTGATTGATAAGGAAGGCAAGATAATTGGATATCATCCTGGAGCGATGTATTATACAATAGGGCAGAGGATAGGAGAGAGATTAGGATTTGAATTATTAAATGATAAGGGAAATGATAAATTGTATATTGCTGCTAAGAAAGGGAATACAATTGTTGCGGTTCCTGCTGGAGATGATTTGTTAAAGAGGAAGGAGATAAAGATAAATGGAATTCATTTTATTGGAGGCAAGGAAAGCAAGGGTTTGAAGGCAAGGATAAGGCATTTGGGGAAATTGTATGGTGGTAAGTTAAAGGGAAATAAGTTCGTCTTCAGTAAACCTGTTGAGGCTCTTGCTGAAGGGCAGTTTATTGTTATTTACTCTGGGGAGAAAGTATTGGCAAGCGGGGAAATGCGGTTCTAGAAGCTATTGGATAGTTTGTTTTTCCTGTGTTCACAATTAATATCTTCTTTTTCTTTGGAATTTTATCCTTCATTTGTAAGAGAAGTGCGAGGCCTGCGATTCCTGAAGGTTCACAAGTTATTCCTTGATTTTCTGCTATTTTCATGGCAAGGTCTAGAAATTTCTCATCTATTAAATGAACATTCGATAATGGGCCACAGAAACCTGCATATTTGTATAATCTTATCCATTGCTCATCGTAATGGACGAAAGGAAGATGTGGTGAATATAATTTATCGGCTTTT
>Ga0209542_10009793_pt1 | contig 17476 bp, 21 predicted proteins | sample RifCSPhighO2_01_FD_184028 | JGI IMG/M metagenome (GOLD analysis project Ga0209542, IMG submission 184028) | Soil microbial communities from Rifle, Colorado - Rifle CSP2_plank highO2_0.1 (SPAdes) (version 2) | ecosystem: Environmental > Terrestrial > Deep subsurface > Rock core/Sediment ...
GGCTTTGCCGGGACGAGCAATCTTATTGGAGGTGGATGGAACGAAGCGGAGCGGAGTTGGAAGGGGAACTCTAGTTCACCTTCCAGGTTACATTACCAAGAAGATTTCTTTACGCCGGGTATTTCTCCGCGAGAAGCCAGTTCTCTAAAACAGATACGACAAAGGGAGAAATCGCGCATAAAGGCGCGCTTACGGCCGCAACGCCAACAGCGACGCACCACTCTGGTTGAATACTTTGGCTTTCTCTTCGATTTTGCAATCTGTCCTTTGGTGGCCATAAGAGTTTACTTCTTGGATTCGTCTTTAAATGGAAAACCTAAAGACTTTAATAATTTATACCCACTTTCGACATTTTTAGCGGTGGTAACCACTGTTATTTGAAGGGGAAAAACATGCTCAACCGCATCTGTGCTTACTTCCGGAAAAACTATATGCTCGCTAAGCCCGAGTGAATAATTACCCTCTCCGTCAAAACCTTCGGCCGAAATTCCACGGAAATCCCTTACGCGAGGAAGAGCGACACCCAAAAGTCTTTGCAAAAATTCATACATCCGGGCACCGCGCAAAGTTGCCTTAACGCCCACGATATTACCTTCGCGAATTTTAAACCCGGCGATGGCTTTGCGGGCTACCGTTTTCACCGGACGCTGGCCTGTAATCTTTGTTAGGTCCTCGACAATAGCGTTAACCATCTTTTCATCTTTGGTAAAACGGCCTATACCGACGTTAATTATGACTTTTTCCACGCGAGGCACGGCAAGGGCATTGTTAAGACCCAATTCCTTCTGCAAAGCCGGAACTGTTTCCTTGAGGTAGGTTTGGCGCAAATTTGCCGATTGTTTGATCTTGGTAGCCATGTTTAAACAGTTCGATTACATTTCTTACAAACGCGACTTTTCTCACCGTTTTCGGCGGTTACAATTGATACCCGGGAAAGTTTTCCGCAGTTTGAACAAACAAGCATAACCTTAGATTGAGCAAAAAAAGTGGGTCGAGTCAGTTTTTGCCCTTTTTCATTGCTCTTCCTCGGACGACGATGTTTGATTACCAAACCCAAACCTTCAACCATAATCGAAAAATCATTTTTAGCCACTTCCAAAACCTTGCCGGTCTTGCCTTTGTCTTTACCGGTAATCACCTGAACAGTATCGCCTTTTTTAAACTTGGTTAATGCCATGGTCTTATATTACTTCCGGGGCTAATGATGCGATTTTGCCAAATCCCGCTTCGCGAACTTCGCGCGGTATAGGGCCGAAAATACGGGTCCCGCGAGGTTCCTTATTCGGCATATTAACCAAAACTGCGGCGTTTTCATCAAAACGAATATATGAGCCGTCCTCACGCCTGACTTCTTTTCGGGTGCGCACGATAACGGCTTGCACCTTTTCGCCTTTTTTGACCTGGCCGGCAGGGGTGGCGCTCTTTACCGAAGCGCGAACCACATCGCCCAAACGGGCATAGCGTCTCTTGTTTCTTCCAGAGACGCTGAAAACAGCGAGCTCTTTGGCGCCCGTGTTATCGGCTACTTTTAAATAAGATCGAATCTGAATCATAATAGTTTGCTACTTGGTAACGATAATAAATTTCTTAGTCTTAGAAAAAGGTTTTGACGGAATAAAGGCGACAGTATCGCCCAGATGGGACGAATTCTTCGGATCATGAACCTTAAAGCGCTTGGAAACTGTGTAAATCTTCTTATACTTTGGATGAGTCTTGCGGCTCTTTACTTCCACCACGCGGGTCTGGTTCATCTTGTCTGAAACCACGGTCCCGGTAATGACTCCATGCTTTTGCTTATTTAACGAATTATCTGCCATAAAAGTTTTACTGGCGTGGAGACAACCTGGCGGTTTTCTCCCCTACCACCTACCCCTCTTTCCCTTAATTGTTTTGCTCGCCGCGGCGAAGCCGCAGGCTTCGCAATCTTTTAGTTGTGAGTCTTCGGCAAGGCCTCGACGAACAAATCATTATCAGGGAGGGGAGGTTTCAGCCGTAAGGCTGAATGTTGGGAAAGGGAACCGTAGGTTCCACTCCCAGTTAATATTTAATAGTTTTCTGCCTAATAAAAGTTTGAACACGGGCGATAGCCTTGCGCATTTTGCGGAATTCGTGCATATCGCGAATTTCATCGCCTCGGGTCTTAAAAGATAAATCGCGCAATTTTTCATTCAATTCCTGAAGACGGGCTCGTAAACCCTTTTCATCCATTGCTCGTAATTCCTTTAAATATTCAGTGCTCTTCATATCTATTTGGTAATAAATCTAGTTTTAACAGGTAGTTTATGCGCAGCAAGCCTTAAAGCTTCCTGGGCCGCTTCGCGGCTAACGCCCTCCATTTCAAACAATACTCGGCCTTTTTTAATAACTGCCACAAAATATTCAACGCTGCCCTTGCCACCGCCCATCACAGATTCATTGCCATGGAAAGTAATCGGCTTGTCCGGAAAAATCCTAATCCAAATTTTTCCGCCACGCATAACGCTTCGAGTCATGGCGCGACGGGCCGCTTCAATCTGGCGGCTTGATAGCCAGCCGTTTTCCAAAGCCTTGAGGCCGAATGACCCGAATGAAAGCTCGATGCCGCCGGACGCTTGGCCGCGAGTATGTCCTCTGTGGTGTTTTCTATGCTTAACTTTTTTCGGAATTAACATATTGTCGGATTACGTGAATTATGACTTCTGCGTATCTGGAGCCAAAGCCGGTTGCTTTTTAGCCTCGCCACGACCTTCCAAGACATCGCCCTTATATATCCAAACTTTAACGCCAACCGTGCCGTAAGTGGTGAACGCCGTAGCTCGGGCGAAATCTATGTCGGCGCGCAATGTATGAAGCGGGAGCTTGCCTTTCTGGAAAGTCTCGGTCCGGGCGATATCGGCACCATCCAGGCGGCCACCCACGGAAATTTTTGCCCCTTTTATTCTACCCTGCATAATTTGCTCTAAAGACTGTTTAACTGTTCGACGATAAGGCATGCGCTTTTCCATTAGCTCGGCAATGTTTGCGGCGATAGCCTGGGCGGAGTTAGCTAAACTATTAACATCTTCGGTTGGAATTGAAATCCGAGGAGGAGTAGCGAGTTTCAGGCTCCTCTGAATTTTCTTGCGCAGATCTTCAACGCCTGTGCCACCGCGTCCGATAAGCACGCCGGGACGAGCCGTGCGAATGATAATGTTAATTTGGTTAGCGTATCGCTCAATATCAACGCTCAAAATTCCGGCTTTCTTATAATTATTCTGAATAAAAGAACGAATGTCGTGGTCTTCCTTCAAAATTCTTGGAGTTTCATTACGGCTAAACCAACGCGACTTCCATGTCTGCGTTATATCCAGCCTTAAACTTGTCGGTGAAATTTTATGACCCATAATAAACAATCAAAATTAAAAAATCAAAATGCAAAACTACTTCTCTCCGCCCTTGCGATTAAAAAGATTTTTCTTAATTCCGAAAACGCCTTTACGCTTTGGCCCCTTCTCTTCCTTCCCTTCGTTTTTCGGGACATCCGGGTTCTGTTCGCGCTTAGCATCGGAAGTCTCCGCCTTTTCCTTCTTGGCTCTTCGGCGGATAACTGGGAAACTAAATTTCTTGTCGCCCTTTTTCTTCTGAACGACAGATTCCAGAGAAATCGTAATATGGCTGGTCGGGCGCTTTATTTCGGAAGCTCGCCCGTAAGCGCGCGGCTGCCAACGCTTAATCGCCGGGCCGCCATCAACCGTAATCCTTGAAATCTTCAAAGTGTCTTTATCCAACCGATTATTATGTTCGGCATTGGCCACGGCTGAAAGTAAAAGTTTTAGGACTGGCTGGGCGGCGCGCTTTTTCAGATGTTGCAAATACATAACCGCCTCGCCGATAGGCTTGCCGCGAATCAAATCGGCGACCAACCTGGTTTTGCGCGCGGAAATATGCACATAGCGCGCAACGGCGGTTACTGTGCCGGCTTGTCCGTGCACCAAAGCCGCACGGTGAATTTTTGGTGCGTGGGTCAGTTCCTTATTATCTTTTACTGCTGTTTTCGTGGACATAAATTATCTTGTGGGGAGAAACTTAGGCGCTACTTCTTATCCGGAGCCTTTTCTTCGGCCACGGGCTTAGCTGCGGCAGCTGCCGCATCGGTCTGGCTCTTTGCCATTTTACCGCCATGGCCGGTGAACTTACGAGTGGGCGAAAATTCGCCCAAACGATGGCCCACCATATTTTCGGTAATGAAAACCGGAGTATGAACTCTGCCATTATGCACGCCAATAGTTAAGCCAACCATCTCCGGTGCAATTTGAGAATCACGCGACCAAGTTTTGATGGTGACCTTTCCGCCGCTATTCTTGGCTGCCTGAACTTTCATCAGGAGCTTGGCGTCAATAAAGGGTCCTTTTTTTAAGCTTCTGCTCATATAATTACTTTCGCTTTGATCGGCGTTTAACTATTAAATTATTGGAAGCCTTATTCTTCTGCCTGGTCTTCACGCCTAAAGCAGGCTTGCCCCAAGGCGTAACCGGACTCTTTCTACCGATTGGAGAATGGCCTTCGCCGCCGCCGTGCGGATGGTCTACCGGGTTCATGGATTTACCCAAAACCTGCGGACGCCTGCCTTTAAGTCTGATTCTACCAGCCTTGCCCCAACGCACATTGTTCCAGTCGGGGTTGCTCACCTGGCCGATACTGGCAAAACCTTCTGCTAAAACTTTTCGGATTTCACCGGATGGAACCTTAAGTAAAGCATAACCGCCTTCAACAGCCTGGAGTGTGGCATAGCTACCGGCTGATTTAGCCATTTTGCCTCCGCGGTGAGGAGCCATCTCTATGTCATGCAGCATGGTGCCAAGAGGGATGTTGGCAAGCTTCATTCTATTGCCCGAGCGAATGTCTACCTTTTCGGCGGAAACGACAGTGTGCCCAACTTTTACACCGACTGGCGCGATACTATATCGCTTTTCGCCATCTGCGTAAGTTAAAAGCATCAAGCTGGCCGAGCGGTTCGGATCATATTCCAAAGCCGTAACCTTGGCCGGAACACCGAATTTTTCCCGTTTGCTGTCCACAATTCTCAAAAGCTTTCTGGAGCCGCCGCCTCGGTGCCTAACCGTAATTCTGCCGGCGTTGTTTCGTCCGGCTGAATTTTTCTTGCGCATTATCAAATTCTTCTCCGGCTCCTTCTTCGTCAAATGAGAAGTGTCGAGCACTGAAGATATTCTGCGGCCGGCTGATGTGGGTTTGTAAACTTTAATTGCCATATGTCGCTATCGCTTCAATTTCTAAATCCTAATTTCTAATTTCTAACAAAATTGTGATTTGAGGTATTAGACATTGATCAGGAATTAGTTATTAGAAATTAGTAATTTTTTTAGGCTGGTTCGCTTAACCCCTCAATAGTTTGTCCTGGAATCAGGGTGACTACAGCCTTCTTGCGGTTGGCCGTGCGGCCAACTTGCCGCCCCTGGCGTCGAACCTTTCCATGGAGCCTTATCGTATTAACTGATGCGACTTTCACCTTATAAACTTTTTCAATCTCCTTCTTAATCTCCGAGGCATTGGCTTTTGTCTGGACCTCAAAGACATACTTGCCAAGGGTTGCAAGTTTGCCGGCTTTTTCTGAAATTATAGGCTTAACCAATACTGACATAAAAATTTTCCTGGGGTAGACAAACCTAACGGTTTTTCTCCTCCCAACTCCCTCTTTTCCCTCAGCTGTTTTGCTCGCCGCGGCGAAGCCGCAGGCTTCGCAATCAATCGGTTGTGAGTCTTCGGCAAGGCCTCGACGAACAAATCATTATTAAGAAGATAGGGATCGCTGGGAAAGAAACCTTAGGTGTCTTTGCCCGGTTTACTAAAAGTTTTTTCAATTACCGGAATTGCGTCCTTGGTTACAACTAAATTATTAGACTTCAAAATATCGTAAACATTCAAACTATTAGCCCTAATCACATGGCTCTTGGCAATATTTCGGCCGGCTCTTTCAACATTCTCATTTTTATTGCCGATAACAAGTAATGACCCTCGGTCAGAAGCTTCTAATTTAGCAAGTAGTCCGTTTAGGGTCTTTGCCAAAAGATTAGTTTTTGGTTCAGTAATCTCTAATTTATCAACAACAATCAAGCTATTGCTTCGGACCTTGTCGGTTAAGGCCATAAAAAGCGCTTTGCGGTAAGCCGACTTATTCATCTTCAAAGACCAATTGCGAGCAGAGGTAGGGCCAAAAGTAACGCCGCCGCCGGACCATAAAGGAGAACGAATCGAACCGTGACGGGCGCGGCCCGTGCCTTTTTGCTTCCAGGGCTTTCTGCCGCCGCCGCGAACTTCGGCTCGAGTCAAAGTTTTAGAGATGGTTTCCCGCTTATTAGCGAGCTGCATGCGAACAGCTTCTTCCAAAAGGGCAAGATTCGGATTAACGTCGAAAAGGCCGGAATTCAGTTCTAATTCTTCAACTTTGTCACCGGCTTGATTGTAAACGTTAACCTTGGCCATAATTATTTCTTACTTGCTTTCAGACTTTGTGTAATTGTAACTAAAGAACCGTTTGCACCAGGTATCGCACCGCGGACGGCCATCAAATTCTTAGCGGCGTCAATTTCAACAACAAGCAAATTCTTAACCGTAACGTAGTGCCCGCCCATTCGGCCGGCCATGCGCTTACCCTTCATAGTGTGCTGGGGAAATCTCTGACCAATAGAACCCACCGCGCGAGGGTGATCGTGTCCGTGAGTTTTTGGAGCGCCTTTAAAATCATATCTTTTGACCGGACCGGTAAAGCCCCGCCCTTTCATTACGCCCTGTACATCCACAAAATCGCCTACCTCAAACTGCGAAGTATTAAGCTCCTGACCGACTTCAAAATTTTCCTCGCCTTTTACTATGAATTCCCGCAAAAATTTAAAATTTCCATTGGTCTTGGTGTGTCCGGCCAGCGCTTTGCTGGTTTTGGCCTTTTTTCCAAAACCAACCTGAACGGCATCATACTTATCCTTGCCATCGCTTTTTTTAACCTGGACAATCTTAACCGGCCCGGCCGAGATCACCGTAACCGGAACTACTCGTCCCTCTTGATCAAAAACCTGGGACATATTAAGTTTTGAGCCGAGGATGAATTTTGACATAAAAAACTATCTTGTGGGGACAAACTTCGTTTTTCCCTCCCAGTTCCGCTTCGCTCCACTCCCCCCTTTTTGGTAAGGAGTTGAAGTCCCGGCGGAGCCGGAGACTTCAACCAGATCGTTTGATCTGGAGTTTAGGCTCTGGCTTCGCCAGGCCTGAGCTACATATTCGGAGGGGAGGGAACGAAACGGAGTGAAGTTGGGAACCGAAACGATGGGTTCGGGGCCCCTTCGTTCGGGGAACCGTAGGCCTTTAGGCCGAAAGGGTTCACCTCCCAGAATAAAAGAAATCAGACTAACCCATTAAGAACGGACTAGTCCGATGTCTCAAGGATATAAAATTTTATTGCTTCGAGTTGTTAAGTCCTGCAAACTTCTTTCGACGTTCAAGTGATATCTAGCAGATCATTCTTGTCGGTCTTTGAAGTCAAATGAGTGCCGAGGTCGGGCTTTGCCCGCGCCGAGGCACAACTACTTAGGAAGGGTTCGGGATCGCTGGGTGGGAAACCTAGGTTTCCCAAGTCCCCGAGGTTACACCATCTTTATTTCGACGTCTACGCCGGCCGGTAGATTTAAATTCGTCAACGCATCAATGGTCTTCGGGGTCGGGTTATAAAGATCGATAATTCGTTTATGAACGCGCATCTCAAACTGTTCTCTGGAATTCTTATGCACAAAAGTTGAACGCAAGACCGTATATTTGGTCTTTTCGGTTGGCAAAGGCACCGGGCCGGTAATTTCGGCTCCGTTACGGCGGGCGGTTTCCACTATTTGCTTGGCAGATTGATCAATCAGCTTATGATCGTAGGCTCTGATCTTAATACGAATTTTCTGCTTTTCTTCCTGTTGTTCAAGCTTGGCCATAAGAAGTTAAAGAACTATAGTTTGTGCTTGGAATATCTTAACAAAAAATTAATAAATGGTCAATATTTAAGCCCTCCGCTTTTGGCAGAGGGCTTAAAACTAGAATTTACTTGATTATCTTGGCAATTACACCGGCACCGACGGTGCGTCCGCCTTCGCGGATGGCAAAGCGCTGTTTTTCTTCCAAAGCGATCGGAGAAATAAGCTTAACTTTGATATTGATAGTATCGCCGGGCATAACCATTTCCTGGCCTTCCGGCAATTCCACTTCACCGGTAACATCGGTAGTTCGAATGTAGAACTGCGGCTTATAACCCTTGAAGAATGGGGTATGACGGCCGCCTTCTTCCTTTGTCAAAATGTAAACTTCGGCTTCAAATTCGGTGTGAGGCGTAACACTGCCGGGCTTGGCCAAAACTTGGCCGCGTTCAACGTCAGTTTTCTTGGTACCGCGGAGCAATACGCCTGCATTGTCTCCGGCCATACCAGAATCCAAAGATTTATTGAACATTTCAATACCGGTAACAACAGTCTTTTGGGTGTCGCGCAAACCGATAATTTCGATTTCCTCGCCCACCTTAACCTGTCCGCGTTCAATTCTACCGGTAACAACAGTGCCTCGGCCTTCAATAGAAAAGATATCTTCAATTGGCATGAGGAATGGCTTATCGGTTTCACGAACCGGCTCCGGAATATGAGAATCCAAAGCGTCCATAAGCTTGGCAATAGAAGGCTCACCAAGTTCCGATGTGTCACCTTCGGTCGCTTTTAAGGCAGAGCCGCGGATGATTGGAGTGGTTTCGCCAGGGAACTGGTATTTGGTAAGAAGCTCTCTAATTTCAGCTTCAACAAGATCCAAAAGTTCAGGGTCATCAACCATATCTACTTTGTTGAGGTAAACAACAATGTAAGGAACACCAACTTGTCTCGCAAGCAGGATATGTTCGCGAGTCTGGGGCATCGGGCCGTCGGCGGCAGAAACAACAAGTATAGCGCCGTCCATTTGGGCCGCGCCGGTGATCATGTTTTTAACATAGTCGGCGTGTCCCGGACAGTCCACGTGAGCATAGTGACGCTTATCAGTTTCGTACTCAACGTGGGAGGTGTTAATGGTAATACCGCGAGCCTTCTCTTCCGGCGCCTTGTCAATGGAATCATAAGCACGGGCCTTAGATTTCCCTGATTTAGCAAGCACGGTGGTAATGGCGGCGGTCAAAGTGGTCTTGCCGTGGTCAACGTGACCAATGGTACCAACGTTGATATGCGGCTTATCGCGTTTAAATGCTTCTGCCATAATTTAGAACTTACTTAATTAATAAATGATTAAATTTCTGATATTAAATACACCCGTTTCTGGGTGATTAACACAAAAGAAAGTATAGAACTTATTTGCACTTTATGTCAAGCAATCGACTGTTTTTTAGGGCTCAAACACGAGTAAGACCGCATTATACCTGTCCCGTACGAAATCCGCTCAAAAGCGGCCCTTTCGTTCGAGGATTGACAAAACAACAAAAAAGAGTATAATTAGTAAACGTACAGACCCCTGCCAAGGAGGCATTGTGAAAACCGGTTGGTTGGTGATAATGGTCGCAGTGATGTTTGGCTGCAAGCAGGAAGGAGTGACGTTGGAGGAGGCACGGCGACTTTGCCCCGATTTTCGGCAGGATGTCGCAGACTACGTGGGTGGGCTAGTCGAAAGGGTCGACACAGTAGTGACCTTCTATGGCGCCATCCGCATCAACGTCGCTTTCGACCGTAAGATGGAAATGAGTTTCCCGAGCCTGCCGGTTGAAGTCCGGCCTGGAGATGTAATCGGCATATATTATACAATCCAGAACCCGGACTCGGCTCACCAACCAGGACCCGGCGGTCGAGACTGGCCCGCGGACAGCGTCGAGGTCTGTTACCCACCGAGCCGATACCGACCGCTTTATCGAAAGGAAGAGACACCGGACGCGAATTCGCGTCCGGTGGTTTCTTTTTATTTTAGTTTTTCCTTTTAGTTTACCCCCCCCCAATAATTCAGCGAAGGCTACCCCTTGAGAAAAATATCGCGCATTTAGTTTCTTTCCCCAATAGCGAAGACAGCTGCAATAAAAAAGTCTCCCGCAGGCAATTTTGCATGGTCTCGAGTCTGCGAGAGAAAATTGCCGAGGGTGAAACAAAAATCCGGCGCTGGCCGGATTTATTGTTGTCTTTTTTATGTAGCTGTCTGACCTATTTCTTTCCCGCATCGCCGATTATTTTTTCACCCACGCTCTTCGGCACTTCAGCATAAGCTTTAAATTCCATCGAATACGAAGCCTGCCCTTGGGTCATAGAACGAAGCTGTGTGGCATAGCCAAACATTTCTGACAAAGGCACAGTGGCCTCAACCACCTTGGCCTTACCTCTTTCATTCATACCAAGAATCTGTCCGCGCTTGGAATTTAAGTCACCAATAACATCACCCATGTTCTCTTCCAGCGTAACAACCTCAACTTTCATAATGGGTTCAAGAATAATTGGCTGGGCCCTGCGGAAAGCTTCCTTGAAAGCCATGGAACCGGCAATTTTAAAAGCAATTTCCGAAGAGTCAACGTCGTGGTAGGAACCGTCCAAAAGCGAAACTTTGACATCGACAATGGGATAGCCCGCCAAAACGCCAGTTTCCTCCGCTTCCACAACACCCTTAGCTACTGCCGGAATGTATTCACGGGGAATCGAGCCGCCGACAACTTCATCTACAAACTCATTGCCTTTTCCAATTTCGGTTTGAGGTTCAAGTTTAATAATCGCATGACCGTACTGGCCGCGGCCGCCGGTCTGACGGATGTACTTGCCTTCACCCTCGGCCGTGCCTTTGATAGTTTCCTTGTAGGCAACCTGCGGCGCCCCAACATTGGCTTCCACTTTAAATTCTCGCTTCATGCGGTCAACGATAATTTCCAAGTGCAGCTCGCCCATGCCGGCAATAACAGTTTGTCCGGTTTCTTCATCCGACTTCACGTGCAAAGTCGGGTCTTCTTCCAAGAATTTGGCAAGGACGATACCCAATTTCTCCTGGTCAGCCTTGGTCTTAGGCTCGATGGCCATCGAGATAACCGGCTCGGCAAAAGTCGGAGGCTCTAAGAGTATCGGATGATCGACATCGCAAAGCGTGTCTCCGGTGCGTACATTTTTCGGCCCAACCAGCGCGGCAATATCTCCGGCATTCACTTCTTTAACTTCTTCGCGGGAATTTGCGTGAAGTCTGACCAAACGCCCTACGCGTTCCTTATCCCCTGTTCGAGGATTTAAAATATAGGAGCCTGTAAAAATTGTTCCGGAATAAACTCTAAAGAAAGCCAATTTTCCAACAAACGGATCAGTGGCAATTTTAAATGCCAGCGCGGTTAAAGGCTGATCATCGGTGGCGTGTCGTTCAATAGTTTTTTCCGCATCTTTTACATCATGGGCGACAATGGCCCGAACGTCAGTTGGCGCCGGAAGATATTCAATAACGGCATCGAGCATAAGCTGGACACCCTTGTTCTTAAGGGCGGAGCCACAAAGGATGGGAAAAATCTGCAGGTTCATAACAGCCGAGCGCATGCCCTTTTTCAACTCCTCCAAAGTAAATTCCTGTCCGGCCAAATATTTCTCCAAAAGCTCGTCGTTGTTCTCGGCAATTTTTTCAATCATTTTGTGTCGGTACTCTTCGGCGCGGGCTTGCAGATCTTCAGGAATTTCCTCTTCGCGCATATCCTTGCCAAGTTCATCATAAAAAATTCTGGCTTTCATGGTAAATAGATCAACAATACCGCGAAAATCAGCCTCGGTGCCGACCGGCAGTTGAACCGGAACGGCATGATCGCTTAACCGGTCGTTGATTGAAGCGACATCCTTGAAAAAATCAGCGCCGGTGCGGTCGAGTTTGTTTACAAAACAAATTCGCGGCACACCGTATTTATCGGCCTGGCGCCAAACAGTTTCCGACTGCGGCTCAACGCCGGCTACGCCGTCGAAAACCACCACACCGCCGTCCAGCACGCGCAAAGATCGCTCAACCTCTACCGTAAAATCTACGTGTCCGGGAGTATCAATAATGTTAAAGCGGTATTCATCTCCACCCATCCATAAGGGGGCTTTCCAAAAACAGGTTGTGGCCGCGGCGGTAATGGTAATGCCTCGCTCGCGCTCCTGCTCCATCCAGTCCATGGTGGCCTCGCCTTCATGCACTTCTCCGATTTTGTGGGTCTTACCCGTGTAGAACAAAACACGCTCGGTAACGGTAGTTTTACCCGCGTCAATATGAGCAATAATACCTATATTACGGGTTTTTTCAATTGGATATTGTCTTGCCATTTAAATAACTTTAATTACCGGAAGTACTGCGTTTCTTGCGCATGAATCTTGCAAAGTGAGCAAAAGCCTTGTTGGCATCGGCCATGCGATGAGTATCTTCGCGCTTCTTGTAGGCCGCGCCCTGCCTGTTGAAGGCGTCCATTATTTCTTCAGCCAGCCTCTCATGCATGGGTTTGCCTTTGCGGGCTCGCGCCGCGCCAATAAGCCAACGCATACCCAAAGTGGTTTTACGCGGCTCAAAAACCTCAATCGGAACCTGGTAGTTGGCACCGCCCACACGCCTGCCTTTGACTTCCAAAGTAGGAGAAACGTTTTTTAAGGCCGCATCAAAAACCTGGCGCGGTTCGGTTTTCATCTTTTCATGAATAACATCAAAGGCGTCGTAAACAATACCTTGGGCCACGGTTTTCTTGCCGCGTTCCATTATGTAGTTAATGAATTTGGCAATTTTCACATTATTGTAACGCATATCTGCGTCAATTTTATGTCTTTTATATGATCTTGCTTTTCTTGGCATAGTTAGATAATTTTACAATTTACAATTTCTAATTTCTAAACAATGATTGAATTTCAAAATTTAAGAATTGAGGAATTGTTTGAAAATTGAAAATTAATTAATTGGAAATTAAAAGGCTTAAGCCTTTTTTGTTCCGTATTTGCTGCGACTTCTTTTGCGACCTGTTACTCCGGCGGCATCAAGCTTTCCTCGGACAATGTGATAACGAACACCAGGCAAATCTTTTACACGTCCGCCGCGAATCATGACCACCGAGTGCTCTTGAAGATTGTGGCCAATACCCGGAATATAAGCCGTAACTTCCATGCCATTGGTTAGCTTAACCCTGGCTATTTTTCTGATGGCGGAGTTTGGCTTTTTCGGCGTGGTAGTAGTTACCTTGGTGGCAACACCTCTTTTAAAAGGACTGCCTTGCGGTAAATAAACTGGCTTCTGCTTAATAAGGTTTAAAGAACGCATAAGAGCAGGTGACTTTGATTTCACCTTAATTATTTTGCGCCCTTTTCGGACTATTTGATTAATCGTTGGCATTGTATGGGGGATAGAAACTCATAGTTTCTCCCCCAACTTCGGCTCTAGCGAGCCTTCGCTCCCCCAGTTTCCTTGTAAGGTGTTCTGTTGCCTCCGGATAAATGTCCTCGGCAACAGGCAGCCTCCGCACTGGCTAAGCCAGGTGCTTCGGCACACTTTACATAGAAACTCGGAAAGAAAGTCAGAGAAAAATCTATATCTAGTTAATTAATTGGAGCTCTAAATGAAATTAAAAAGCTGCTTTTCCACCAGCTGGCGGATAAGATCAGCCCCTATGGCTTCTCCAGCCGTTCTAAACCTTCGAAACCTTCAAAAATATTCAATTGGTCCGTGTAGCCCTATTCTAAAGTACTTTTCTGACAAAGTCAAACGCCGGTTAAAAATCTGAAGGCGCCTTCGATTAGCATGTTTAAAAACGGGGCAATTATGTCCAAAATGAAAAATAAAATCAGCAGCGCGAAAATCGGGCCTATTCGTTCCAATGTCTCAAAAACCCTTCGCCCCGCTTCCGGCAATATCGCCGCGAGAATTTTGCTTCCATCAAGCGGCGGTAAGGGAATAAGGTTAAACAAAGCCAAAAAGAAATTTAAATAAAAAACAATAATTAAAAACTCATTAAGACTGGCAGTTGTGTCAGGCAAAAATCTGAAAACCAGAGCCGCAACCACCGCGATAAAAATATTCGAAGCCGGTCCAGCCAGCGCCACTAAGGCCGGGTCGCGCCTCTGGTCGCGAAGATTATAGGGGTTATACGGCACCGGCTTGGCCCAGCCAAAAACAAAATTCCCGCCAGAGAAAAGCAGTAAGGCAATAGGCAGAATAATCGTGCCATAGAGGTCTATGTGTGAAAGCGGGTTTAAGGTGAGCCGGCCTTCGCGTTCAGCCGTATCATCGCCCATCTGCGAAGCCGCCCAGCCGTGCGAAAATTCATGAAAGGATATAGATACAAACAGCACCGCTAAAAGCACTATCTGCTCGCCCCAATTTATTTCAGATAAAAAATCCATCCCGTATATTTACCCCAATAAATCTTTAGACTTTGTGTTAAAGCCAGAGATACTTGTTAAATAGTTAGTTATATAAATAAGCATTGTCTTATCCTATTCTGCGGTTCAAGATTTAGAAGTGTTAATTCTAGAATTAATTACGTAATTTAATACTTACCTACCTTAGCTCATTCCACTATACCAGCAGAAGATTGGGGAAGTTATACGGGATCCATCCAATGAAACCCCCAACCCCCAACCTTCAACCCTCAAGCAATCTTCAAACTTCAATTATCAATTCCGAACTGAAGTTTAAGGCTTAAAGTTTTATTGAAGTTTGGGTGTTGAAGTTTGAAGTTTAATAAAATACCCTAGACAAGTACCATATTTTATAGTAACATAACCTAGCTTATTCATAAATATCTTATTTTTCTATGGCCCGAGTTTGTACTATTTGCGGAAAATCATATGTTAAAGTCACTAAGCGAAGCCACTCCATGCGCGGCACGCATGTTCGCTTGCAGCCAAATTTGCAATGGATGAAGATTCCTGGCGGCGACAGAATCAAGGCGTGTACCAGATGTATTAAGACCCAGAGTAACAAGCTTCAAGCTGCTTAACCTGAATTAAAAAACCCGCTCGGCGGGTCTTTTTTTATCCATTTATTTGTTGAGAACTAAGCCAATGCTTATACTTTTGCGCCATTTTTTCAAAGCTCTTTGAATTATCGGCTATCAATTGCTTACCGTGAACCAACCGAACTTTAGCATTGATATTAACTTTGCCCCGATACTGGCGCACCGAATTCAATTTTTTTATTCTTTTTTTTGCAAGACTGATGATGGCGGCAATGCTGCGGGTGTTTTCACTTATGTATGCTTGCGAAGATAACTTTTTACCTGTGGCGATTTTTACAAGCTCGGCATAAGTTTTAGAGGCCCCGTAAGACCAAGCCTTGATCATTTCCCGGCCAACATTTGGGTTATCCACTATATGTCCGTATTTTTTGTAAAAATATTCGCGCCATTGAGCTAGTGACAGCTCGGCTAAACCGTAGCCATGATACGAACACGCATTTTCCCACGAATAAATATGCGGCACGCTTAAAACTAAAAGAGAATCCGATTTCATATCAAAGTGTTTTCTGTAACTCCTCTTGGCCAATTCTAAAACTTTTTTTCTGTTTAACTTTTTAACCGAATAAATTTTTCTTTCAAAATTCATAACAAACATTATTCCCATCATATCAAGCGGCATAACCGGATGGAGTTTTTTTACTTTTCTTACAAACAATTCAAAAGGATACGGTTGATTCTTATTGTCTCTTGCATAGCGCGCACGCCATTCAACACTGGACATCATAGTGTCTAAGAACATACTTTGCGTTTCGGCCCAGGCTGTAGAAGCCGGGGGGTATTCCGTGTTCATACAGGCATCGGGCTGCCTGCAGTTAAGACGGTCTGCTGCATGCCCACCTTCATGAAAAAGTGTAGCGTATCCTTGAATCCCAGAACCTACCTGCCCGTAAACTACATTGGTTGTAAAATTAGCTGCTCCTAAAAAACGCTTGCCCTCGGCCTCGTAAACTACATTGGGATAATGGCAAAAACCATTATTGTACTTTCCGGGGCGGTCTAGCAAATCCAAATTGATAGTCCCGCCCGAATAATCAATATTTAAGGCCGTCATAGACTTGCCCCAACGTATAAGGGCCTCATCAAACTGGAAAAATGGATCTTCTTCGCGCACAAAATCTCCGGAAATTAAAAAGGCAAAATTCCAAGGCTGGCGAAGTCCGGGCATTTTCTTTTCCATTTTGCGAACGTTTTTAAATCCGTATTTTGTTTTTTCGTAAATGTTATCGAACAAGGCAAAAACTTCTGATTTAGCCATGCCTTCCTCGATTTGAGTTTTGTATGCGTAAAAATCCGAATAGCCTAAAGCTTTGGCGTAATTATTACGCAAATCGACAAGTTTAATGTATTCGTCTAAACAAATAACCGCACTTTTTTCCTCGGCCTGAAAAATGACTTTTCTTACTTTTTCATCCGGATGCGTGCGTATCATCGTGCGCATTTGCAAGTGCGAGGCCTTAACAAATTTTTTAGTATAAGGGTCAATGTAGCCTTCTTTTTGTTTGGCCTTTTTTATCTGAATTTTATTTTCAAGATCCCCGATCTCAGTTTTTAATTTACGTACTTTTTTCGGAATTTGGTATTTTTTAAAAAAAGTCTCCCAAGCAATTAGCCGGCTTAATTCTTTGGGAACAGCGGTCTCTTTTAAGTGCTTAACAGTTTTAAGATAATCACTATTACCCTCAAACTTGTTGCGCTCGGCTAAAGCGAGCTTCATTTTACGGTCAACTGAGTGATCGCCCATATAGGAAATCCAAAATAACTCCTCATAATTTCCGTGGAGCTTGACATATTCGTGATTTAATCTATCTAGAAATTTAATTACTTCCATAATATTTATTTATTCTAACATACTCAAGATACCTCTATTATCTTGCTCCTTGCTGTATGGCCCGCGAGAATCTTTACCTTGCTTGGAGAAATATTGAAATACTTGGCTAAAAGTTTAACAATCGCCCGGTTTGATTTTCCTTTTTCCGCCGGCTCCTTCACCCAAACCTTATATGAATCTTCATCAATCCGTTCAATCTTTTCCTGACCCGCCGCCGGTTTGGCTTTAACGTAAATCCTCATATAAAGTTCTTTGGATTTTTATAAAGAAAAACGCCGTCTTCCACCCGGGCGTAGGGCCAATGCGGAAACCTAAAGGCAAATGAAACAACCCGGCCATCGGGTTTAAGTTCGTTCAATATTTTTTTCTCAAGGGCGGGCATTATTCTGGTAATGCCAAAAATAGTTAGAACATCGTATTCATAAAAATCCGCGCGCCAAAAACTTTTAAAATATACCCTCGCCCGATCTGCCAAACCCTCTTTTCTGATTCGGTAACGCGAAACCAAAACCAAAATCGGATTGATTTCAAAGCCCGTGGCATCGGCCCCCCGTTTGGCCGCTTCAATCAAGACCCGGCCATCGCCGGAACCCAGGTCGGCAAATTTCACTCCCCGGCCGACCGCAGCCAACTCCATCATTTTCTCTATGGCAGCCTTGCGCGAAGGCAAATAAGGAGCTCCGCCCAAAAGCGGAGCT